>CAJHXT010000091.1_pt1 | contig 17796 bp, 8 predicted proteins | sample 9198451 | NCBI WGS metagenome assembly CAJHXT01 (sample SAMEA7708326, study PRJEB35096) | sediment metagenome | biome: marine neritic benthic zone biome [ENVO:01000025]; feature: sediment [ENVO:00002007]; material: shallow marine sediment [ENVO:03000034] sea grass bed [ENVO_01000059] ... | reverse complement strand
GTGATTAACGTCGACAGCGTGGATTTTTATAATGCAGCGTATCCGGCGGTTTCCACGCAGTCTTTTTATACACCAGGTTCGACGGTTTATATCCGGGCTGTGATCAGCGACCCCTTTGGCAGTGCCGATATCAATGCTGCCAATATCGTGATCACCGATCCTTCGTCTGCGGTTACCCAGCCGTCAACCGCTATGACGTTGGTAAACGATTCCACCGCGGCTACGAAAACTTTTGAGTTTCCCTATTTCATACCACCGGCCGGCACCAATGGCACTTGGACGGCCAGTGTCACCGGCATTGAAGGAACGGAAGGTACAGTAACCCATACAGAACCCAATACATTTAGTGTGGGGCTGCAACCGAATTTAGGCACCTCAAGCAAAACAGTATCGGATTTAAATGGAGGTGAGGCGGATCCTGGCGATACTTTGCGCTACACAATAACCATTACCGAGTCAGCCGGAGCAGCTGTGAGTGGTGCTAGTGTTACAGACAACATTGATGCTTTGTTAACCGGATTTAGTGTGGTGAGCATTCCCAGTGGTGCCACGGATAGTTCAACACCGGGTACGGGCCCGCTGAATATTACCGGTATTAATGTGGGTGCGAATAGTTCGGTCACGGTGGTGTTTGATACCACGATAGCGGGAACCGCTAATCCCGGCGATATCATCAACAATACGGCCGTTATTAATAATCCGGTAACCGGGGCCAATACCAATGCTGCAGCCTCGGCAGTAACGGTCTCTCCATCGCAGATTCCCAGCACGGGAACTAAAAATCTTTACCCGTATTTCGATGGTGCATTGGCGCCGGATACCAGTACTTTGCAGCGTGTGGTGCCGGCGGCGAATTCACTGCAGTCCAATCTCGCTGACAATGGCGGTAGTACCACTCTGGTGATGACGCCTGCGACCCAGTCATCCCTAACCCTGGGTGCGGGCAATATCCCGGTTCATCTGTGTTTGGACAGGCAGAATGCGACTGCTTCTCGCGATGTTGATGTGGCGCTGGACTATGTTGCCACCGGTGCTGGTGGATCAACCGGAACCATCGGCAATCATACGCAGACTGGCATTTTGGCGGGGGATGGTTTCCAGGTCGTAAGCTTCAATATCAACCTGGCGGCAGATGTCACTTTAAACGCCGATACCGCCATTCGGATGATCGTCACCAATCAGTCGACGGGGATTCAATATAACGTCAGATTGGCCTCAGGGGAGAGCGGCAGCACATTTGTGGACTGTGGTGTTGGATTTCTTTCACGCATCGAACTCAATGCCAATACGGTTATTAATGTCGACAGTGTGGATTTTTATAATGCAGCGTATCCGGCGGTAACCACACAATCGTCCTACGCGCCGGGCTCGACGGTGTATATCCGGGCGGTGATCAGTGACCCTTTTGGTAGTGCCGATATCAATGCAGCCAATATCGTGATCACAGATCCGTTTTCGGCGGTGATTCAACCGTCAACTGCCATGACAGAGGTGAATGATTCCGGTGCGGCGACCAAAACCTATGAATTTAGCTATTTAATACCGCCGGCTGGTACAGGTGGGGATTGGACGGCCAGTGTTACCGGAATTGAAGGAACCGAGGGCACAACAACTGACTCAGGGGTCAATACTTTCCTGGTTGGCACGCCTTCGTTAAATGTGTTGAAACTGGTTAGCACAATATCCGATCCGGTTAACGCGAGTAACCCAAAGGCAATTCCAAATGCAGTTGTCGAATACCAGTTGACGGTCACCAATACGGGTTCGGGGCCTGTTGATGCTAATACCGTAGTTATTGATGATGTTATTCCGAGTGATTTACAGTTGGTGTTAGGTAATCCTGCTGATCCAATCCAATTCACCGATGGTACGCCATCAAGTGGATTAACTTTTACTTTTACGACCCTGTCGGATGCTGGTGACGATGTTGATTTCTCAAACGATGGTGGTTCGTCATTTGTCACGCCAACAGTTGATGCCAGTGGCTACGATATAACGGTGCCGCCCATTAATTATCTTCGCATTACTCCTGCAAATTTATTTAATGGGTCGGTGGGCAGTGGTGATCCCAGTTTTACCTTACGGTTCAGGGCGAGGGTTCGCTAGCTCCGATTGTAGGGCTAGATCTTTTTGACTAAAAACACTCAATTCCAAAATTGGTGCCCCGAACACGATTCGAACGTGTGACCTTCCGCTTAGGAGGCGGATGCTCTATCCAGCTGAGCTACCGGGGCATACCCAGTCAGTGCCGGAGTATAACCCAACCTTATTTTGCGTAAACCGATCAACTTTAAGAGAAGCAACAATCTCACAGAAACAGGGAAATTACGCAGTCCTCAATTTCAGAGAATCCCTTAAGCTTAGCCATTTATCAGGCATGGGTCGCCGTTAGTCGGATCCGGTAAATTTCTTTATTCCCTGGCATAGCGATTGCAATTACTAGTACGTTAAGTGGTTGTTTTTCAATGGAAATATGTGACCTGGTTCACATTTCGCCCTGGAAAGGGCCTACATTGAGTTGGATCGGTCACGGAACAAGGTTCCATGTCAGGTGAAGAGCGAAGTTTTGCTTATTTTTCAACAGTTTATGTTGAATTTTCGACGCTGAGATGGGGATTTGAATAAGACTAGATTTAACAACTGTGAATTACTCTAAAAAACAAAACTTAAGGCATTAATTTTATTTGTAAAAAAATTAGTGTAACCTGATAAAAAATAAGGAAATTTACCCAAAAAGCGTGGGTAGGAGCAGGACGGCCGCAGTTGTCGATCGCCACCAGTAAGGTGGCATAGCGTGGCAGGTATGGGAACAGACGGAAAAGTTGTAGCGTGGATAATGGTATACCTATGGAGCTGGTCCAGCTCCACTTCTGCAGGTGCCGAGACTTTCTTCAGTAGCCTCAACGGTAACAATGCGGATGTTGGCGGCGGAGGCGTCTTAGTCACTAATTCCGCCAAGCACAGTGCGGTATCCAAGCTAATCCTTGACAATATCAGCAATTCTTTTGCTGCTGATCTTCGATCTCGTGCTCGAGTGAGATCATGATTTATAAAAATAATAAACTTACGGTTTCTTTACTGTTTGGACTGTGGCTGGCTTTGTATTCAGAAATACTACTGGCCTTGGGTGTGCCCGCCAACACAACAATCAGCAATACAGCCACTATTAGCTATGACGTATCGGGCGAAATAGTTAACATCAATTCCACATCATCATTTGTTGTAGTTGAATTAATCGATATCAGTGTAGTTTGGCAGGACGCAGCAAACGTGTCGGCGATATCGGCGGAAAACAATGTTGCGCTCACCTTTGAAATTACAAACACTGGGAATGGTATTGAGCAATATCTACTTTCAGTTGATGGCGCTCTACCCGGTAATGACTTCAATATCGCTGCTGCCGGTTTAGAAATCTGGATTGACGACGGCGACGCAAGTTGGTCGGCTGCTACTGACACCCTCTACAACGGCAGTAACGGTCCAGTGCTAAACGGTGCAGTAGCATCCAACGACTCCATAATCGTTTTTGTACTAGCAACTATTCCGGCAGCGGTATCCGTCGGCGATCTTTCAAGTATTGAACTAACAGCAGTATCGAGTACCGCCAGTGCAGCCGGTGAGGTAGGTAATATCGGTGCAGAAATGATTGCTGCCGGTGATGGTGGTGTGGACGCTATTGTTGGTTTTTCAGGTGCAACAGCAAATGAGATCGGCACGATAGAAATTATTTCTGCCGGTGTAAGTATCAGTAAAACGGTGACGGTTATTGATACTATAGGCGGTAATGATCCTCATACTGGCGCCACCCTGCGTTACACATTAGATGTTCAGATTGCTGGCAGTAATAGTATCGACAACCTGATAATCGTTGATCCCATTCCCAATATAACGAGCTATACCGCATCCAGTATTACGCTGAATAGCGCATCTCAAACAGACGCGCAAGATAGCCCGCTTGATTTTTCCGATTTTAATATCAGTAACACCAATTCAGTAACCGTTGATTTAAGTCAAGGTGGAGCAGTAACCATAGTTCCACCGGCAAATTTTATTATTGAGTTCGACGTAACAATTGACTAGCTAAGAGATAGTGTAGTGACAAAAGTTGTGTTCAATGTAGTCAAAAATATTTTAGAAATTTATGCGTGGAGGAAAGATAAAATGTTTAGCACAAATAGTTTTAAAAGATTTTTTATTGCAGCGATCCTGCTAGTACCTGTAAGCATAGTTGCTCAACAGCAGGGCATGATCGAATTTACCAACAAAGCCTTTAAGGAAGTCGCGGTTACTAATGCGCAAGGTGAAACAGAGTATAAATTGATTGAGCCGGGCCTGGTCCTGCCTAATGATGAAATAATTTACATCATTACTTTTAAAAACATCGGTGATCAGGCGGTTAGCAATATCAAGATAACCGATCCGATTCCAAATAACTCAGAGTATAAAAGCGGTTCAGCTTTTGGGGCGGGTACGATCATTGAATTCTCTGTAGATGGCGGAGAAACCTACGCTGCTGCCGAGGAACTATTGGTAAAAGACGCTACGGGCATAGAGCGCAAAGCAACCGCAAAAGATTACACAAGTATTCGCTGGACATATACCGAACCATTGCAGCCTGGGAAAGAAGGCACGGTGACGTTCCGCACAACAATTAAATCATCAGGCTAAAGATTGCCATGATAAAAACATACCGAACAATCAGATCGCAGCGGCGGCTCTCGTTAAGGGGGCCTTTTGCCGTTTTACGGGAATATAAAAATCGTGACGGGCCATTAATTTATCACAAACGTGATGGCCCGCAATGGTACCGGTTTATTGGGATTGATAAAGGCGGTACCGGACCACCCGACGGAACGGGACCACCCGATGGAACGGGGCCACCCGATGGAACGGGACCACCCGATGGAACGGGACCACCAAACGGAACGGGGCCGCCATTAAGGATGTTTTATAAGAAACCACGCTTTGCAAACCAAACAGATGATCGAAATGCAAAGCTCAAATTTAAAGAAAGTAAATTTAGCTACACAGGAGTAGTTACTATGAATACAAGACTATTATTAAAACTTGTTATACCGCTGATAAGCGGAACATTTATGTTGTTTGGCAGCGCCTCGGTGTTTGCCGCAGCAGGTGATAACATCGCCAATAGAGCGACGATAAACTACGATGTGGGTACTGTTGCACAGACACTCATCGAGTCTTCGCCCTCCGGTAATACCACACCTGGTGCCACCAATGGTACCGATACGGTGTTCGTTGAAGACCGTGAGATTAACTTTGGTATCGCTGATGCGAATAGTGCATATAATGCTTATTCCGCCGGTCAGACTGATGCGTATTTGACCTTCACTTTACAGAATGACAGTAATCAGACACTGGACTTCTTATTAGCCGCTATCGATACTGATCTGGACACGTATGGCGGTGGTGCGGATGATATTGATGTAGACGCGGGTTCACTTGAAGTCTATGTAGAAGATGGCACAACGGTCGGATTTCAGTCTGCTGAAGATACAGCTGTTTTCGTTGATGAACTGGCGCCAACAGCTTCAGTGACTGTGTATATCGTTGGTGACATTCCTGCCTCAGCGACAAACGGGCAAACAGCAGGTTATGCATTAGTTGCTCAGGCAGCTGCAGGTGGAACGGATACCCCCGCCATTAATGAAAATGTTATTACCAACGCGGGCGCCGAAATCATGCGCGATGATAACGGTAATATTAGTCCAGCGGGTACTTTTGGGAACTCCGGCAATAGTCGTACGACAGCTGCAGTCCTCGCCGTTGATGTTGCTGATACGGTTGGTGTAATGGATACCGTTTTCGGTGATCCTGTTGGCGGAGCAGCGGAAGACTGGAGTACTGCCTTAACGCAGGATGCTTTATCTAATGGTCAGGCTTCGGATTCAGATGCTTTTAGTGTTAATGCCGCAGATCTGACTATTACTAAAACCTCTGCAGTCTTTAGCGATCCGGTTAATGGGCCTGCGTCTGTACCCGGAAACAATCCAAAAGCCATTCCGAATGCGGTGATTGAATATACCTTAACGATTGCTAATGGTGTAGGCGCCAGTGACGCGGTTAGTGTTGCGATTACGGATGATCTGGATACCCAGATAACTGCAGGAAGCATTGCCTGGGTAGCTGCTTCGATGGTTATTACATCACCTGATGCTGGAGCAAGTGTGTCTCTGAGTGATGCTGATGATGCTGATGAAGGTGAGTTCAATATTTCCCAGGTCAATACAGTCATAGTTGATTGTGGGACATTATCGGCAACTGAGAGCTGCACGCTAACTTATCAAGTAACCGTGCAATAAACCCACTCGGATTTCTATGTTAGACCGAGTGTTTAATTTGATAGCGCAAGCGTTGCGCATCGCCGGATCCCACGCTACCGGCGCGCGCACGTTTGCGTCTATCAATCTGTTTAAGGCGGCTTTACGGCTAGATCGTAAAGCCCGTCTTGTAATGCGTGTTAAATCGATTAGCACGTATTGCAAGGTGATTGCTGTAGGAGCGATGTTTGTATTTTCGGGCCAACTTTCTGCGGCGGCTCTTGGTACGCTGATCGAAAACACTGCTCAGGCAACGTTCGATGTTGGGTTAACAGTTGGATCAACTGAAAGCAGTAACACGGTTGGCATTACGACCACCATATTACGCACGCCATCTTCATTAAGCTTGCTGCGTTATGAGCCATCGGCAGCTGTTATCAATGAGGAAGCACCATCGCAATGTCGTAGCGGTGCTGGCGGTGGTTTTATTCCTTCCCCGAATCCGACAGTACCAGTGATCAGTAGTGGTTCAACAGTTCTTGATCCAACATCCGCATTACCATTGAGTAATGCCACAACATTTCTTAGTAACGAACCCATATTTATTCAATTGCATGATGGCGATCAAAATATTGATCCGGCTGTTATCGACACGGCAATGGTTTCTGTAAGCAGCAGTCTGGGTGAACAGGAAGATATTTTAGTAACTGAAACAGATGTTGATACCGGTGTTTTTATTGCCTATGTACAATCGACTGTGGGCGCGGTCAATCAATTCGATTGCCTGCTAACCGTAGGTCCGGAAGCTACAGTACGAGTCAATTATACTGATGCTGCTGATGCGAGCGACTCTTCCTTTACCGAATCGCTGGTCGATCCATTTGGGGTGGTATTTAACAGCCTTACAGGGGATCTGATAGATGGTATTACTATCCAGCTTGTTAATGCTGCAAGTGGATTGCCCGCTGTGCCGGGTGTGGATGTATTTGGTAATGATGGTGTCAGCAGTTATCCAAATACACTGGTTACAGGCAGTACTGCGACAGATAGTGGCGGCGCTGTCTATAACTTTCCTGCCGGTGGCTATCGCTTTCCGTTAGTTAGACCCGGTAATTATCGTCTGGAAATTGTCAGTGCGAGAGACTATAACTCGCCTTCCAGTTTAACCATACCTGAATTGCAATTATTACCTAACGCACCATTTGCACTATTAAACGATGCCTCGTTTGGTGCTGACTTTGTGCTGGTTCCTGGCCCACCATTACATGTTGATGTACCTATTGACCCTATTTCAACGGAGCTTGTAGTAAGCAAAACAACTCAGAATCGTGATGCTGCGATTGGTGATTTTATCCGTTACCAGCTATCCGTTGAAAACACTGAAGTGGCTGCCAGCATACCCAGCGTATCAGTATTTGATACTTTGCCGGTTGGTTTTCGCTATCAGACAGGGTCAGCCAGGCTCGATGGATTGCTTGTTGCTGATCCGATTATAAGTGGCAACGGTAGAACTCTTGAATTTCCGGTTGGTGATCTTGTTGCAGGACAGATAATTAATTTGTCTTATGTTACTGAAGTCAGTTCCGGTACCGCGATGGGCGACGCCATAAATAGTGCTACAGCACAGAATCCATTTGGGTCTACATCAAATATCGCGCAATCAATTGTTAAAGTGCGTGACGAACTGATGCGTGAGCGCAATACAATAGTTGGTCGTGTTATCGCTGGAAATTGTCCGCTACAGGAGCCTGATGAAGGTCTCACTACTTTACAGATGCAAAGTACTCGAAAGGGTAATCAAATAGACTATACCGTCAATTTTGAAGTAAAAGATGTTCGATTAAATGCGTACCAAATCGAGATTAAGCTGCCTGAAGGATTACACTACATTCCGTCCAGCAGCATGCTGGATGAATATCCATGGCATGATCCGAGTTTTAACGAAAGATCGCTTGTTTTTGAGCTGGATACAAGACGTTTTCAGGATGTGACGCAATGGCAACATAAGTTACAGTTCAGCGTGCAACTAGATACAACTGAATATGGTCGTAAGGTGACGGCAGCACAGGCTCATATGTTTACGGAGCAGGGCATTAGTGTTAGCACGCCAGTAGCCAGTAATATTCTGTTACGTGAACGGCCGGTTTACGAAGAACGCCGTTTTGTATTCAGACCAATTTTCCCAACTTTGGAAGCCAGTCTAACCGATCCGGATCAAGTGCAGCTGGATAAAATAGTTACCGTGTTGCGCGATATCGATGTTGTAAAAGTCAATATTGAAGGTCATGCAGACAATCGACCAATCAATAGTGAACAAGCGCTATACGGTAACAATATGGAATTGTCGCGTGCGCGCGCCAAGGCGATAGCGCCTTATTTCCAAACAGCGCTAAAACTAAGCGATGAGCAGGTTACCGTTAGTGCCGCTGGTGATCAGCAGCCTATAGCGAGTAATCGTAGTGAATCCGGACAGGCGTTGAATCGCAGAGTGGATATTTCTGTTACGGCAAAAGTTCGAACCAGCGGTAGTGGTGGACAGTCGGCGGTTCAGGATAGCGGTATTATAAAGCGAACCATAACCCCAGTTCCTGAGCGAGACAGTATTGAAGTTGGCACGACGTTAAAAGGTCTTGCAGGGGCCAGGATATATCTTGAGGATGGAACTTACGTCGTAACAGATGAAAATGGGAAATATCATTTCGAAGGGATACGGCCGGGTACGCATGTTGTACAGCTGGATCTGGCAAGCTTGCCGTCAGGTGTTCGCGTTATTGATTGTGAGAAGAATTCTCGATTCTCCGGCAGCGCTTATTCCCGGTTTGTTGATCTAAAACCCGGCACCTTATGGCGCGTTGATTTTCATGTCGAAGAGGAGCTGCCTGAAGTGTCAGAGGCCAGCATCCAGATGCATACCCGAATGAGCGAGGATACTCTTCACTATACATTAGAAAATAAAGGTGGCGCTGTTGCAGTAGCGAATTATCGATTAACAGTGATTCTGCCACAGGGTGTACGCTACCAGAAAGGCAGTAGCCGAGTTCATGATAAGTTAATTGCTGATCCGCAGCTTAATGAAAACATCCTGGTTTATCGATTGGGTGACATGAAAACCAACTGGGATATGCCACTTACTTTTAAAGCTACTGTGCCGCAGAAGTTGCAGGGGAAATTAGTCAGTAAAGCGGCCGTTGTTTTTAACAGTGAGACTAAAAGGAATCAACGGATTGCGCCGGTAGAAACGATAGCCATAAAAGGCAATCGCGATTTCAATGTAAAACGATTTGTTTTGAATCCCAAGTTCGATACGCTTGGTGCCGAACTTAATGTTGAAGACAAACGCAAGTTGGATACATTGTTACCTGAATTATTGAAGTCGGAAATTAATCGAATAACCGTAATTGGTCATACTGATAATGTCCCCATTTCAGCAACATCAAAAAATATTTACGAGAACAATTACGCTTTGTCCACTGCTCGCGCTAAATCTGTGGCAAATTACCTTGGGATAAGTTTAGGCCTGGCAAATCAGAATATTTTAGTAAAAGGGCAGGGTGCTGATAGCCCTGTTGCCAGCAATGCCACAGCGGAAGGCCGTGCACAGAATCGTCGCACAGAAATCTACATCGAAACGGTAAAATTCACAGGTAAAAACATCAGTACCATGCTACGTGCGGAAAGTGAAAAACATAGCGCCAAAGTTCAAGCAGAAAAAAATGTTGTCCAACAGAAAAAAACATTTACGCTACCGGAAACAACAATCCATAAGATCGAGGAATTTGATGAATTGTGGCTGGAACAAACCAGTCCTGGAATCGAGTGGTTAATGCCTGTTGCTGAATTTATACCCGAGGTTCGTGCAGTAAGCGTCGCAATTAAGCATGGTCCGATGGATCGAATTGAGGGCTTTGTTAATGGAGAGCCACTAAATCCACTGTTCTACTTTGGCATTAAGCAGAACAAGCAAGGTACTGTTGCAAGAAGCTATTGGCAAGGTATTCATATTAAAGACGGAAGCAACACCATTAAATTTGTGATTTATCCCGCGAATGGTGATAAACCCGTTTCACTGGAACGTGCGGTACATTTTTCAAGTGCGCCGGTTCGGGCTGAGTTGGTAGAGGAATATTCTTATCTGGTCGCCGACGGGCGTACGCCGCCAACCCTTGCTGTGCGTTTTTATGATCGCTCAGGGCAACCGGTACGTGCAGGAATGATTGGTGAGTTTGACGTGCAACCGCCTTATCAAAGTAAACAGCGACTTGAATCAATGGCTGAAGATAAATTATCAGCCTTCGATCAGGACCAACCAACTTATCAAATTACTGAGAGGGGTATAGCTTTTATAGAACTGGAGCCAACGACGCAATCCGGTAAAGTAGCTTTGGATATTAAGCTGAATGACGGTAAGCAGCAGGATATAGAAGCCTGGCTGAAGCCTGAACAAAGAGACTGGATTGTTGTAGGTTTGGGTGAAGGCGTAGTAGGTAAAAATGATGTTAGTGGCGACAGTGCAGCTGCTGCAACATTTGGATTTGAAGATGATAATTATGATGATAGTCGTCTGGCATTATTTGCAAAAGGCGGTTTAGGAAAAGACTGGATACTGACCACTGCAATTGATTCTGACAAGGAAGAGAGCGCAACAGGGCAGGGACTGTTCCAGACGGTAGATCCGGATAGCTATTTTGCGCTTTATGGTGATGATACCGAGCAGCGCTACGAAGCAGCGAGTAGCGACAAGCTGTTTCTACGATTGGAAAATGAAAATTTTTATACCATGTACGGTGATTTTGATACCGGGTTGAATTCAACTGAACTGTCCAAGTATAACCGTCGTGTAACCGGTCTTAAGTCTGAATTTAATAGCGAGGTATTTGGACTGAATATTTTTGCAGCTGAAACAGATAGTCGCTTTGTACGTGATGAAATACAGGGGGATGGTACTTCCGGTTTATACCAACTGCGTGGGGCAGATATCCTGATCAATAGTGAATCAATTATCATTGAGACTCGCGACCGATTTCGCAGCCAGGATATACTGGAGCAACGTACCCTGCGTCGACATTATGATTACAACATCGATTATATAAGTGGGACGATCCTTTTTAAGCGAGCCATTCCTAGTCGAGATCAGAATTTTAATCCGATTTTTATCGTTGCTGAATATGAAACAGCAACTGGCCTGACTGAAGAACTGGCGGCAGGTGGTCGCGGTGAATTCCGTTTTCTGAATGGAGATATTAAGCTGGGTGTCAGTGCAATAAGTGACGATACTTTTGCCGATGCTGGTGAACTGTTTGGCCTGGATGCAGAAGTCAGACTAAGTTCAAATTCGCGGTTGCAATTGGAGTTTGCCAGCAGCGAAACGGACGATGCCGGGACTCTATTAAATGGCGATGCATATTTAGCTGAATACAAAGTGGAACATGAGAAAGTTGATGGACGCATCTATTTACGCCAGCAGGATGCCGGATTTGGAATGGGGCAACAGGCTGGTAGTGAAACCGCTACCCGTAAATATGGAGTAGACGGTAGCGTCAATTTGACTGAAGCCTGGAGACTGAATGCGGAAGTGTTCCATGAAGACAATTTGGTAACCAATGCCAAGCGTGATATCGCTGAAGCCGATATTTCGTACAGCAATGGACAAAGCACGCTTATGACCGGTCTGCGATCTGCTAAAGATGTACTGGGAACCGGTCAGGAGAATAAATCTGAGCTGTTGCTTGCTGGCGTAACTACCAGGTTGTTGGAGAGCAAATTGCAACTTAAAGCGAATGCTGAATACGCGATTGACTCCATTGACGCTAACTCTGCCTACCCCACAAGGTATATGGCGGGTGCAGAGTATTCCTTAAGCCCAACAGTATCAGCTTACCTTGAACAGGAAATAACTGAAGGTGAACGGCAGGATACCAGTTCAACTCGCGTCGGTATCAGCGCTCAACCGTGGGCCCAGGCCAATATAGATACTTCGGTTGAACAACAGCTTAGTAGTGAATATGGGCCAAGAACTTTTGCTCTGATGGGCTTAACCCAGGGTTTCCGTATAAATGAACAGTGGAGTGCTGACCTATCCTACGATCGTGCAGAAACAATACGTACGCCAGGCGATACACCATTCAACACCAATGTTCCACCACAATCCGGTACGGCAAGTGAAGATTTTAGTGCGATCTCTACCGGGCTGAGCTGGCGGGGTGATATGTCGACAGTGGTTACACGGTTTGAGTATCGAGATGCTGAGATGGAAGACAGGTATGGACTACTTGTCGGTTGGCATCGAGAATTAAGTGAGGGTATTAGCTATGGAATTGATAGCCAGATGTTTATGTCAGAGTATGCAGACGGAGGAGAAGCCATTGATAAAAATGTCAGGTTGTCATTTGCCTATCGTCCAACAACTTCTAAATGGATACACTTAAATCGCTTTGATTACAGAAATGATGAACGTAAAGATGGCTCAGGGAACGATACGCGTCAGCGTAAGCTAATAAACAACTGGAAAGCCAACTATATGCCGAATCGTCGTAATCAATTCGCCGTTTCTTACGGTGTTAAATATGTGATCGATACCTACGATGAGACAGAGTACAAGGGATTGACGCACTCTATAGGTGCTGAATATCGCTTTGATCTTACCAGTCGCTGGGATATTGGCGCACATGCCGATATGCTGTATTCGGTAAATGCGAACAATCGTCTCTACTCCTATGGACTGTCAACCGGTTACAACCTGGTGAAAAATTTGTGGCTGAGTATTGGATACAATCTGAGCGGATACGAGGATGATGACTTTACTGGGGCTGAATATACTGCTGAGGGGCCATACCTGAAACTCCGTTTCAAATTTGATCAAAATAGTTTTGCAGCGGGCAAATAGCGATAAAAATCAATGTGTTAGTTTGCTAATCTGATGTGATCAATTATTCAGCAGGTGGCAAAATACTGCCCGCTTTTACACTAACAAAGTCGTAAATTCGTTTCCTAATAGTTCGGCTGCCGATGCACTAGTCCTGACAGTTTTTGAATTGTCTGCCAAGGCGCGTAGGTATATCATTCATGGGTCACTTCTAATACCAATGGATGCTTGATTATGTTTATGACAGAAAAGAGCAAAACCTGGGAGGAGGTGGTTGAGTACTACACTGAGCTCAACAAGTCACCAAAATGGGACATACAACCCATGGTCGGCTTTGTTGAGCAAATTGCAGAATCAAAATATGCTCAGGGTTTGTACTCAACCGTCTCTATGTACACTTTAATAATCGGCCAGACTCCAGAAATTGATCCTGGTAGAAGCGTATTAAGGATCGAATTTTTTGATGGCCGCTTCTATTTCGTTTATGTCGATAGTGGGATTGAAGATCATCTTTGGAAGCGCGACTGCGGTGCCAATGATGCCTTTTCCTTATTCGACGAATTCATACATCAGTTGGATTGGTTTATTGAATATCGCGAGCCTTTGTCCGAAAAGGAAGTGAATTTAAGTTTATAAGCTTGCGAGATTCACTACTACGAATCCGTAACTAAGGTGCTTGATAGTTAATATGCGCAGTATTATGTGCATTGCCGCGTTATTTTGTTCGCAGAAATTGTTTCAGGCTTATTGCTGACGATATCATTTTTCTTGTTCTTGTCGGGCCAACCCCGATTCATTTTTCCCAGTATGGCCAGGTAGCAAAAAACAGCGAGTAAATTTTCGTTTGTCTTGACGGCCCTCTTTAGCTAGCTCAGATTTCAAAGGAGACACTGCTCTTAGGGTGGGAAATACACATATCCTCGGACAAAGTGTACACTTTGGCCATGGTTCCGCAGAAAAAGACAAAACGAAAGAGCAAGAAGAAACGTCGATCGAGTAATCAGCGCAAAAAAAGTAAAAAGCCCAATAAGCGCAGTATTTGGGCCTTGCTTGGGCTTACCGCCGGCATCTGTTTTGTTGGCATGTTGCTGTACGTTGTCTATCTTGACGCCGTTATTAGAATTAAGTTTGAAGGCAAACGCTGGAGTTTGCCGGCGCGCGTCTATGCGCGCCCCATGGAAATTTACCCAGGGCAGCATCTGAGCAAAGCAGAGTTAATAAAAGAACTCAGATTTCTAAATTACCGACCTGGCAACTCGGGGCCGGGCACCTGGCAGGAGCGGGGAAATAGCATCCTGTTAAGTACACGCGGATTTACCTTTTGGGATAATGAGGAACAAGCTCGCCGTATCAGTATTACTTTTTCGCAGGAGCGCGTAAAGGAAATACTGGATCAGAATTTTGATGAGTCACTACTATTGCAACGGTTGGAGCCGGTACAAATTGCCAGCATCTACCCCAGCCATAAGGAAGATCGTGATCTGATTCGTCTGCAGGATGCGCCAGCGCTGCTTGTAAATTCGTTGCTGGCGGTCGAAGACCAGGATTTTTATAGCCATTGGGGCATAAAACCTACGTCCATACTGCGCGCGCTGGTAGCCAATATCCGCGCTGGAGGTGCTGTGCAGGGAGGTAGTACATTAACTCAGCAGCTAGTTAAGAACTTTTTTCTAAGCAATGAGCGCACATTACGCCGTAAAGCAATTGAGGCTATTATGGCTTTATTGCTCGAGTGGCATTATGAAAAGGACGAAATACTCGAAGCCTATTTAAACGAAGTTTTTCTCGGCCAGCAGGGCGAGCGGGCCATTCATGGTTTTGCCCTGGCCAGTCGATTTTATTTTGACAGACCATTAGCAGAACTAAGCACAGAAGAAATCGCTTTGTTGGTTGGAATGGTTAAAGGGGCTTCTTACTACAATCCACGCCGCCATGAGCAGCGTGCGATTGACCGCCGTAATGTCATTATTGACGTGATGTTGGCGAAAGAACTATTAAGCCCGGAATCTGCCCGTATTGCTCGTCTTTCTCCAGTTCTGGTTCGGCCAAAGGGAGACTATAGCAGCAATACCTATCCTGCATTTATTGACCTGGTACGACGTCAGTTACAGGAAGACTATCGAGACGAAGACTTGAGGTCGGAAGGGCTGCGCATATTTACCACCTTTGATCCACTCGTTCAGCAGTCTGCCGAACAGGCGTTAAGCCAGCAGCTTGAGCGCTTGGAAACACAGCGCAATATAGAAGGTGAACCACTTCAGGGATCAGTGGTAGTGAGTTCTACCGATAGCGGTGAGGTTTTGGCGCTGGTAGGAGACAGAGATCCAAGGTATGCCGGTTACAACCGGGCTTTAGATGCCAGCCGACCGATTGGTTCTCTGGTTAAACCGGCAGTGTACATGACTGCACTGCAGAAACCGGCAATATTCAGTGCCGCCACAATTGTCGATGACAGTCCCCTGGAAATCGAGTTTCCACCGGGACAGACCTGGGCACCAAAAAATTACAGTAAAACATTTCATGGCAGCATCCCCTTGGTACATGGTTTGGTTAATTCCTACAATGTTGCGACCGCCCGAATCGGTTTATTGCTGGGAGTTGAGCAGGTCATCGAAAATTTGCAGAAACTGGGTATGCAGCAGTCGCCACCGCCTTACCCATCACTGTTGCTGGGAGCTGTAGAGATTCCGCCGATTAAAGTAGCGCAGATGTATCAAACGCTGGCAGGGGGCGGTTTTCGTACCCGTTTACGCGCTGTGCGCGAAGTGCTGACATCCGATGGCATACGCCTGAACCGATACCCACTGAAAGTGGAACCCACTCTCGATAGAAGTAGTGTCTATATGACCAATTACTTGCTACAAATCGTTGCTAAAAGTGGTACAGCCAGAGCCATAGGCAATCGATTGCCGCAGCTTCGAGCTGCGGGAAAAACTGGTACCAGCGATGATTTGCGTGATAGCTGGTTCGCTGGATTTACTGGCTCACATCTGGCTGTTGTCTGGATTGGTCGCGACGATAATTTGCCAACAGGATTAACGGGTGCCAGTGGGGCGGTTCCAGTCTGGATAGCTCTAATGCAGAATATTCGCAGCCGGGAACTTCGTATGTCCTTGCCTGAAAATGTTGAACATGTTTGGATAGATTGGGAAACTGGTCAACGTAGTGGTCCTAAATGTAACAATGCAGTGCAATTGCCGTTTATAATAGGCAGCGCGCCTGAGCAGATGGCGGAATGCCGTCGTCAGTCCTGGATTAAACGACTGTTTGACTAAAGTAGTAAAAGTTTGAGGGTAACAACAATGCTTACAAATCAAAGTTGGAACTGGTTGGCAATATTCGTTCTGTTGCTTTTCGCCGGTTGTGCTACATCTCCTGATTTAACTTATGAAGAATCGGATGATTATCAACCATATGATACGGACGCCGAATCTGCAGGAATTTCCCAGATCATAGGTAACGAAGCGGTGGTTGGCATTTGGCAGGAAGCAGAAGAGGCAAACAAAGCAGGCGATTATGAGACTGCCGCCATGCTACTTGAACGTGCCTTAAGAATAGAGCCTACCGAAGCTGTTTTGTGGAGCGAACTGGCTGAAATCCAGTTGCTACAGCAGAATGCAAATCAGGCTGAGAATCTGGCTACCAAGTCAAATGCGATGAGCCTGGACAACCCAATGCTTAACTACCGAAACTGGCTGATCATTGCTAAAGCACGCCAGTTAAAAGGCGACGATATCGGTGCCCAGGAAGCTGAATATACCGCGAACACCTTCAAACCCTGATAGATACTCACTCCAGCAAGGTCGAAACAGACCCATTTAACGAAGACTCGCCCAGCGCTTTGCTCGGCGAGTCTGGTCCATTGGCAGACGCCATCTCCGGATTTGCACCTCGTAAGGTACAACAGGAAATGGCGGAATCAGTTCAGTACTGCCTGCAGCAGAATCAATCGCTAATCGTAGAGGCCGGTACTGGCGTGGGCAAAACCTTTGCCTATCTTGTGCCTAGCTTGCTGAGCGGCTTGCGGATCATTATTTCTACCGGTACCCGTCATTTACAGGATCAGCTTTTTCATCGTGATTTACCTCGCGTACAAAAAGCGCTGGGTGTTGGCCTGAAAACGGCACTGCTGAAAGGTCGAGCAAACTACCTTTGCCTACACCGTCTGCAGCAACATGCACAAAGTGCAATGGAGTCCGATTCCAGGGCTAAACTACAGGCGATAACCGCCTGGTCACGGCTGACAAAAAGCGGTGATATTGCAGAAATGGCGGAGATTCCAGAAGCAGACTGGATCTGGTCACAGGCCACCTCAACGATTGACAACTGCCTGGGTTCAGATTGTCCGGAGTTTAATGAATGCCATTTGATTAAAGCGCGTCGGAAAGCTCAAGAAGCGGATTTGGTAGTGGTGAACCACCACCTCTTTTTTGCTGATCTTGCCCTTAAAGGCGGCGGTTTTGGTGAGGTATTGCCCAGTGCTGACGCCTTTATTCTGGATGAGGCGCATCAACTACCTGAAACAGCATCACAGTTTTTTGCAAGAAGTGTCAGTGGTCGTCAGATTGAATACTTGGTCCAGGACTGTACAGCTGCGCAGCTAAACGAATTACCGGAAATGTCTGAGCTACGAGCGCAGCTGCAGAATCTGAG
>CAJHXT010000128.1_pt1 | contig 18144 bp, 22 predicted proteins | sample 9198451 | NCBI WGS metagenome assembly CAJHXT01 (sample SAMEA7708326, study PRJEB35096) | sediment metagenome | biome: marine neritic benthic zone biome [ENVO:01000025]; feature: sediment [ENVO:00002007]; material: shallow marine sediment [ENVO:03000034] sea grass bed [ENVO_01000059] ... | reverse complement strand
TTTTGATGATTCTGGAAGAGGCTCTAAAACTATTTGGTTACCAACCCATTGCCTGTTCCAGTGCAGTCAAAGCTCTCAACATATTTCGCGAGGCACCCGAGTCTTTTGTGTCAATAATTACAGACCAGGCTATGCCAGGTATGAGTGGAGACCAGCTAATTAAGGAAATTAGAGAAAATCGGGCATCTATACCCGTCGTGCTGTGTACTGGCTATGCTGATTTTTCAGCGGAAGAATGGAAATCGGAGCTGAACTTATTTGCCTGCCTTAAAAAACCTTTCACCATGTCGGCCCTATCTGACGTTCTGACACAAATTATTGCAGATAAGCAGCGATAGCTATTTATCGGTATATCGCCCTTCCCCAAACTCACTGCGTCTTTCCTGGTAGATGCGAATGTGAAAGTACCAGCCCAGGTAACCAAATGCCGCAATTAAGGTAGAGATCAACATCACTAAAAAGCTTAGGAAAATGGTGAGTTTAACTTCTGTTATGATGGCTTTTTTGGTTGCTTCGATGGTTCCCACACTAAGGGCAAGCGATTCAATTTGAGAATTAAGATTTAGTGATTCGGCCTGTAAATGCTCTAATTCCGATTCGGTGTAGTCTACTGTGTTGGGAGCAATGACATCGTTCTGACTGGCGGCAATCGCATCGTTAATCAATTTGAACTGAATTTGCGTGCTTTCAAGGTCCAGTTTGGTAAGTATTCCTTGTTCAAAGATGGATACCGCCTTTTCTTCAAGACTGCTTATATATTGCGAGGCAAAAAACGGCAAAAGGATAGCAACCAGAGAACCAGCAAGGGCGCAGGTTTTGTACGCAGTTTGATTCGCTAATTTCTCAAGCATATCCAACTCCTTTTTGCGATACGAACGCCGTTCTAATTCTAACTTTTTTTTGCCGTGTTGGTATATCTAAGCACTCGCAATCGGATAAAGAATCTCAGTTTGTTCAGGAATATGTAAATTGGAGCCTATCTGCCGCGCTAGACCTTACGCGCATGCTGCTATTGTCTTGTTTGTCAGGTTTTGTTCCAGGTGCATAACCATACAATATTGCATGCGGTTCTTGTTAAAAATATAGAACTTGCTCCCAATAAAGCAATTTGCCGGCTCTCTCGTTGAGGACTAAGGGGGAGAGATGGGCAATTCGTTTTACAACGAATTGCCTTAATCTCCAACTTTATGCTCTATCACCTTCACCTGGTACAAAAGTATCGTTTTGTTTCATCTGGCATAAGCTTGCCTTTCTAGACACATAAAACCTGGTTTCCAATTTCCGTTGCCACGTCGAGCTGCAAGCATTGTGGCGGGTATGCGATTGCCTGCGGGATTGGAGCTGTGGTCTAAAAAGGATTGAAATCAATTGATGGAAATAAGCAAACCGTGGCAATGTTTTACCTGGCACGGTTTGCCAAAAAATATCACTCGAATGGAAAAATCTTAGAATTACCGCGAGCAATGTATTCTGCATAGCGTCTCCTCCATGAGATCACAAAACATTGCTCGCGATTTACTACCTGGTTCTCGCTGACTTGCGACTACCACGGTAAAACCTGTCTGCAGTAGCTTATCAGTGGTATTTCCACGGTCCGAGTGGGTGTTATTTTTGAAGGTCATCGCAGGCCTTAGCAATAATCCTGTGTAAGCACGGTATATGGCGCGGTACCATCGCTATCGGCCCGCTTGACCTTCACCCCCGGGGAACATGGTAGTTTCTGAGTCGGCTCTTCCGAGTGCTCAGCACGCGCTTTAGCGCGAGTTTCACGATAATGCATATAGGCACGTGCCACTTGATAATGGCCGGCCCGCACCAAACACAATTCAACCTGGTCCTGAATTTCTTCAATATCAAATGAACCGCCACCTGGTTTGCGACGAATCAGGGTCTCAACAACGTGATCGGTTACGCTGGATACCAGCTTTTGTAAGTGCCCGGTTGTCGCTTTATTACCGTCTTCCACGGCCCGGAAGGCTTTAGTAATTGCGATGTTGATTTTGATCTGGTCAAAACCCGTCAATGTGCCATTGCGGCGAATTACACGGTATGAGCCGGGTGCTTTTGCTTGCTGGGGGGTTGAATTGTTTTTGGAGTCAAGATCTGGAGAGGAGGGATATTCTGATGGATTGATTAACCTGGACTCTGCTTGCATATTCTGTGCTCTCCCGCCTGAGCTGAATAGAATTCGATAAACTTGTCCGTCCATATCCAATGCAGCTACCTTCCTGGTTTTCTTCGCCTGACCGGGAGCTACTATAAATTGTGTTTGTGTCTTCGGTCAAGTACTAGATGATGTGTTTTTATGGGTTTTCTGAATTTATTTATTAAGAGGTCCGAGCTTCCTGTGGATAAAAATGTGGATAGCCGTGTAAAAACTGTGTATGAATAAAGTTATTGCGCGGGGTAAAACTTGGGCCAGTTATGGCCTCTAATGGCGTTTTGGTTTGGCAGGAGTTCTAAATAGCGGCCAGAAATCCCTTCCACCAGGTTTGCGACGTCTCAAATTTATAATAGGAGCACATAGTATTCCTCAGGCAATCCTTTTCAGACTGCTAGAACGAATTGATTACCAATATGCTTAGCAAGCTTCGGAAAATGGTAATTTGGACGTGTGTGTTATTTGTCTTGCTTAGTGTCGCAATCGTTTTGCCCTGGCGGTGGATCAATCCGCCAACCAGCGCTTTTATGTTAAATGACTGGTGGCATTCAAAAAACTGGCCTGCCCAGCATTGGGTAGATTACGGCGATATTTCGCCCAAGCTCGCAATTGCAGTTATCGCATCGGAAGACCAGCTTTTTCCGGCACATTATGGCTTTGATCTGCATATGATAGCTGATGCCATGGAAGAGTCTCCCGGCAAGCGGCGTGGTGCGAGTACGATTTCACAGCAGGTTGCGAAGAACCTCTTTCTATGGAGTGGTCGCAGCTATCTACGCAAAGCGATCGAGGCCTGGTTAACCTTGGTTATTGAGACTTTGTGGTCGAAAAAACGCATATTAGAGGTGTATCTGAATATTGTGGAATTTGGGCGAGGTGTTTATGGGGTAGGGACTGCCAGCCGCGAATTTTTTAAGAAACCAGCCCATAAACTGAATGCCTATGAATCGGCATTGCTTGCTGCAGTTCTCCCTAATCCAAAATGGAGAAAGGCAAATAGACCTTCTGAGTATGTTAGAAAACGGGCTTTTGAGATTATGCGTGCCAGCGCAGCGCTCGATGGTGTGAACTATTTGCGGCAGATTCAGCCTGACTGACCGTTTTGTATTTTGCCGACAATAATTTCGCCAGCTGCTAGGCCATATGTTTTGAAGCAGATTTGGCGTTGTCCTGATTAGTGACAACATGGTTTCGCTCCATAATTTCCCGAAACATGCTCATTTCACCGCCTATGGATTGAAACATAGTGTCTTCCGGGTTGCTGCGCCAAAGCAACACGACATCAATCATTGAATCCAGTAATATTTGGTAGCTCTTTTTAAATTTGCTGCCTGCAGCCGATTCAATTTCAGCCGAACTCATTGCTATGCTGACCAGCTCAGAAATGCATTCGTCCGAAATATCCTTTTCGGCAATGCCATGCCCGTCCAGCTGTTGACGTATATACAGTTTGCCAAATACTTCAGGTGGCTGTCGCCTTTTTGTTAGTTGTGTAAGAACTAGCAGCACCAGTATTACTCCGGCCGCCAGGGTTATTAGCCATGCAGATTCAGACATTTATTTCCTCCTTATGAACATTTGTTCGCAAGTGAGAAGTAAAGACTTTAGAACCTATCTCATAATACATCATGAGCCGCGTTACTGACGCAAACGTTCACATGCGAGGCGCGTTGCGCAGGACAGTATTCATTGTACGACCAAGCAATGCAACGACGCAGGCGGGCGTTTGCATCGTAACCCCAAGTGGGACCGGACTTTTTTGCGTCATGCCATTGTTGCTCCTTACTCATGTACATCGAGTACACTTCGATCGTCGCGCCGCGTCCTGACGCAAAATGTCACGGTCGCAGTCACGATCTATTATGAGCTAGGTTCTAGCTATGGATGTAATTCACCAACTGATCAATCAGAAACTTTTGTTCCGCAATTTTTGCTTTCACGAGATCGCCAATTGAGATAACGCCGACTATTTTAGAATCATCCATAATAGGTAAATGTCTAACGCGCTTTTCGGTCATCATTGCCATGCATTCCTCAACAGTGTTGTTCAGGCCTGCATAAATAACTTTTTCAGACATGATGTCTTTGATTTTAGTATCAGAAGACGAACGCCCGCGCAAAATAACTTTACGAGCATAGTCGCGCTCTGTAACAACACCTGCCATTTCGTCATCTTGAGATACAATCAGGGCGCCAATACCTTTTTCGGCCATAAGTTTAATCGCATCTAATACGGTCTCATTTGCGTCTATGGACCAGACGTCATTGCCCTTATTCTCCAGTACCTGTTTGATTAGACTCATATAAATACCCCTCTTACTATCAGCGGTGGTTCAGATTGAGTGTACAAACGGATTACAGATTGTGCGGAGCATAAATGATTTGGTGGCTAACGGGAACTGATTTTTAAATCTTTTGTTTGGTTTTAGCAGCTCGGACCAGCTTGCGCAATTTAATAACCACTTTATTGTTGCTGCTTTATCCTGAAAAACTGTCGTGCTATCAAGTGGTGTGCTTCGTGCGAACTGATACAGCAATGCTTGCGTGTAGCCTGATCTCCGACCCATGATAAGTGTAGTTTGTAATCGCGTTGGGTATTTTTAAATTCAAGCTTAAATTCTGAAACCACATTCACAATTAAGCCGTAATTCATTGGCAAGAGCTTGCCTGTGGGAAACATGCCTGGTAAGTCACTATGCGCGTGCCTCTACCATCCAGGAGTATTTCGGGTAATAATATTGTTTTTAGAGCTTGCGTAGGAGTAGAGCATTAAACTAAATACGGTTACGCGATTGCTGATTCTTATGGTAGCGGTTGTCTTTGCTGTGACGCTGATTGCCGGCTTATTGCTTTGGTTGCAATATGATGAGCCCGAAGGTAAATATGCTGATCCAGTTGTTAGACCTAAAGCAGATCCGTTGGCGCCACTTGATATCGTTTCAACGCCACTTGAGCTTGAAATCAAGGCGCAATCTAAAGAAAGAGGCCCTGATCCATATTTACCAACCAGCTTCTATACCAAGGAGCAGCATGAAAGGATTATTGGTAGGGCCAAGCAACTGGAAAACGAAAATAAAGTCTGTTTTGAAAAGTTTATAAGCAAATATCAGGACACCCTTTTTCAGCATTGCCAAAAACATAGCTTAGGTGAGGATGCTGAGGGCGGATGTGAAAGCCTGGCCTACAAGTATTCCATTCACACTCGGGTTGTTGAAGAGGCTTTAATTAGTTGCCTGAAAAAAGTGGATCAGGATAGATAGCCAAACAATGCAGGTGATGAGATGAATCTGAAATTAATGGTACTGCTGGTAATTGTATTGATACCCAATGCCGCCTGTGTATCCACTCGATCTGCCGACAGCTATACAATCAAAGCTGTAGTGATTCGGAATGTGTCGAGTTCCGAAATTTCCGATACTCAAATAAGAGTAGAAAAAACCAGAGAGTTATTTTCCTGTAGCTATGTATTGAGAGAGACAGAGTGCTCAACAGAATTTCGCGTGCGAAAATATGCGGGTAACAAAATCAAGATATATTGGAAGCAGCGCGGCATACAGTACGTAGCGGGTCTGGTAATGAGCGTTCCATCGGGTATGAAGAAAGAAATACCTATGAGCGCCATTGTAGAGATCAGAGACAGTGGAGAAAGTAATTCGTACTTGACTCAGTAGGTTTTGTGAAAAAGCAGCGTTCTTGGCAACTTAGAAAGCTGGGTTTAAGCTATAGGTCGTAGTTAGTCGGCCCTGAAAAAATGCCAGGGAGGGCTTTCCCCAGGATCGACTAGTTAATCCCGCTTGGACAGTTTCATGGTAATGCCGGCTATAGCACTGAACTTATAGAACTAATGGCGGATTAGTTCTCTAGTTTGTTTCGTGTGCGAATAATCACTAGAGAATAAATACTTACATTTATAACTAGCAGCAACGCGCCAAGTATAAGCTGAAGATTTTGTGTTAACCCGACAGGGTAAATTATTGGCACGATGTAATGTTCAATAAATCCACCGCTATACCCGGTTTCGCCAGCGGCGATGCGTAGTTTGTTTTCAAGTGGCGTTAAGGGGCAGATTCTTCCGGTCAGTTCAACAGTAACACCCCATAGCACGCAAGGTATGTGCAACCAGGATACTTTTCTCCACTTAAGAACAAGTAATCCACCTATTGCGACAAACAGAATAAAACCCAGGTGGATCAATAGTAAAAGGTCTGCTGCAATTTTTGCCAACATGACAATTACTGGTGTTTTATTTCAAAGCAATGGTGTATTTTCCCCGGCCGCTTAAAATCACGCGGGATTGACCAGTCTGTAATATTTTTGATCTGGTACTGGCTGGATATCTCTTTTGCCAGCTTAAACTTCTTGAAGTTGCAGGAGAAATAAAGAACACCGTCTTTATCAACAGCATGCATTGAAGCATGAATCAGTTTGCTGTGGTCACGTTGAACATCAAGCGTATCTTTCATGCGTTTTGAATTACTAAAGGTGGGCGGATCCAGGAATACCACATCAAATAGCTCATTCTGATTATTTAACCAATCCAGTACGTCAGCCTGCAACAGTTTGTGCTTGAGAATATCGAGCTTATTTAAAGCGAAGTTTCTTTTTGCCCAGTCAATATAGGTTTTCGAAAGGTCAACGCTAAGCGATTTGCTCGCACCGCCTTTTGCGGCATGCACTGTGGCGGCAGCGGTATAGCAAAACAAGTTTAAAAAGCGCTTTCCTTTACATGCTGTCGCGAGTTTCAAACGAAGTGGTCTGTGATCAAGAAATAGTCCTGTATCCAGGTAATTATGTAGATCAACCAAAAGCTCAACATTGCCTTCCTTAACCGGAAGATAGTTTGTCTGTTGATCCAGTTTTTCATACTGAGTCTTGCCTTTTTGTTTTTGCCGTTTCCTGAATACAATCTTATCAGGATCCAGTTGTAGCGAAGAGGGAAGACTATTTAGCACGGCCTGTAGGCGGCGATATGCTTTCTCTTTGTCAATATGTTTGGGCGCCTGGTACTCCTGGATAACGGCCCAGTCTTTGTATATATCGATCGCCACAGAAAATTCAGGAATATCAGAATAATATAATCGATAGCATTCAATTTGATTTTGCTTTAACCAGCCAGACAGGCGTTGTTTGTTCTTTTTAAGACGATTTGTAAAAGGCGAGGAGTCTACACCAGAGGCTTTATCCTGCACCAACATACTCTCTGGTAATTGGGGTTTTAGGCCGCGTGCCGGTTGAATCAGATAGAGTCGGCATTCGATACTGCCGTTATAAAAAACGTAGGATTTATTCCAGTAAGTTCGAGTTGCTTTTGCGAGACTGGGATCAGATGTAAATATTGCGGCCTGCCAGTCTGAAACTTCATTTGTGCATTTTTCTCCGATAACCTTATAAAGGTTTAGCAGACTGGATTTTTTTCCAATTCGTTCGCCGTATGGTGGATTTGAAATCAGCAAGCCAGGCTGCAAATTGATGTGGCTGGGTTTTTTCCATTCAGACAAAAGCTTTTTATAAACTCGTGGTGCCTGCTGATCCAGTTTCAGGCTTGCTATATGTTGTCTGGCAATGCCCAGAGCGCGGTTATCATCGTCGTATCCTAAAATGGGCGGAATGGATGCAAGAATACTTGATTTCGCCAGATTGCGTTCTGCTTGCCAGTGATCAGAATTATGTTGTTGCCATTGAGTAAAACCAAACCGCTCTCGTAGTAACCCTGGTGCAATATTGGCAGCCATTAATGCCGCTTCAGTCAGCAGTGTGCCACTGCCGCAAAGCGGATCAATCAATGCGCCACCCTGTGCAGCAATTTTTGGCCAACCAGCACGCACCAAAAGTGCGGCGGCCAGATTTTCTTTCAGTGGGGCCGGGCCCACAGCACTGCGATAGCCTCGTTGATGCAAACTATCGCCAGACAAGTCCAGATAAAGGCTGGCCTGTTGCTTGTCAATGTTGATTTGAAAACGAAGATCAGGCTGTTCTCGGTCTACCGTTGGTCGTTTGCCGCAGAGCTCACGAAAGTAGTCGACGATGGCATCTTTTGTGTATTGTGCGCCGTATTGAGTATGTTGTATGCCGGGTAATTCACCAAAAAATCGGATGCTTAAGGTTTGCTCCGCAGACATATGGTCGGACCATGGAATTGTGAGCAACCAGTTTCTCAAGCATTCTTTAGTTCGGATATTTTGACTGCCTAGCTGCAACAAAACCCTGTTTGACAGACGGCTCCAGAGACAAATTCGGTACAGGCTTTGTATATCTGCTGTGCCAATAATGCCGCCTATGCGTTGTTTAATTAAATCAAACCCGCCAAGTGTATTAAGTTCATCCAGCAGTAAGGATTCAATACCCTTAGGGCAGGATATAAATGCGATGGATTTGACGGTCATGGTCGTCCAGATTTTTAAAAGGGTGTCTGTAATCAAGTAGCGGGTTTAATACCCTTTAACAGCTTAAATGCAGTCTCTCGTGTACGCTGCAAAAACGCATCGATGAACGCCAGTTGGCGGTCATCTTTTCGTACCGCTGCGTAGAGTGTGGACCAGATGCCATTTTCTCCAAGTGGTCTGGCAGAGACATATTTATTATTCAGGTATTCAGTCAATACCCAATTGGGCAGTGCAGCAATCCCCCGATCGCTTGCCACCAGTTGTAATATCATCACAGTAAGTTCGGATGTGCGTTGCATACTGGGTTCAATACCTGCCGGCTCCAGAAACAAATTAAAAATATCCAGCCGTTTTCTTTCAACCGGATAGGTAATCAATGTCTGATCCCGTAAATCTTCAGGAGCAATGGTTTTTTTCTTCGCAAGTGGATGATTATTCGCCATTACTAACAATGCCTGATAGCGGAACAGGGGTTCGTAAATAATCTCGCTTAATTCTTGCGGATCCGAAGTTATAACCAGATCCACCCGGCCTCGTGTTAGTGCAGGAATCGGCTCAAAGGTGAATCCTGTTGATAGATCCATTTCCACCTCGGACCATTGATTGCGATAGCTATCCATGGTCGGAATTAACCAATCAAAACAGGCATGACACTCAATGGCAATGTGTAGTCGCCCACGACTGGCACCGGATATTTGCTGCAGAGCTTGCTCAGCGCTCTGCACCACAGGCAGTATTTCATCAGCAAGTTGTAGCAGCTGTTCGCCCAGCGGTGTAAAACGCAATGGTTTGCTTTTTCGCACAAACAGACTGGCTGAATAATAGTTTTCAATAGCCTTGATTTGATGCGATAGCGCTGACTGGGTCTGATAAAGTTGTTGTGCTGCTGCAGCGAGATTGCCTGATTCTCTTAGTGCTGTAAGTGTGCGCAAATGTCGCAGTTCAAGAAACATTTTGATTTCTGCCTTTGAATATTTGAAATTAATTCATGCAATGGCGAAATAGCTATAATATTCTTCATACTAAATGCTGCAGCATGGAAATGCAATTTGACGTAAGCCGCTGTTTTAATTGCAGAAAGATCGTGCACCTGAGAGAGTCTTATGTAAACATTGTAGCTACGTGAGGTACTGCGGATTCATTGTAAGGTTCCGGCGATGGATAGATATATCGCTATTTCTAAGCTTTGTAAGCTTTTGAAACGTAAAGATTAGTAAGAATTGTAGTTTTATTTTTACCGCTCTGGTTCTGCAAGGACGTATCAATCAGTGCTTTTATTAAACTATCAAGATAGAAACAGGTAAAAGCTATGCGCATTGGCATTGATTTAGGTGGGACAAAAATCGAAGGGATTGCTCTCTCGAATGATGGCACCGTATTAGCTCAACAGCGTATTAATTCTCCACGCGGTGAGTATCGAGATATATTGCGTGCAATTGCCGGAGTGGTCGGGGCGCTGGAGAAACAGGCTGGCAGGCGAGGCAGGATTGGGGTCGGTACACCGGGAGCTTTGTCACCGGCAACGGGATTAATGCGAAATTCAAATAGTACTGAGTTAAATGGCCAGCCACTAAAAACCGACCTTGAAACCCTCCTTGGGAGGGATATTCGAATGGTGAATGATGCAAACTGTTTTGCATTGTCTGAGGCGACCGACGGCGCCGCAAAAGATGCGAGTGTTGTATTTGGTGTCATTCTTGGTACCGGCGTTGGAGCAGGTATTGTTGTAAATGGCCATGTCTTGACGGGAGTGAATGCGGTTGCTGGTGAATGGGGTCACAACTCTTTACCATGGCCGCGCGAGGAAGATTTGCCCGGTTCGGAATGTTATTGTGGTCGAAAAGGCTGCATTGAAACGTATCTTTCTGGTCCCGGTATTGCCCGGGATTTTAGTCTGCAATCAGGATCAAGCTTAACAGCCGAGAAAATTGTTAAAAAGGCAGAACAGGGTGATGCTGCGGCCGAGGCAACGCTACGGCGTTACGAGGATCGTTTGGCAAGATCCCTGGCTCATGTGATTAATATGCTGGACCCCGATGTCATTGTGCTCGGTGGCGGCATGTCTAATATTCAACGCCTTTACAAAAATGTGCCTGATTTATGGGATGAGTACGTGTTTTCAGACGGAGTTGAAACCAAACTGGTTTCCCCGGAGTATGGCGATGCCAGTGGTGTACGTGGTGCTGCATGGTTATGGGATGGCGTTGCCGATTACTGATTGAGCGTATTGGCTATCAATTTCAACAATAATTTAGCGGATATCAGCTAGTGCAAAATTCGTTTATCTGGATAGCGGTTCTGGTTTCTATACCGCTACTGATGTTGCAATGGTTTTTTGGGGTAAAACTGGTCAAAGAGGATCAGGGAATTCCATTGTTAACATTGTTATTTATGAATCAGTTTGGCGCGATACTCTGTGCAATTGCAGTGGTTGTCACCATTCGGGTAATAAAGGGTTCTGGTATAAAGGCGAGGCCGGTTATCGGCGTATTTATTGCGACCTTGTTTGCCTTTATTTTTATGTGGCGCTTGATCGCACTGTATCCCGGCGGATAAGGGCAAACTACAAAAGGGTGAGAGTGGCGATTCCAAGAAAAGCCATAAAGCCAATTATATCTGTTACGGTAGTTAGAATTACGCCACCGGCTAAGGCAGGATCGATACTCAGTTTTCTTAATACGAAGGGTAAGCTAACACCGGTTACTGCGGCAAACAGTAAATTAATAATCAATGCAATGCCGATAACGCCGCCAATTTTCATATCTTCAAACCACAGTGTTGCGACCAGCGCTACGACAAGCGCCCAAATTATCCCGTTTAGCAGCCCAACTGCAGATTCCTTAATCAGTAGTGAGCGGACGTTGCTGTGTCCGACCTGACCCAGTGCTTCGGCTCGGATAACTAGTGTTAATGTCTGCGTTCCCGCTATTCCACCCATGCTGGCGACAATGGGCATTAAAACTGCCAAAGCAACAATTTCCTGGATGGTTGCCTCGAACAAGCCGATCACCCAGGCGGCCACAAATGCGGTAAACAGGTTGGCTCCAAGCCAAATCGATCGCCTTCGCGTGCTGCGAATAATTGGAGCAAAAATATCCTCGTCCTCAGCCAAACCAGCACTGCTCATTACGGTTTTATCTGCTGCATCGACAATAACGTCAACAACATCATCGATTGTAATGCGGCCAAGCAGTCGCGTATGCTCGTCTACTACTGGAGCAGAAATTAGATCGCGATCCTGGAAGAGTCGAGCCACTTCGGTATCCGCCATGGTGTCTGGTATTGGCTCAATTTTGGTATCGATTAAATCGACTATCAGCGTGTCATCGGGTCTAGTTAGAATTTTATCCAGAGGAACGGTGCCAAGATAACGGCCAAACCGGTCAACAACAAATAAGCGGTCGGTGTGCGACGGCAGTTCGTCCAGACGACGCAGGTAACGCAGCACCACATCGACGGTCACGTTCGGTCTGATCGTGACCATATTCAATTCCATCAGGCCGCCCGCGGTATCTTCGGGATAGGATAAAACCGCCTCTACCTGCTGCAGCCGCTGCTTGTCCATGCTTGACAGCGTTTCTCGAATAACAGCTTCGGGTAACGATAGAATTAGATCGGCCATATCGTCTGTATCGAGATGTTCAACGGCAGCAATCACTTCCTCGGCATCCATTTCCTGGATTACGCTGTCACGAACTTCATCACCCAGCTCAACCAGCACTTCACCTTCGATGTCCGGGTCAACCATTTGCCAGACAAAACTGCGATCACGCAAGGGCAATGATTCAAGCAGGTCAGCAATTTCAGAGGGGTGAAGAGTGTTCAGCATGCGCCCGGCTTGCTGCATTGTGCCGCTGTCCATTTGCTGCCGAAGCGAGCTGACGCGAGAATTGGTGTTTTCGGAGCTGCTATCAGTCATGGTCTAAACACGGTTGATGGGTTATACCGGTGGCCAATGAATACACGTGCGGGCCTGAGCCGCGCGAGGCAAGTGTAGCAGGGATTTTAAGGAAAGACAGTTTTATATAGGCAATGGTTTGCGCTGATGATGAGATAACGACCCAGTTCGCAATCTGTGCTCTATGCTATTCTTCTTCTCCAAACCGATCGGCAACAAGGTGTTCAATCCTTTCCATAGCCTTATCCGAATCTGTGCCGTCAATGTAAAAGGTGATTTTGGATCCTTGACTGGCGGCAAGCATCATAACGCCCATTATGCTTTTCCCGTTTACCTTTCTGCCGTCTCGGGATATTTCTACATCCGATTCGAATCCAGATGTCAGTGATACCAGCTTTGCGGCGGCGCGTGCATGCAAGCCCAGTTTATTAACGATGGTTAACTCTTTTTCTATCATTGCCTAATAAAACCTATTTCATTAAATCTAATCACATTTAATAATACTGTCATGTCCCGCGCTGGTGGCTTTCAGTACTATCTTTTTCAATGAAAGCTGCGAATAGTTTAGTATTCGAACGACCATGGGTAAATTGATGCCCGCTATAACACAGGCATTTCTTTCTCTTGCCGATTTGAGCGCAATATTACTTGGTGTTGCACCGAATATATCGGTGAGAATCAGCACGCCGTCACCCGTGTCAAGTTCATCAAGATATTTATTGGCGGTTAACAAATCCTTGTCGTAATCGCCGTGAGGTAATACACCGATTACCTTTACCTGTATTGGCAGACCGCCAAAGATGTCGCTCGCTGTATTGAGAATATCTTTGCCGATTCCATTATGTGTAATGATTAATAGGCCGACGCTCATGGTGCTTCTGAAATTATTGATCTAATTCTCTATGGCGTACACTGACACGTTGCAGTCTACTGGTAAAATATTGAGTTAATTGCTCACTTAAATAGACGGATCTATGCTGGCCACCATTACAGCCAATTGAGATCGTTATATAGCGGCGCTTTTCCGCTTCGTAACGCGGAATCCAGGTTTCAAGTAACCCGGTTATGGAGTCTAACATTTCTTTAACCATTGGTTGCTGCTGTAAAAAAGCACCTACCTTTTTATCTTTGCCGGTTAAAGGTCGTAGTTCGGGTACCCAATAAGGATTGGGCAGGCAGCGCGCATCAAATACAAAATCGCTATCTCCCGGAATGCCGTGCTTATAACCGAATGATTGAAATAGTATAGAGAGTGCTACGGGTTCATCTGCCGGTCGAACACGATCGATTACCAGCTTTCTCAGCTCGTGTACGTTCAAAGTGGTGGTATCTATCAGCAAATCCGCTTCTTCTTTCACGGCGCTGAGCAGTTGCCGTTCCTGATTAATGGCGTCAACCAGAGGTAGCCCCTTAACTGACAAGGGGTGTCTGCGTCGCGTTTCGCTAAATCGTTTAATTAGCTCTTCAGTAGCGGCGTCCAGGAATACCAGTTCCGCGTCAATGTCAGCCTGATCATTCCTCATCTCTTTAAGAAACTGTGGCAGGTTTTGAAAATCTTCGGTATCGGTACGTGCATCTATACCCACCGCCGTTTTCTCATGCCGTGTTCGGTGGCGCTTCATTTCCCCGACAAGCACGGGTAATAGCGCAGGTGGCAGATTGTCTACGCAGTAGTATTCCTCATCTTCCAGGGTATGCAGGGCGACGGTTTTGCCCGAACCAGAAAGGCCACTGATTATTATTAATTTCATACTGCTAATGTCTGGGTCGAGCGAACTGGAGTTAGGCGGAAAACCTTAATTATAGCGCAAATGGCATTTTACAAATGGATAATCAGGATTAATGTGAGTGAAACCTAAGTTTCAAGGATTTTCTTTTGGCGGTCGATTAGCTCCTGCCCAGCGTCATAACCGCGGGATTTGAGCAGGTAATCCAGCGCAGCGGCCTCTACCATAACCGCAAGGTTGCGACCGGGTGCCACCGGCAGGGTTATTTCAACAACCTGCACGCCCAGTATTTCGCGCAAGCTGCTGGTACTGTTAATTCGGTCAGGCTGCTCATCATCATTTGGCTTAATGAGGTTGATAATTAAACGAAGGTATTTGCTGTGCTTAATTGAACCATCGCCATACATTTCCCGAATATTGAGAATCCCAAGTCCCCTGACTTCGAGCAGGTCTTGGAGTATGGGTGGTGCATGTCCCGAAACAATATCAGGCGTAATTCTGGCGAACTCTGGTGCATCGTCAGCAATTAAGCGGTGGCCCCTCGAAATCAGCTCCAGTGCGAGCTCACTTTTTCCAATACTACTGTCACCCGTTATTAAGACACCGAGGCTAATCACTTCGAGAAAAACGCCATGCAGAATCTGCTTGTCCGCCAGCATGCTGGTAAGAACATATCTAAGTTCGCTTACCAGTTCATTGCTGGGATTGTCACAGGTTAGCAGGGCGACTTCATGCTGATCTGCCAGTGGCTGGAAATTTTTCGGTACCGCAAGACCCTCACACAAAATGACCGCGAAAGAAGTTGAACCAAAGAGCTTATTGATGCTTTGCTCGTGCTCTTCCGCCGGCAGATCGTTCAGGTACTCCATCTCGATGCGGCCAATGACCTGAATGCGATTGGGGTGAATCAGATTCAAGTGACCAACTACTTTAGGATGGCTGCCCCATTGAAAATCTTTACTGATATCGCGGTGAACGCTGTTTTCACCCGCAGCCCATTTGAGCTCAAATCTACGATTTAGAGCGTCAATAATCTCGCCAACGGTGTGTTTATGCATAACTAAGCCGAAAGGCTCTTTGGTTGCCAGCTAGATAGCATTTCATAAAGCTCCTGGCCACTTTGGCAGTCGCGCATTTTTGCGCAGAATGTTGGGTCGCTAAACATCTCAGCAGCCGCAGCAAGAATTTTTAAATGCGTTTCATTACAGTCTTCCGGTACCACAAGAGCAAAGAAAATATCGACTGGTTTGGCATCTCGAGAATCAAAGTCTACACCTTTGTCCAGTGTGATCAGCGCTACCATGGCACGTCTGGCTTCAGCCATACGGCAGTGCGGGATAGCCACGCCTTCTCCGAGACCGGTACTACCAAGCCGCTCGCGTTCCAGCAACTTATCAAATACCAGCGTTTCGTTTAACTCAGGTTGAGCGAGGGCCAGAAAATGGCTTAGCTTTTCAAGCGCCTTTTTCTTGCTTCCGGCCGATTCGTGGCAGGAAATCATGTTGGGAGTTATATGTTCGCTTAAAATCATATGCTCGGGAATGTCCAGTATTTTATTTGCGGTGATGGTCAGTCAGTTTTTCTTTATGCTTCAGAATTTGTCGGTCAAGCTTATCGACAAGCAAATCTATGGCTGCATACATATCTTCATGTTCTGAGTTGGCGTGGACACTTCCATTGCCTCCTGGCACATGCATTGTTGCATCTGCAATATGCCGTTTTTTATTAACCTGCAAAATAACATGAGTTTTGGTTACGTGATCAAAATGACGTTCCAAACGATTCATTTTTTCATGCACGTAGCTTCTTAATGCTTCAGTCAGGTCAATGTGGTGGCCGGTCAGATCAATATTCATATGCTATTTACTCCTTGCTTAAATGTAATACGCATATACCTCAGGTCAAACGCTTGCGTTCGTTTGACGGGGGTATTGACATGCTCTCTCTATATTTAGCAACAGTGCGTCGAGCAACATTGATGCCCTGTTGTTCCAGTATATTTGCGATCTTGCTATCACTAAGGGGTTTATTGCTGTCCTCTGCGGCAATAAGTTTTTTGATCATAGCGCGAATAGCCGTGGCTGAGCATTCTCCTCCGTCGGCAGTGCTAACGTGGCTGGAAAAGAAATGCTTGAATTCGAAGATACCCCGTGGGGTATGCATGTACTTCTGGTTGGTGACACGCGAAATAGTAGATTCGTGCATATCCAGTGTTTCTGCAATATCTCTTAGGACCAATGGTTTCATCGCTTCTTCGCCGTACTCCAAAAAAGCGCGCTGGCGCTTCACAATGGATTTTGCCACTTTGAGAATAGTGTCATTCCGACTTTGCAGGCTCTTCAGGAACCACCGTGCTTCCTGTAGATTTGATCGAAGGTAGTTATTATCTTCACTTTTTTCACTTCTTCGGATCATGCCCGCGTATAACGTGTTGATCCGCAATTTGGGTGACAGATCAGGATTTAGATCAACACGCCATTTGTTCTTATGTTTTTTTACGAATACATCCGGAACAACGTACTCGGTGCGCGGGGATGTGATGGTGCTGCCTGGTTTAGGGTTGAGGGAGCAAATGAGAAGCTCGGCATCTTTTAAGACCTGCTCTTCAGCCCCTGTTGCTTTTCTTAGGCGCACGTAATCATGCATGGCAAGTAGCGGAAGGTGCTGCTGGATAATTTGTGTAGCAACTTCGTAGCCAGGAGTATCTTGCGGATAGGTATTGAGTTGCAGCAACAGACACTCTGCTGGGTTGCGAGCCGCCACCCCAATCGGGTCAAAGTGTTGCACTCGATTTAGAACAGCTTCAACCTCATCGAACTCAATTTCATGATCGATAGATACCGCTTCAAAAATGGTTTCCAGGTTTTCATGCAGGTAGCCATCTTCGGTGATGGAATCGATTATAGTGGTTGCAATGGCACGGTCCGATTCGCTCATTTGCGCTAAATGTAGCTGCCACTGAAGATGCTCCTTTAGTGAGGTTTCACTAAAGTCCTGTCGTTCGTATATTTCTTTCTCAGGCGCCGAATCATTGCCGCGAGTACTGCTTTGAAAGGAAGTGGTCCAGTCATTTTCCCAGCCCGCATCGGTTGTTTCGGGTATAGCTTCTTCGGCCTGCTGGTTTTTTTCTAACTTGGATTTTTCGAAGGTACTGATCTGGTCCGAGCTTGCTTCGGAAGATGCCAGTTGCTCGGTGCTGGCTGATATCTCGGAATCCTCCTCGCGCTCAAGCATTGGATTCGAGTCCAGTATTTGTTGGATTTCGTTTTGTAGTTCGAGAGACGCTAACTGCAACAGCTTGATTGCCTGCTGAAGCTGTGGCGTCATGGTCAGCTGTTGACCAAGCCTCAACTGTAAAGACTGCTTCATAGTCTTAATTCTAGCCTGTCAAAGCCTGAGGTTGAATCGCCAATTCGCAATTTTCATGCCTATTTTGAAAAATAGTGCCTCGCTTCATATTTATTAGCAGATGCTTATGAAGCTAACCAGGCTTTGGGGTGCGGTTACTACAGGCTGAAATGTTCGCCGAGATAAACCGATTTTACCTCGTCATTCTTCAGCAACTCTTCCGGTTGGCCTTCAGCCATTACCTCCCCATTGCTCAATATATAGGCGCGCTGACAGATTCCCAGTGTTTCGCGTACGTTGTGATCGGTAATCAGTACACCAATATTTCGGTCGACCAACTGGCGGATAATTCTCTGGATTTCAATTACGGATATTGGATCAACTCCAGCAAAGGGTTCATCCAGCAGGATAAATGCTGGTTCGACGGCTAAAGCACGCGCTATTTCAACCCGCCGTCGTTCACCACCTGAAAGAGAAATTCCGGAATTTCCTCTTAGATGAGCGATCTGAAGTTCTTCAAGCAGGCTTTCAAGTTTCTCCGCGCGCTGCTTGCGGGATAGATCGAGCCTGGTTTCAAGAATTGCCTGAATATTATCGGCAACTGATAGCTTGCGAAAAACGGAAGGC
>CAJHXT010000164.1_pt1 | contig 18205 bp, 15 predicted proteins | sample 9198451 | NCBI WGS metagenome assembly CAJHXT01 (sample SAMEA7708326, study PRJEB35096) | sediment metagenome | biome: marine neritic benthic zone biome [ENVO:01000025]; feature: sediment [ENVO:00002007]; material: shallow marine sediment [ENVO:03000034] sea grass bed [ENVO_01000059] ... | reverse complement strand
TGTACATTCACACAAAATTGCTCCATGCATTTTGTGTATACAGTACGTCCCTGTACATTCACACAAAATTGCTCCATGCATTTTGTGTATACAGTACGTCCCTGTACATAAAACCAAGCTCGTGAGGTCAGAATCAACTTGGGGCGCATAAATAAAAAGCCCCCTCCTTACGGTGTGGACCAAACCATAAGATAGCCGCATTCTGAAACCATAAGGTGGTCACTTTTGTTGAATCAAACAGAGAAAAGGGGGATTTGGCCAGCTTATGGTGGGGAACCCATGACAAGGTGGCTATTCCGGCCACCTTATGCTTTTGCTCAAAAATAATCTCATTAAAAACAATGACTTAGAAACCGCCACCTTTCGTAATCCACCAATATGGCGCGCTTTTTTTTGAAAAAACACCATTTCAGTGCGCTCCATTCCCAAAAAGGCGTTTTTAAAAAACTGAATAACTAAATGCAATACAGTGGGAGCATTTGAGGCGCGCCAGTTTCGTTTCGAATGCTCTGGCCGTCAAGCCCGTAGAACATCTAGCGTTCGCTTAAAACCTTTTTAAATTGGCTCTGCGGTTATCTTCCTACTGCGTACTGCGCGGATCATCGCTATACTTGCCGCCTTTGTTTGCAACCATCTATTAGGCAGTTACGTGGCACATGAACTGACAACTTTCCAGGGCATGATCAGCGCCCTGCAGGCGTATTGGGCTGAGCACGGCTGTGTGATTATGCAGCCCTACGATATGGAAATGGGCGCCGGAACCTTTCATCCGGCAACCTTTTTGCGGGCGATAGGGCCGGAGCCGTGGGCAGCAGCATATGTGCAGCCTTCAAGGCGCCCAACCGATGGTCGATACGGCGACAATCCCAATCGTTTACAGCACTACTACCAGTATCAGGTTGTTCTGAAACCCTCGCCAGCGGAGATTCAGGATCTCTATCTTGGCTCACTTAAAGTGCTCGGTTTCGACCCGCTGGTACATGACATACGTTTCGTTGAAGACAATTGGGAATCGCCCACTCTGGGGGCCTGGGGTTTAGGCTGGGAGGTCTGGCTAAATGGGATGGAGGTTACCCAATTCACCTATTTCCAGCAGGTGGGTGGTCTCGATTGTCGCCCGGTCACCGGTGAGATCACTTACGGTCTGGAACGACTGGCGATGTATATACAAAATGTGGAGAGCGTATACGACTTATGTTGGACAGATGGTCCTAACGGAAGGGTTAGCTATGGTGATGTTTATCATCAAAATGAAGTCGAGCAATCGCGTTTTAATTTCGAAATTGCAGATACCACAATGTTGCTGCGCTGGTTCGACGATTGTGAGCAGCAAAGCAAGCGCTTAATGGAGGAAGATCTGCCACTACCCGCTTACGAATACATGCTGAAAGCGTCACACACTTTTAACTTGCTGGATGCACGCAATGCGATTTCTGTTACAGAGCGGCAGGCTTATATTCTACGAGTGCGAGAGATGGCCAGGGCCGTTGCACAAAGGTATTTTGAAGCGCGTGAACGATTAGGTTTTCCGATGCTAAAAAAAGATGGTGAACAATAATGGCTGTACGGGATTTATTAATTGAAATTGGCACGGAAGAATTACCACCGCATGCACTGCAAAAACTATCTCTGGCATTTGAAAAAGCCCTGCTAAATGGTATGGCGGAATTAAATCTGGCAGCTAGCGGCAGTACTGCATTTGCGACACCAAGGCGTCTTGCGGTCAGGTTAAGCAACATACCGGAAAAACAGGACGATAGAAAAATGGAAAAACGCGGACCGGCAGTGCAAGCCGCGTTCGATAAAGATGGGCAGGCAACTGCTGCCGCCACCGGATTTGCACGTTCCTGTGGTGTAGCAGTCGACGCATTAAAACGCCTGAAAACAGATAAAGGTGAGTGGCTATATTACGAGACGCTTGAAGCGGGTCGGCAGGCCAGAGATTGCGTAGCGGAAGTGATAGATCGCGCGCTAACATCACTGCCGATACCCAAACGCATGCGCTGGGGATCAGGTGATGCAGAGTTTGTGCGCCCGGTGCACTGGGTAGTCATTCTATTTGGTGACGAATTAATCGAAGCAGAGATACTTGGCATACCGAGCGACAGAAAAACATATGGTCATCGTTTCCATCATTCTCAGGCTATCGAACTAAACCATTCAGGCGAGTATGAAGATGTGCTGCAAAAGAAAGCCAAAGTGATTCCAGATTTTGCGGCGCGTCAGTCAGTTATTAAAAAACTGGTTACGGATTGTGCGCGGGAACTTAAAGCTGAAGTCGATTTGCCAAATAATAAGGATCTGCTGGATGAAGTGACCGCATTGGTTGAATGGCCGGTGCCTTTAATCTGTAGTTTTGATGAATCGTTTCTTCGGGTACCAGCAGAAGCTCTGGTTTCGACCATGAAAGATAATCAGAAATATTTTCCCGTTTACGATAAGCAGGGAAAGCTAACAAGAAACTTTATTGCTATAGCCAATATCGAAAGTAGTGATCCTGTTCAAGTTCGAGCAGGTAACGAACGCGTAGTTCGTCCTCGTCTTGCTGATGCGATGTTTTTTTGGGATCAGGACCGCAAGAAAACCTTACAGGAATTTAATGAGCGACTTAAAGAAGTTATTTTTCAGCGCAAACTTGGAACAGTTTATGAGAAGGGGGAACGCATCGCTAAACTATCTGGGCATATTGCAGGTTTAATAGACGGCAATATTAAGCATGCAGAGAGAGCCAGTTTGCTGTGCAAAGCGGACTTAATGTCTGAAATGGTTAGCGAGTTTCCAAAACTGCAAGGCATTATGGGCCGATATTACGCACAGCAGGCTGGCGAACCGGACGAGTTGGCTCATGCCATAGAAGAACATTATCTACCACGTTATTCTGGTGACCGTTTACCACGCACTAAGACTGGACAATGTACTGCGCTTGCAGACAAGCTTGATACCTTGCTTGGGATTTTTGTTGCGGGAGAAAAACCAACAGGTGTACGTGATCCATTTGCGCTACGCCGGGCCGCGCTGGGAGTTTTAAAAATAATTATAGAAAAACAGCTCGACCTCGATCTACGCGAACTGCTAAAAGTCGCTGCGTCTTCCTATGACTCGTCTTTACAGGCAGAAAAAGCGATTGAAGAGGTTCTGGAATTTATCTTGCTTCGGTTGAAAGCAGAATATGAAGGCGCTGAAAATGCGTTTACTCCACAGCAGGTGTCGGCGGTTATGTCCTGCAAACCCACAAAGCCAATCGATTTTGATCTCAGGATTAAAGCTGTAAAAGAGTTTAGTGCCTTACCAGAAGCCGATGCTTTATCCGCGGCCAACAAACGTACTGGCAATATTTTGAAGAAAGCCAAAATCGAGAAAAAATTGAATCTTGACAGTTCGTTGCTGCAGGAAGCAGCCGAGATAGATTTGTATAAAAGCATGGAAAAATTATTACCGGATATTGAGCCGCTCTGTCGTCAGGGCAGGTATGCCGAAGCATTAAAGAAACTCGCAAGCTTAAGGAAACCAGTAGACCGTTTTTTTGATGAAGTCATGGTGATGGCTAAAGAAGATTCAATTCGAAATAATCGACTGGCATTACTGAACGAACTAAAAAATGCATTCACTCAGATAGCCGACATTTCGCAGTTACAAAACTAGTCAGATAGTGTTTTAATATTTATGAAATATTTGTTTCGAGTCCTGTTATTGATTCCTGCTGCCTTGTACTTTGTCTGGTTGATGAGCATGTCCGTGGCAGTCAGTTTGCTTTACATTTGCGCATTTGTATTACCGTATAGAAAGCGTTATTTGGTAGCACGCTTATGGGGTTATGTGAATTATTTTGGTTTGGTCATATGCTGTTTTTTACGCTGCGAAGTTATTGGGCGAGAACATATCAACAAGCAACCAGTAATAATATTTGCGAAACATCAATCAAGTTTTGAAATTCTCGTATTGATGGCTCTTATGAATCCAACGTCATGGGTAGCAAAAAAAGAAATCTTAAAAATACCGATTTTTGGCTGGGCATTTGGTATGTCAAAACCGATTTGCCTCGACCGAAAAGCCGGCATATCCGCCGTCGAGCAGCTTAATACCCAAGGGCAAAAGGCGCTTGAAGAAGGCAGAAACGTATTAATCTTTCCAGAGGGAACGCGAACAGCGCCGGGCTCAAAACCGAAGTATCGGATTGGCGGTGCGTTGTTAGCGGAAAAGACAGGCTTCCCCATTTTACCCGTTGCACACAATTGTGGTGAATTCTGGCCGCGATTAAGTTTTATAAAGCGGCCGGGTAAAGCGACATTAGTATTCGGTCCGATTATTGAAACAAAGGGTAAAAAAGCGGCTGAAATTAATAAAGAAGCAGAGAAATGGATAGAAGGGAAGGTTGAGGAGATTAGTGATCCAGCTCGATGGAATCGCTAATTTACAGCTATTGCGCTTGTTGTAACTTCGTTAAAAGCTCGACTCAAAATGCTCACTTAATTGTATATAAGCTCCGCTTTTTCGCTCGCTTTTGTCTCGTTTCAACCACGCTCATTACGCTGTAAATGTACGCCGTAAACGGTACCACTACAGTGAACTTTATGAAGATCGTGTCAGTTCACTTTTAGTGCGCCACCGCCTCACTCTCGAACAAAATTACTGGTTTTTAGAAATAGCACCTACTCAAAAATATTTGCGCTGTTTTCTTGCGCGTTTTCGTCTGCGCTCGCGTCACTGCAGGGTCAATTTTTATGTATTAAGAAGATATAGCGCCATACAGGACATAAAAGAGAAAGACTGAGTTGTAGGTCAAAGCCGCGGAGACGCTAGTTGAGCGAGAAGTAATGAATTCTCATAAAGTTGTGTAGAACTATTACTACCCCCTCATCCTGCCCTTCTCCCCGTGGGAGAAGGTACTTTAACTAGTGGGTTTCCTTCCCGTTCTAAAAAAGATACTTCATTCTAATTACTGAGATCCTTTTTCATTTTTTAGGGTTACTATTTTTTAATAAATTTGGGCTATAACTATAAAAATCACTTTCCCTCTCCCTCCGGGAGAGGGTTAGGGTGAGGGGGTTAATTGAAAAAACTAGCCAGAGCGTTGCGATCTAAATCAACCGACGCTGAAAGAATACTTTGGTATCACTTGCGGGGGCGTCGATTAGGAGGGTACAAGTTCCGTCGTCAGTTAGTAATTGATCCCTACATTGTCGATTTTGCGTGTCTTGATGGCAAGCTAATTGTTGAAGCAGACGGCGGTCAGCATAGTGATCAGAAATATATCGACAATGAAAGAACACGCTACCTGGAGGATCGCGGGTTTTGTGTTCTACGCTTCTGGAATAATGAGATTCTAAATGAATTGCATAGTGTACTTGAATGCATTCATCAAGAGCTAAAAAGATCCCCTCACCCCAGCCCTCTCCCTGAGGGAGAGGGGGATGCACGATTAACTTAGATTGTATTCTTTATATTTTCGTAGTGTATCGTTATGGACATGTATTCGAGTAGCGTGTAAGGATCCCCTCGCCCCAGCTGAGGGAGTAAGGGTGGCATAATATAATTAGCGGATACTTATTGTTTCCAGCAACACCGCATTACGGGCATGGATTGGGGTAGCGTGTATGAATCTCCTCAATCTCATTTAGAATCTCTTCGTTTAGCACAACGTTTATGCTTTCCATGTTTTCTTTCAGTTGTTGCATACTCGTTGCCCCAATGATATTGCTGGTTAGAAAAGGTCGTGAATTTACAAAAGCCAAAGCCATCTGAGTGGGCGACAAATTATGTGCTTTAGCTAGCTCTATGTAAGCTACAGTCGCTTCCGTGCCTGCTATATTGTTATAACGAGAAAAATAATCCCAAAGTGTTAAGCGTGCATTCTCTGGTTTGGCGTCGTTCATATACTTGCCTGTTAACACACCAAAACCCAATGGTGAATAAGCCAGCAGGCCGATATCTTCATACTGGCTAAATTCAGACAGACCCACTTCATAAGTTCTATTCAGTAGATTATAAGGATTCTGCACGCTAACTATCCGAGGAAGCGAATGGCTTTCTGCCAGCGCGAGGTACTTCGCTGCGCCCCAGGGTGTTTCATTGGAGATTCCGATATGACGAACTTTCCCGCTTTTAACCAATTCATCCAGCGCCTGTAGTGTTTCCAGAATTTCAGTTTCATTTTCTTTCTTTTCGGCTGACTGAAATCCCAGTTTGCCAAAAAAATTGGTGTCTCGCTCCGGCCAATGCACCTGGTACAAGTCGATGTAGTCAGTCTGCAAACGTTGTAAAGAGGCGTCTACAGCAGCTTGTATATGTTCGCGGTTAAGACGCGGGCCATTTCGAATATGCTGTGCCCACTCGGCAGGTGCGGCTACTTTAGTGGCCAGAACCAATTCTTCCCGGTTTTTTCTGCTGTTAATCCAGCTACCAATATATTCTTCGGTTTTGCCCTGAGTCTCACCAATTGATGGGACCGGATAAAGTTCGGCGGTATCGATAAAGTTAATACCCTGGTCCATCGCAAAATCCAGCTGTTCGTGAGCTTCAGCTTCTGTATTTTGCTCGCCAAATGTCATGGTGCCCAAACAAATTAGGCTGACGTCAATATTGGTTCTACCGAGTCTGTTATATTGCATATTTTGTCTCCATTAGAAAAACAGTATAGCTTCTATCTGGGTTTGTTCCAGCTTGCACGTGGTGCGCCACTGAACTGGAATTGCTTCGAGTCCAGTCTTCTTGAAAAAGTTCTTACCTATTTCGCTCAGCTAATATGTTGCCGGCGTAATATATGGGCGGTCAAGCGGCTGCTCCTGGTAATATTGCTTGAGCTGATAATACCGAGGATAGTAATTAACTAGCGGACAGCTTTTTGGTACACCAGGTCGTGCACAGTGTGGCCCTTGGCTATTCCGCGCCGCTCAAACTTTGTAGTTGGTCGTGGCAGGGCCGCTGCTATATTGCTGACCTTAAAACGGGATTGTGCCTTCATAACGGCTGCTATATGTTCAGCATAATTGTCGGAGTCAGTGGCGTAGTGCAGGACACCATCTGAGGAGAGTTTATCCAACGCCAGACCGGCAAACTCAGGGTTAATCAGGCGCCGCTTATGGTGACGTTTCTTTGGCCAGGGATCCGGAAAAAATACTGAAATCTGCTGAAAGCCTGCTGTCGGTAGTGCAGTTTGCAGCAACTCAACTGCATCGTGGCTAACAATTCGCACATTGCCAATTTCGTCTTCTTTCAATAAGCGAAGTAAATGACCAACACCGGGTTTATGCACCTCGATGCCTAAGAAATTTAAATCAGGGTGTTTGGACGCCATCTCGGCCAGCGATTCGCCATTACCAAAACCAATTTCCAGCACATAAGGCGAGCTATGATCGAAAATGGTATTCAGGTCTATTGCTTTGCCCTTAAATTCAATTCCATACAGCGGCCAAAGCGTATCTAGTGCGTGTTGTTGACCACGTGTTACCCGGCCATCGCGACGCACAAAACTTCGAATATGTCTTCTTAAATCAGAACCGGTCACTTCAAAAAATCACCACAAAAAAATAAAAGCTCTAGCCACGGGGAACACCGGGAAAGAAAGAGAATACGAAGGTGTAAAACTAAAGAACTTGGAAAGTAACAAATTACACCATCAAAGGCTTTGGGAGCTAATATTTCTGGTTGTTAATCTCTGTTCCCCTGTGCTCCCCGTGGTTGAATTTTTTTTCTAAAAAAATGTACCATCAATCGGGCTTGACGCCGACGCGTATCGCTTCCGAGGCATACGCCCGGCAAGATAGGCTTCGCGACCCGCCTCTACACCTTTTTTCATGGCCGAAGCCATCTGTACAGGATCTTTTGCTGCGGCAATGGCAGTGTTCATTAGTACGCCATCACAGCCTAATTCCATCGCCAGCGTGGCATCCGAGGCCGTACCAACACCCGCGTCAACAATAATCGGTACTTTGGCTTCTTCAACAATCGACAAAATATTGTATTTATTCTGAACACCGAGACCGGAGCCAATTGGTGCCGCCAAAGGCATCACTGCAACACAGCCCATATCTTCCAGTTCTTTGGCAATGATCAGATCATCGCTGGTATAGACCATGACATCAAAGCCGTCTTTAATCAGTTCTTTTGCTGCGCTAAGCGTTTGCACCACATTGGGATAAAGCGTTTTCTCATCGCCCAGCACTTCCAGTTTTACCAGCTTGTGCCCATCCAGAAGTTCACGAGCAAGCTTGCAGGTACGCACGGCGTCTTCAGCGTTAAAACAACCTGCGGTGTTTGGCAGAATGGTGTATTCACTTGGAGGAATAACGTCCAGTAAATTGGGTTCGTCCGGGTTTTGACCGATATTGGTACGGCGAATAGCTACAGTGACAATTTCCGCGCCACTGGCCTGAATAGCCTGTCCGGTTTCTTCCAGGTCTTTGTATTTTCCCGTACCAACCAGCAGCCGGGAATTAAATTGCAGATTGCCAATGTGAAGGATGTCATTTGATGATGCGTTCATAGGTTTTCCAGAGTCGATTTACACTTGCCAAAATAGATAGAGGTTCAGCGGGTCAGGAACAGCGGTTAACTCGCCGCCACCAATGGTGGATAGTTATTTGATCTTGTCATGCAGTACTTGGCTACCCACCCCCGATTGCATGCACGACTTCAATTTTGTCCCCTTCGTTTAGAGGAGTTTCCGCGTAGGTACTGCGGGGTACAATCTCGCCGTTAAGTTCTACAGCCAGGCGTTTCTCAGTAAGCCTGAGTTCCTGTAACAGGTCCAGTACCGACGAATGATCGGGAAGTCGCTTGGAATCGCCGTTAAGAATGATTTTCATTTTGCTAAGCTGATTAAGTAGGGGGGTATTTTACAGGATCGGCGAAGTTAATGTGCAGAGGATAAGTCGGGTTTCAATGCGTGGTAAAAAGAAAACCGGTTCCGTGCGTCTGGCATAGACACTAAACAAGATGTCTCTCGGCTAATAACCATTGATGCGGAAAGAATCAAAATTAGCCAGGAAAGCTTTGCGGGTGCCATCAACGATATGAGCGCTAATCTTGATTCTGAATTACAGAGTTTTATAGAACGAGTTAAAATAGGAAAGGTTGCAGAGGTTAGAGTTCGACAGGTTTATTCGGGTGCAGGCGCATTTGATGGCGCGTTTCAAGTAAATAGACAATATTATTTAGATTTTCTATCCCAGATAAACCTTACGCAAGTAAAAGGGTAGTTCTCCAGCTTTGGTGGGTACCTCCTGAGTTATCAGAAGGTATCCATTTATCAGGGGAACATCTTAAACATGTACCGCATGAAATATTACCACTTCGGTAGGTGCAACAATTACTCGTCTATCGAAGAAGGTTGACTAATGGATTACTACTGTCACTATGTTTTTCTTTTCAGTTTACTAAATATCGAAAACTCGATTGGCCGCAAAGCGAATACTGCGCCTGTGCTTTTCTTTAGTTCTCTAGGCAGTTTTTGATCTGCTTCGGCAAGTACGTCAAACTCTCGAACCAACTCCTGAATTCTATTTTTCAGCTTAGCCAGTGTATTTTCAGATAGAGCACCACCCATAAAGACCAGCGTTTCATTTGGTTTATCGAATGAGCTATTAAAAAAATCGCTCTGTATCTGTTCGGTATAAATTTTCTGTATGGGGCCGTTTTTACGCCAGCTGAAGTTCCGGCTGGTCAATAGCCGTATTCGATTTAATGGTAATAACTGTAATATTTTCAAGCGTTCCAATTTAGCAAGCAGCTGTACCAGTTCGTGCGGATTGATATCGTAGTATTTTGTCATTTCACCAAACTGCCAACGATTAAGAGCCAGATAGGTGACCAATAATAATTTGGGATCGTTAGCGAGCTGCTGTTCCTGTTCCTGTGTCAGTTGACTTAGTGGCGGAGAAGCCTGATTGGCTAATTCAACCAGTTCTGACAAGGTGATACCAACAGAGTGGCATATTTTTTCCAGTCTCGTCAGTGGTAAATCCTTTTTCGCAAATAGGCGCTTAATACTCACTTCACTTAAGCCAAGCGATTTGGCGATATCCGCATACGTCATGCCTTGCTGCTTAATCGTCATTTTCAGCGTATTCAGTAGATTTTCTGATTGGGACATAGTCTTTCTAAGTATCTATATATGATACTTTATAGTCACTAATTGGATACATATCAAGTATTAGTTTCAATTATAGATACGTTATGGCAGTGTGTTCTCATCGAATTCATTCAAGAGGACAGAAAAATGATGAGTATACGAAGCGTTGTTATAGGCATTATGTGCACTGTTCTGTTCACGGGCTGTGCTTCTTTTCAACCGGTTAGACAGCAGGGCGTTTCCAGCAGTCTCGTCGATTACCTTTATCCAGACGGTGAAATTCCACCTAACTTGCTCGATACCAAGCCTGTTCTGAAGTTACCGTTACGCATTGGGCTCGCATTTGTACCATCTAGCAATGGAATTTCATCTCTTGAAATAAGCGATAAGCAAAAAAATGAACTGCTGGAAAAAGTCCGGATGCAATTTGAACAATATAACTACATAGAACAAATTGTAGTCATACCCGATAACTATCTAAGTCGTAGAAAAGGATTTACCACTGTAGAACAGGTTGCGCGTTTATATGGGGTCGATATCGTCGCTCTTGTATCATACGACCAGGTCATCTTCTCAAAGAATAATGCTAGCTCTTTTTTATATATGACAATAGTTGGTGCATATGTTGTGCCTGGGGATGAGCAAAGAGTTGATACTTTTGTTGATATCGCGGTGTTTGATGTGCGAACAAGAAAATTGTTGTTTCGCGCCCCAGGCATCGATACCAGGAAAGATGTCTCCCGACTTCTGACGGTTGAAGCAGAGAGGATTCGAATTAGCCAGGAAAGCTTTGCGGGTGCCATCAACGATATGAGCGCTAATCTTGATTCTGAATTACAGAGTTTTAAAGAACGAGTTAAAACAGGAAAGGTTGCAGAGGTTAAGGTTCGACAGGGTTATTCGGGTGCAGGCGCATTTGATGGCGCGTTTCTTGTCCCTCTGGTTCTGCTGGTAGCTATTTATTCACTTGGAAGAAAGCGCAACCTACGCTAATAAAAGTTGTTTAGGCTGTGGTGTACCAATCTGATTTTCGGTTAAAGTAGATCAGGTTTCGATAAGGAAAGAATAGTATTCTGCCAACGCAAAACGACAATTATTTGTAGCAATTTTACTAAAGCAAAAAAAGCGGGAGTCGATGTTTCGGCTCCCGCTCTGATTCGGATTAAGACTAATAAATTATAAAGACAAATAGTCTGCTACAAAGTCGGCATCTTTGTCGCCCCGGCCTGAAAGATTGATCAGTATTGATGCATCTGCTGGCATGTCTTTGGCGATCTTCATTGTATAGGCGAGGGCGTGTGCGCTCTCGAGTGCCGGAATTATCCCTTCCATGCGTGACAAGTCCATAAACGCATCCAGGCACTGCTTGTCGTCAATCGTTTCATACTGGACACGCTTGATGTCTTTTAAGTAACAGTGCTGTGGTCCAACGCCTGGATAATCGAGGCCCGATGCTATGGAATACACCGGTAATGGATTGCCTTCATTATCCTGAATGTTGTAGCACTTAAAACCGTGAAGGGCTCCCTTTGATCCCGTTGTCAATGTCGCCGCGTGATCAGGAGTATCAAGCCCTTTTCCGGCGGGTTCGACACCGATTAGTTTTACGTCTTCATCGTTTAAGAAAGCGGTAAATAATCCAATGGCATTGGAGCCACCACCAACGCAGGCGGTCACAATATCCGGTAATTGCTCATATTTATCCAGAAATTGCTGACGCGCTTCTTTACCCACAACGCTCTGGAAGTCACGAACCATTTTCGGAAATGGGTGTGGACCTACTACCGATCCAATCGCGTAAATAAAATTCACAGGGTCCTTCAGGTATTCCTCGAATGCGCTATCAACAGCGTCTTTAAGCGTGCGGGTACCCCGTGACACAGGCACAAGCTCGCAGCCCAGGATCTTCATTTTAGTTACGTTTGGGTGTTCTTTTTCAATGTCGATTTCGCCCATGTGAATTTCACAATCGATACCAACCAGGGCGCAAGCAGTTGCCAGGGCCACTCCGTGTTGGCCAGCGCCAGTTTCTGCTAATACCTTGGTCTTTCCCATATGCTTGGCCAGAAGGGCCTCGCCCAGGCAATGATTAATTTTATGGGCACCGGTATGATTCAAATCTTCGCGCTTGAGGTAAATTCCGGCACCACCCAAATGCCTGGAAAGCCTTTTTGCAAAATAGATAGGGCTTGGTCGGCCAACATAATCGGTGTATAGCTCCTGTAGTTCCTGCTGAAATGCCTCGGTTTGACTTACCTGTTCATACGAATCATTAATCTGATTCATTATTACAACCAGTTCTGGCGGTATCACTTGACCGCCGTATTCTCCAAAGTAACCCTTGTTATCGGGCATTTCATGAGTGTGGTCTACCATAGTACCCTCGCTAGTAGCAGTAATGCATATCTCTGAAAGCCTCCAAAGCATTCTGAAAAATCTGCTGTCGGCCACTGAATTTACGACTATCAAGAGGAATTCATTTTACCTTTTACTCAACCCGGACAAAAGGAAGTTACGGTTTCAATCGTCACCGGGGAGTGTTGATCCAGTAAATTCGGTTCTAGTCATCTGATAAACCTCTGATTTAATCAGAGGTTCCTGCGGCATAAGGATGTGCCACCATTTTTAAACACATAGAGTATTTAAAAAATGGAGACGCGGTGCCCGTAGGGTAAAAACAAAAATTACACTTATTGTTCTTTATGCTCTGACCTCGGTGCCCGAAGGGTGATATTCATGGATGAACAAATCAGAGCTTACCTAAGTAATGATTTGTTGATTTAACGAATCGTTATGTTAGATTGACAGCCATTATTTCTGCTACAAAAGAAATGGTGTGTTGTGCCAAACACTAGATGTCAGAATGAATTCGCTGGTCACCGGAGGAGTATTGTCGTGTTAAAAATTCAAACGCTGTTTTTGTTTATTTTGATTGTTCTTACTGGCATTGCCCAGAGTGTATCTGCTGCAGACGACTATAGCATCGATACCGATAAGATACTGGTTACCATCGTCCTCAGGCATCAGCAAGATAAAAATCTGGGTGAATTACAGGAAAAAATGGATCAAGCCAAATTTTGGCAGTCTTTCCCGCCAGAAGGTATGGAAATTGAGTCCTGGTATATTGCAATGGGATTGGGTCAGGTTATTACTTTAAAACTTCACCCAAAAGATTTGAGAAGATTAAATCTTGCGGTTGAAAAATCAGCTTGGGGTGCATTCAATACTGAGTTTTATCCTACCTACGAATTTAAAGAGATCGCCAGATCCATTAAAGCGAAAAAACTAGCTGAGAGTAAAAACTAAAAACAGGCAGGATTGTATCGCTTGTCGATATTAGAATGGCTTGAATTTAATAGCCGCTCTTGTTGCAGGACTGGGATCCAGGTACTCAAAAACCTGGATCCCAATTTTGTTCTAAACCAGCAAATCTGTAATGTTAAATTACAGTAACGGTCAAACCATCAGCATCGATAGTAATAGTGGCCAGCGTAGTGGTTTTTGTATTATCGGTATAAATTGTTGCTGTCAAATTTGCGATGTCCGCTAAACTTAATGCCGAGCCTATATCTATGCGAAGCAGGTTAGTGCCTGGATCAAAACTAACCGAAGGTGACAAGGCGTTTTTACCGTTTCCTTTATCCAGCTTTTCAAGTAGTACTTCCATTGCGCTGGTTAACTGCGAATCATCGGTTTGTGTGATACTCCATGAGCCTTCATATTCATTGATATCAAACTCGAGTTCATTGAATAACTCTGTGGCTGAAGTAATTTCAAGATAAGCAGTTGTTACACCTGCGCCATTTAATACGGTATTTAAAATATCGTCCGAATATTCTGGTTCTGGAAATGCGACCGGCAGGAAGGAAATAACGTCATTACCCAGTCCAAGCGTAATTTCTTTCAGTAAAAAATGCGCCCAGCCTTCTGGGTGTTGACTGGCGGTGGAAAAAGAAATGAGTTTTAAACGTTCAGTGTTGATATCGTCTATTGTAGTAGCGCCGGTGGATAAACGGCTATTTGATCCCAGGTAGATCGGTAAATGACCGGTAGTGTCATGCACGGTTGCGGTACGTTCAAAATGACCAAGAAAAGTCTGATCGGCAACTACCGTGCTTGTGTCTGCCACCAGGTTCAGACGCGAACGGTACCAACTGCTTCTGTCATTACCGTCACCCTGTGTTTCAGTATAGACATTAAAGAAATAATAACCGGTGTCAGTGTAATGTTTGACCCTTGCGGTTAGCGACTGCAAATCGGCGATGGTATAGGACGTACTGTACGCGCCAAAATCTCCATAGAAATACCAGTTAATTTTTCCGTTTTCGCTATTGCGGTAGTACCAGCCTGCTTCACCGTTGGGCGCCTGAGCGGCTTTCTCTTCATCGGCTGGAATGCCGGCATTATCACTTAGCATGGGTGTTATTGCATCGGCGCTAATCTGGTCTGGTCGTGGTATCGTAACCTGAGATATGTCCAATTGTTGGCCGGTGGCTGTATCGGGCGAGGTGTAGACAATTTCCATATCAGAAAGCGAATCTCCAAGCCCCTTCGCAAAATCGAGACCATACTCAATAGCCTCTGTCAGACTTTCCAGCGAGACATCGACCAGGCCAGATACATTGGCGTAAACGGATTCAATGTAAGCATCCTTTTCGGACTCACACACGGTGACAGCGTAACTACAGCCTAAGTCACCGGATGAGCTGCCATCGGCGGCACAGGAAAGCGCAACGTTACTGCAACTGGAGACTGACGACTCGGGTGATTCAATTTGCGTTATTGCAGCGTTAACGGCTTCTTCTGTTGATGGTGGTGTCACGGGAGTAGTCGGCGTGGTAGGCACGGGCGTTGTCGGGGTACCAACGCTGTCTTGCGTATCGGCCACTTCACCGCCACCGCCACAGGCATACAGTGCTAATACTAAAGGTGATAGGAGTATAAGTTTTGTAAACGTTTCCACGAGAGTTCCCCCATTTCTTTAGCGATTCAGCAAACTCATATTTGATGCAAGATAAATGTTTCAGGCACCAAACATACACAGCCATCAACTCGTTAGTTAATGACTTGTCAGCTTACCTGCTGATTGGAGCGTCCTTCGGGAGAATACTGCAGCGCAAAGCTATTTGAATAGTAGGCGAATGGTAACGCCGCGTTGAAAAGAAAATCAAGCTGAATAAATGCAAACAAGCTGTTACAGAGAGAAAAACCGACAATCAGGAAAATTTGGAATAGATGCAAGATGGTCCTTAGCGGCAATAGGAAATGCAAAAAATATCCGAAAAAGCCTGATAAACTTAAAATTTCAAATCAATACCTATCTGTGCATTGTTGCCAACGATACTCAGTCGGTAGGCAAACTGGCTGCCGTAGTAATATCGTTTAAGCCTTCTTGGAAGCATGGCGCCAATCAAATTGTGTAAAGCAAGCGACCCAAGAAAATATCGATTTACATCACCCGAGCTTGGGTGCCTGCCGAGATGCGGGTTTACTTCATAGTAGTTATCGTTATCGGCGATTTCTCGTGTTTGCGCCCAGTCGATGAGTATAAGAGAATTACTTGCGACTAAAAGATTGTTGGTAGTGTCGTCTTTGGTCCACCAGTCCAGTCTTTGAGCGTGTGCTTGTTGAGTGGTACAACAAAGAAAAACAATTAAGACAAATAACGGTGTTAAAACTCTTAACAAACTCCCTTTTCTCATCCGCTTCCTCCTGAAAGTGAGTTCTATTTGTTCTGGCGGCGGAAGCGGTCAATGATTTAGGTTTATTTAGGGTGTTGCGTCCGAAGAAATAGCAGGGGGTTCGATTAAGATTTATTCTGGCACAAATATAAATTAGTTCTATAGGACTAAACATATTCTGGTGTATCATTACTGGTCTAAATCTAACTTTGTTGAATAGCATTTAATCAGTGTTAAGCCTGCGAAGTTGCAGCGCTAAGCAGTTTGGGTAATCAGGAATTAAGAAAAATATCTCAAATTAAAATGTAATAGTGTTTCTGTAATTTTTATTGTTTCTGGGTTAATGAGAGTGAAATATTATGATTGCCTGCTTCTTCCATTGCTTCTCATGTTGTAGATTGAACTGGACAGGTGCGCGAGCAAATCTGATATGACAAACTGGTGTGCGCAGTTGCGCTCAAACAACTAGCGGATGATCAAAATGATAAAGTATATGAACATAAACCGAGTTGGGGTCTGCAAGGTATTAGTGTTGGCTGTTCCTTTGATGTCTGCTTGTGTTAGCCATGTTGGCTTGCAGAATGGGACGGACTCTGACTATCGGGCTGAACTGGCGGTTGTCATGGATAGGTCAAAAAGTGCCGATTTCACTAAATTGAGAATGGGCTACACTGATACAAAAATGTATTCGCCTTATGGTAATGGTTCGACGAAACCGATTTTTAATGCAATAAACCAGAAAGATTTCAAAAAGTGTCTGGCGTTATCCAATGAGTTGCTTAAGACACGGTTCCCGAGTTTGGTGGGTCATTATGCTGCTATGTTATGTAATTCTGAACTGGGGCAGAAAGAAAGCGCAGACTTTCACAAGTTTGTATTGGATGGTTTAATGGATTCTATTGGTAACAGCGGTGACGGGAAGTCAAGTGAAACGGCTTTTATTACTATTAGCACTGATGAGCTTTATGCGTTTTTACAACTTGCAGGCCTGGAGGTCTTGAGGCAGGCGTTGGTTAATAAAAATGGACAGGCATATGACGTAATGACCGTGAAGAATCCCAGGGATGAGAAAGAAATGGATCTCTACTTTAATATATCGATTCAAATGAGCAAGGGAATGAAGTTTTTAAATTAATTTAATAACCAGCTTACAACGACCTCATACGATAATGTTGCAGGCGACCGTTTATGTAAGGTTACTTAGAAATTTTAATGTTGAAGCACTTGCTCGCGGATACTTATTAAATGAACAAGCAACAGATAAAAAAAGGTATGGACGCTATTGCAGGTGTCGACAAGCACATGGCTAAGGCGCTGGAGCAGCATGGTTATCCTAAAACATATACAAAGACCAGCGGTTTCGAAGCGCTATTGACGGCAATTGTGAACCAGCAGTTATCAACCAAAGCCGCTGCCACAATACTGGCACGCGTAAAAGCTCTGTTACCTGAATGTTGTGCTGAGTCGCTTTTGCAACTTGAAGGCAATGCACTTAGATCGGCGGGTTTATCTTGGCGAAAGGTTGAATACGCCCAGGGTCTGGCGCAAGCAATTCAATGTGGTGAGTTTTCTCCGGATAAGCTGCGGAAGATGGATGATGCGAACGCCATTAATGCGATTACAGCGTTACGCGGTTTTGGTCGATGGAGCGCCGAAATTTATCTTATGTTTTCTTTAGGGCGGCCGGATATTTTTCCTGCCGATGACTTGATTATACGAGTATCGCTGCAGAAGATTAAACGACTTAAATCTCAATTAACGCCTACGATGGCACGCAAGAAAGTTGAACATTGGGCACCATGGCGCAGCGTGGGAAGCCTGTTTTTATGGCATTATCATCATAGTTCAAAAGACTAATCTCTCAGCCAGAGCAGCATCTGATTATTGGCGGGCATTGAATAATCAGCATGATGCTTCAATCCCTGCTCTTCAGCTAGTGAGTTGATTGCTTCAAAGTCCCGAATACCGCTAAATGGATCACGTTGCTTAAGCCAAAGATCGAATTGACGATTGCTTTCTGAAGTGAATTCGTTTGTATACTTAAATGGACCGTATATACAAAGTGCTCCAGATCGATTCAGTACCTGGCCAACACCGCGGAAAAAGTGTTGAACACATTTCCAGGACATTATATGTAGAGAGTTTGCTGTGAAGACAGCCTGAGTTGCCGTTACCGGCCAGGGTTGTTGTTTGACATCAAGTATTACAGGCGAGCATACGTTGCCTGGGGCTTCCAATTTCAGACGTGCCTTAATTGCTGGAATGTTCTCTTCAAGGTCACTGGGTAACCACTTAATATGCGGCAGCTGTTGTGCAAAAAATACCGCATGCTGTGCAGTACCACTGCCTATCTCCAGCACTGAATCGACATTGGAAAATACAGTTTTCAGTATTTCAAGGATGGGCTGCTTATTGCGTTCGCAGGCGTCCGAGTGTTCCAGCATTGCAGAAGTTA
>CAJHXT010000078.1_pt1 | contig 18654 bp, 18 predicted proteins | sample 9198451 | NCBI WGS metagenome assembly CAJHXT01 (sample SAMEA7708326, study PRJEB35096) | sediment metagenome | biome: marine neritic benthic zone biome [ENVO:01000025]; feature: sediment [ENVO:00002007]; material: shallow marine sediment [ENVO:03000034] sea grass bed [ENVO_01000059] ... | reverse complement strand
GAAACCCTGAGTTGTACGACATTGGCGGACCTTTCAGCAGGATCGCATGTAAACCTGGAGCCGGCTTTAACGCCAACAACGGCGCTTGGTGGTCATCTGGTGAGTGGGCATGTAGACGGTGTTGGTCAGGTAATCAGTATTGCCGAAGAAGGTAGGAGCATACGCTTTGGATTCTCAGTGCCTGCAAAGCTGGCGAAGTATGTGGCGGAGAAAGGTTCCATTGCTATAGATGGTGTAAGCCTGACGGTGAATAACGTTGCAGATGAACACTTTGATGTGAACATTATTCCTCATACCATGGAAGAAACCAGATTTGGCGATTACAAGGTAGGCTCCAGGGTAAACCTGGAGGCCGACATCATTGCACGTTATCTGGATAGACTGTACAGCGTGCGCAACGATTAATGTAGATAGATAAAACAGATTGAATGGTTATGGCACTTAACAGTATTGAAGAAATAATTGAAGACTTACGTCAAGGTAAGATGGTAATCATCATTGATGATGAATCCCGGGAAAACGAGGGTGACCTGCTAATACCTGCAACTGCCGTTAGACCTGAAGATATTAATTTTATGGCGCGGCATGGTAGAGGTTTAATTTGCCTGACCTTAACTCGTGATCGGTGTGGTTTATTAAATCTACCGTTAATGCCGAGATATGGAGAAAGCAAACACCAGACTAATTTCACTGTATCCATTGAAGCGGCGGAAGGGGTTAGTACAGGCATCTCCGCCGCGGATAGAACCGCCACCATTCGGGCGGCAACCAAACCAAATGCTATGGCCAGCGACCTGGTACAACCTGGTCATATATTCCCGCTGATGGCAGAAGATGGTGGTGTGTTGGTGAGGGCTGGACACACTGAGGCCGGATGTGATTTGGCCCGGCTAGCAGGCTATGAGCCGGCAGCTGTCATTGTTGAAATTTTAAATGAAGACGGCAGCATGGCGCGACGTGAAGATCTTGAAAAATTTGCCAAAACGCACCACCTGAAAATTGGCACGATTGAAGATTTAATACGCTATCGAATTATGCACGAGAAAACTATCGCTCGTTTTGAAGAAGTGGAGTTTGACAGCGCATATGGAAAATTTGATCTAATAGCGTATCAGGATGATATACATGATGTTACTCACGTTGCACTGGTAAAAGGTCCCATCGATCCAGAGAAAGTAACCCGGGTACGGGTGCACCTTGAGAATCCATTGCAGGATGTTTTTGCAGCAAGACAATCGGTAAGCTGGCCAGTATCAGACGCATTAGAGCGTATTGCGGAAGCTGAGCAGGGTGTTTTTATTTATCTAACCCAACCCCATGCGGGGATGAGTCTGATAGACCGGATTAGAAATTATCGACGCCAGCAATCGGGCAAACCAGAGCAGAATAATACGGCGACAAGTATTGCACCACCTGATTTGCGTACTTATGGTGTGGGTGCGCAGATGTTATCAGACTTGAATATTCAGAAAATGGAAATTCTGAGTGCGCCAAAAGTTTTTCACGGTTTGGCAGCATTCAATCTTGAAATTGTGAATTACATTTCAAATTAACCATTAAGATAATTAGTTAACTTAATATGTCCGAATTTAAACTGTACGATTCAAAAAACAATTCTTTGTCGGCGCAAGGTTATCGCATTGCTATAGTTGCTGCCCGTTTCAATGCTGAAATAGTTGATGCATTACTGCAAGGAGCAACAGATGCGTTAATACAAGCTGGAGCTTCTGAAGACCAAATTTCAGTTCTTCGAGTGCCCGGTGCCTTTGAAATTCCTTTAATTTGTCAGAAACTGGCTGACACTGGAAAGTTTGACGCATTGCTTGCGTTGGGTTGCATTATTCGCGGCGACACACCTCATTTTGACTATGTATGCTCGGAAAGTGCACGCGGCGTTATGGACGTGGGTTTAAAGTTTAGTATTCCTGCTATAAATGGGATACTGACTGTTGATAACCTGATGCAGGCACAACAGAGGGTACAGAAAAATAACAATAAGGGTGCTGATGCAGCGAATGCTGCGCTTGAAACACTTGCTGTTTTTGCACAACTAGAATCGATTCAGTGAATAGTACCAATCTTGTTCAGGCACGCAAACGGGCTCGCGTACGGGCATTGCAAGCGCTATATCAACATGAATTAAATCCACAAACATCGCGTGCTCTTATTCAGCAGTTTACCGAAACGCAGGATATGGAAAAGACTGATTTGGAGTATTTTTCTACGTTGTTGAAGAATGTGATAACTAAGACCGATACAATTGATAATCTATTGACACCTTTTCTTGATATTCCCTTACAGAAACTGGATGCCACTGAAAAGTGTATTTTACGTATTGCTGTATATGAATTTAGTCAGCAATTGGATATTCCGTATCGCGTTATTATTAATGAAGCAGTCGGTTTGGCAAAGAAATTTGGAGCAACCGATGGCCATAAATATATCAATGGTGTTTTAGATAATGCGGCGAAAGAGTTGCGACCAAATGGCTAGTGTTTTTACCATAAAAAAGTGTCGCCGGGAAAATGACTCATGAGTGAATTCGAGCTAATTGATCGACTACGGACTCGCAATCGTATTGTTCGCGATGACGTTGTGCAGGGTATTGGTGATGATTGTGCTCGAGTCAGTTTGCCTCAAGGATTTGAGCTGGCTATAACTTCAGATACTTTAATTGGGGGTGTGCATTTTCCAGAAGGGACATCGGCGCATGCCGTGGGTTACAAGTCATTAGCAGTAAACCTGAGCGACCTCGCTGCTATGGGTGCGGAACCGGCATGGGTGACACTGGCCTTAAGTTTGCCGGATGCTAATACTGACTGGCTTGATCAATTTGCAGAGGGTTTTTTCTCCTTAGCAGAGCAATACAACGTTAGCCTGATTGGTGGCGATACCACTCGGGGGCCACTCAGTGTAACTGTGCAGGCGCACGGTTTAATACCTGAAGGAAAGGCGTTATTACGTTCGGGTGCAAAAGAGGGTGATTACATATGCGTAACCGGAACACTGGGTGATGCGGGCTTTCTGCTAATGCAGTTGGCGGATAAGACCCAGACTTCTAGTAAGATCAATCGATTGAATTATCCGCAGCCTAGAGTGGATGCCGGTATTAAATTACGTGAGATTGCATCAGCGGCGATTGATGTCTCTGACGGTTTAATAGCCGATTTGGGTCATATTTTGCACGCGAGCAAGGTCGGTGCAAGATTAACCCTTGAAGATGTTCCATTATCATCAGCGTTAAATGAAGATCAGGATCCGGGCATGATGTTGCAGCTAGCACTGACTGCCGGCGATGATTATGAATTATGTTTTACTATTCCTGAGCAGCATATTGAATACGTGAACAAGCTTCAGCATGAACTGAATTTACCAATAAAACACGTCGGCAATATACAAAAGCAACCTGGCCTTCGTATCTATCGGAAAGATGGTCAACCATTAGAAATAGCTGATGATGGTTATGATCATTTTTCCAGTAAAAACAAACGAACACGCATCTAATGACAATAGCATTTAAGGGTCTTATACGTAGCCCTGTATTATTCGTGGCCTATGGGTTTGGAGCCGGTCTTGCACCTAAAGCGCCAGGTACATTTGGAACTTTAGTGGCGATACCTGTTTATATCTTACTGCACAATTTGTCGACGTATAGCTATCTCGCTGTGCTTGTTTTTTTTACGCTAGTTGGTATCTGGATTTGTGGTAAGGCCGCTAAAGAGGTTGGTGTTGATGATCCCAGCGGTATCGTCTGGGATGAAATAGTGGGTCTGTTATTTGTATTTATTGCCTTGCCTTTTAGCTGGATGCTGCTTGTTTTCGGCTTTCTGCTTTTTCGCCTGTTCGATATTCTAAAACCGTGGCCAATTTGCTGGCTGGATAAAACACTTAGAGGCGGTTTGGGTATTGTCGTGGACGATGTATTGGCTGGAATTTCTAGTTGCGCAGTTTTACATCTTATGGTTTATTTTCAGCTAATTACACTGTAGTTACTTGTTACTTTTTTGTGCCAGATTTTCTGCCTGATCAGATATCTGCATCAGCCTTTCCCGCAGTAAGGCACACTTGGGTCTTAGGTGTTTTACCGGTAAACCTTTATCAATGTACACTGGTTCCCCAACGACCAGATTCAGTGTTGAAAACCATTTTGGCATAATAAATTTATCCCAGGAATTTAACTGCCAGTAATTAGAACTTGCACTGGCAATGGGTAGGATTGGCGCGCCTGTCATGCTAGCCAATAGCAAAGGCCCCGGCTTAAAATCAAACACTGGCCCGCGCGGGCCGTCAGGGGTGGCTACTGGTGAGATGCCATCGCGTTTTACTGCCATATATAACCTGCGCATTGTCTGTGCGCCAGAGCGGCCGGAAGAGCCGCTGATTAATTGAGCGCCATTTTTCACAAATATTTTGGCAGCTAATGAGCCATCTCCTGACGGGCTAATTAAAAAACCAATATTCAGGCCCAACTGCTGCCAGTCCAGCATGAAAAGTGCTGACATAATTATTTGCCGGTGCCAGAAACAAGGTATGCACACTTGTTTGTTTTGAATAAACTCATCGACAATTTCCTGACCATATGTGCTCTTTTTTATAGTTCTTTCTAAGCCGGCCACAAACACCTTCAATACCTGAGTTGCAAGGGTGTACTTGATCTGTTTTTTTGTTTTGCGGCTTATAATTGGCATAAATCTACAGGCTTTCTTGGCTTGGTATTGAGTTCAGTAACTCTTCAACTGTAATCCTTGTCAGTTCAATATCAGTGTCCTCGATCTTATTGTTGGATGCAATATTGGTAACGTAACCTTTTGCAAGGTTTATTGGGCGTAAATACCATTGCAGATTACAGAATTCTGCGTTTGAGCCGGACAGCTTTACCTTTCCAATATCCCAAACTCCACCATTCCCCTCGGCTTTTACAACCGCTTCCTTTTTTGTCCAGGCATCAAAGAAGCCGATTAAATTCATGCCCGCTGTTTCAGTTTCAGATAATCTCAGTAAGCGGTCAAATTTTTCAGGACTAAAGTCGCGTATTTTTTCGGTATCAATGCCTATCATCGACTGACTTGCGATTCCGCATACGACCAGAGAGTGAGAATGGCTAATATTAAAATCGAAGCGTCCCGGGCAGAATGGTTTACGAGTGCTGCTATAAACCAATTCTCGCAGTTGGAACTCCTGTATTCCCAGTCTGTGCATACCCAATCGTAGTAGCAATAGTCCAAGGCCTGACGTTACTCTGGGTCTGGTATGCCGAATTTTTTGTAGAACTGTTTTTCGTGAGACAGGTAGAAAAGGAAGCACTTGATTGAATTGCTTATCCAGCATACCCAGAGAAGCATCATCATCTGGAATCTGGGTATAGAGGATATGCAACATTGTTTTTGAATATTTAATAGTGCGAGTAACGATGATAATTAGAAAATGAAGTGATTGAGTGGCTAGGGACTTGTTCTCAACAAATACTTTTAGGGACTATCGTGATAGCCGGAAGTTTGTTTATTCCGCCTGTGCCGAGGCTTCATTTAAAATACTATTTACTTTATTGACAAGCTCAATGGGCTGGAAAGGTTTCTGCATAAAGTAGTAGGGTGAATCGGCTATTTCTCTGATCTCGGCATTATCGGCAGTATATCCTGAAACCATAAGAACAGGTAAGTGTGGGTATTCGCCTGTAATGCGATTGGCAAGATCCAGACCACTGATTCCGGGCAGAACGACATCGGTGAGTAAGAGGTCTATGTCACCTTTGCTGTCATAAGCGATTTCAAGCGCTTTTTTACTGGTCTCGGCTGAAACCACCGTATGTCCGGCGTCGGACAATGTCAGGCGCATTAAATCGAGAACTTTAGGTTCATCTTCGACAAGCAAGATGGTCTTGCCTTGTTGAAAATTCTGAACTGGATGCTCAGCAGTTTCCTCTTCATCTTCAATCTTATTGGGAATTAGAGGGAAGAAAACTTCAAATGTAGATCCACTGCCGGGAACGGACCTTACTCGTATCGTGCCACCACTTTGTACAATAATTCCGTGTACGGTTGCCAGGCCTAAACCGGTTCCTTCATGTCGACCTTTAGTGGTAAAGAATGGTTCAAAAATCAGATCAAGTGTCTCTGGATCCATTCCTTCACCCGTATCACTTACTGATAGAACAGCATATTCGCCCGGAGAAACCACTTCTTCTTCGACAATATCTTTCCTGCTTAGAATTTGGGTGTCACAACTTATTGATAATCGGCCACCACCCGGCATAGCGTCACGTGCATTGATTGCCAAATTTAATACGATCAGATCCAGCTGAACCGGGTCAACTCGAACGAGGAAAGGTTCTTTAATATCAATTTTAACTTTTATATTGTTGCCAAGTGAGCGTTCCAGTAATAGCTTGATGTCGCTTAATGCTCTCTGTAAGTTGACGGTTCTTGGTTCAAGGACCTGCATACGGCTGAAAGCGAGTAACTGCCGGGTTAGCGCGCCGGCGCTTTCGGTGGCCTTGACGATGTCGCGCAGTTCAACATGGGCTTTTTCATCTGCACCGACCATGCGTAATAACCGGTCGCTGGCAAACTGGATAACCATCAACAGATTATTAAAATCATGTGCAACGCCACCGGCTAATCGGCCGATTGCTTCCAGTTTTTGTGATTGACGTAATCGTTCTTCAAGTTGCCGTTGTTCTTCAACGTCAAATAGTATTACCCCCCAACCGGGTTTCTTGCTTTCTGGTTCAACTGATATTGGGAAACAAGTCAGTAGTGTGCGGCAGGAATTCTTACTATTTTGGCGGACGGTTAGTTCGGTCGAATAAATTTTACCGCCGTCATCCGGATTTAGTAATGAGTTGCGCATACCAGCATCAATTTGTGGTAGCGCATCACTGATTAGTTGCCCCAACAAATTGTGCGCCTCTACACCAGTGACCTTTAAAAAAGTTTTATTGGCGTTTAGCAGTCGACAGCGATTATCCATTATTGCCAGTCCTGCTGGTGCCGACTCAAAAAAAGCGTTTATAAATTCACGCTGAATACTTAGCTGGTAATGTAAATCCTCCGCTTCGAGCAAATGACGATCGTGCATCATCTTTTCCAATTGCTCTCTTTTCGTAAGTTCGAATTCCAGCTGCTTCTTACTACTCTCTAATTTTTTGACCTTTTCACCAACCGATCCAAAAATTTTATAAGATAGCAATAGCATTGAAAAAGCAATTATGCCCGCGACAATAACGCTTTCGAGACGTGTTGCAGTGGTGAGCTCGCCCAGTAGCCAACTGCTGATTGAGGTGAAGAATGGTATTTTCAGAAGGAACAGAATATCCAGGCAATAAATCAGAAAGATTAAGCCTGCGCTAAATTGAACAAATGTAACCGGGAGCAGACAACCCAGCTGACGTAGTGTTTCGCGATACTGGGTAGGCAGCCAGAAAAGGATTCCAGCTAAAGCCAGCACAGCCAGATCCATAACAATACTTATAAAAGTGGAAGATCCAAGCATATTACCTTTCCTACCCGAATTATTATTGATTCCACTATTGACTGCTCGAGCAAATAAAAACTTCAGGACAGCTGACTATGAAATATCTGTTCAAACAAACCCTTACGAACTATTTATATAACAGGTCTAGCGAACAATTGCAGTTCTTTTGTGCGTTTTTTTCGAAATAATTGGAATTTCCACAGGAATTATCCTGGAGTGCTGGTTTGCGGCACCAAATAAACCTGAGTCTGTACTTGAAGCTGTATACGCTGATCGATAGAAGGCATTTTGCGCAGGATTGGAAACTGAACTTGGTGGCCAAGCAGTAATTTTCGTGCTACCTGATATTCAAATTTAGTGGCATGCGCCAAGTTTTGGCCTTATAAACAGGTCGGATCTGAACTCAACTATAAGTGTTCCTCCAGAATATCAGTACGGTTCAAGGGTGCCGAGGATATAGCGAAATAATCATTGTGATTGCATAATATCCGGTGTTTGTTGAAACAGGAATATTATGGGAATGGGTATAGAAAGTGCCAGGGTCGGTTTTATTCTGTTTGTCTGTCTGTTTGCCTTTTCGTCCATTGCAGCAGAAATTGAGCAGGTTGAAGTTTCTGCGCTGCTAGGTTCAAAAGCAATGGTATCTATAAATGGTCAGAAATACCTGTTGGCTATCGGCGAAGTAACGCCCGAAGGGGTAGAACTCATCTCGGTCAAAGCAGATGGCATTGAATTGAAGGTGGCTGGCAAGACAGCGTTTTACGCTCTGGGCAGCTCGCAAATCAGATCAAAGTATAGTCGCCCCGAAAAGCTGGAAGAGCGCGTATACCGCGATAGCAGCGGGATGTTTAGAACTGCTGGCACAATAAACGGCCATATGGTGAGTTTTCTGGTTGATACAGGGGCGACCACGATTGCCATTAACTCAAACGAGGCGCGGCGGCTGGGTATTAATTATTTGTTAAATGGTCAGTCCAGTGCGGTGCAAACGGCCTCTGGTGTGGCTCGAGCCTGGGCTGTAAAACTGGATCGGGTTACGGTAGGCAGGATTGAGCTAAGCAATATTGCTGCGGTTGTCATTGATGGCAGCAGCCCGCTTGAGGTGCTACTTGGAATGTCATTCCTGGAGCGGCTCGACGTGCAGCAGCGTGGCGAAGTGATGCTGTTGGAAACCAAGTTTTAGCCCGGATAGGGTAGTCTGTAATATTGCTAATTGGGCTAAAATTGACCCTGACAACTTGAAAGAATTATAAAAAGTCATCAATCATGATCCGTTTTTATGAAATATTCGGGCTAGAGCGGTAATTCGATTCCCGCGCTCCTCAGCATTGAAGTTAATCTGATTAAGGGCAGGCCGAGCAGGGCGGTTGGGTCATCCCCTTGCATGCGCTCAAACAGACAAATACCCAGCGCTTCCGCTTTAAAACTTCCTGCTGATCCATACGGTTTTTCCTGCTCCAGGTAAGCTTTGATCTGCCTGTCTGAAAGCTTTCGAAAATGGACGCTAAAAGGCACACAATCGACCTGATAATGACCGCTGTCGGTGTCCAGCAGGCATAGGCCGGTTTGAAAAACCACTAAACGATTCTGACATGATTTTAGCTGTTCGAACGCCCGTTGAGGTGAACCAGGTTTTCCTAAGATTTGCTGATCCAGGACGGCGACCTGATCTGAGCCGATAATAAGCGATGCAGGGAATTTATCAGCTAGTGCCTGTGATTTGGCTATAGACAGCCGTTTTACCAGCGCCTCAGCGGTCTCGTCCACAAGCACGGATTCGTCAACAGCAGGATTATCTGCAACAAACGGCATTTGTAACCGTTCCAATAGCTCGCGCCGATAAGGTGATGAGGAAGCAAGCACTAGATTAATGTTGGTCATTATTTTTAATCTTGGCAGTAAGTGAAAATATTCGACTGCATTATAAAGGAAGCGGATTAATGGTGCGCAAATCAGCCATAAAAGCTTGAAAATAGACGTTTTTCCCCAGTACAGGAAATTTTTGCTGCTAAAAACAACTTTTTCTCCGATTAATTGACCTTCTTCTTTGACAGGGGTGGACCCTCAACCTAAAATTGCGCGCTTATGCGCGATCCACTACCGGAGAGCATCGATCCGCGGCGTCAGCTAAGTAGAGGTGGCAGGCTGGCGGGAATATGGCCCGCTGCTAGATGTCTGAGAGTGTTAGGCGATGTAGGGCGCCTGTTGAGTGATGTATCAGTAGATATTCGCCTCACCGATGCCCTGCGATATATAGTGCTCGATGGCCAGTTTAACGTTAGCGTAGAGTTATGCTGTCAGCGCTGTTTGGAGCCTATGCGATTGGAAATCGATGAGTCCATGCGCCTGTTATTGATACCGCAGGCTGCGCAGGTCGAAGCGACCGAGCACTATGAGCAGTTTGAGTTAGATGAGCAGGGTTGCATTGATACTGCGCAGTGGATAGAAGATGAGATTCTCCTGCATATCCCAAATGTGCCCTTGCATAGCCGGAAGCAAGAATGCGATCCGGATATATTGCGTCGTGCTATAGAATACGAGCCGGATCCTGAACAGGGAAACGACAAAGAGGAAAACCCATTTAGGGTTTTAAAGAACTGGAAAGATAACGATTAGTCTTTTCAGAAATTACTGATTTTATTTAGGAGTTAAATGTGGCCGTTCAACAACGTCGTAAGACACCTTCCCGTCGTGGCATGCGCCGCGCACACGATTCGCTGGGTAACTCTACCCTGTCAGTTGATCCAACTACGGGAGAAACACATCGTCGCCATCACATTGGTGCGGATGGTTTTTATCGTGGTCGTCAGGTAATTAAAACTGAAGTTGATCAAGACGAAAGTTAAGCCAGTCATTAACAAGCTAATTTTTATTTTGTTGATTGTGCACAAGTGTGCGTGTTAATCGCATTAACCCAAGATTGATAATTCGTGAGTAAAATCATTAAGATAGCTATAGACGCGATGAGTGGAGACCGTGGCCCTGATGTCGTCGTTGATGCAGCGTCTTTTATGGTTGGTTTGTATCCAGAGTTACACATATATCTGGTTGGAAAAGAAGCCGAGTTAGAGCAACTGCTGGATGCATTGCCGAATAGCAGAAAGCTTGAAAAACAAATTCATATTGTTCATGCCGATGATGTCGTAAGCATGGATGATCCACCGGTGCTGGCTCTGCGTAATAAAAAGAAATCTTCGATGCGTATTGCCATCAATATGGTTAAAGATGGTAAAGCTCAGGCCTGTGTTAGCGCTGGTAATACGGGTGCGCTGATGGCTACAGCACGCTTTGTATTAAAAATGATTAGTGGAATAGACCGGCCAGCGATATGTTGCGCGCTGCCTTCTGCGCAGGGACATACTTTTATGATGGACCTTGGAGCAAACATAGATTGCACATCAGAGCATTTGTATCAGTTTGCCTTGATGGGGTCGGTGCTGGTCAATGCCCTGGATGATATTGAAGATCCCCGCATTGGCCTGTTGAATATTGGTGAAGAAGAAATCAAAGGTAATGATGTTGTTAAACAGGCCAGTCAATTACTGGCGGACAGTAAACTAAATTATATCGGTTACGTAGAAGGTAACGACATATTTGGTAAAAAGGCGGACGTAATTGTCACCGACGGATTTGTTGGTAATGTATCTTTGAAAACTATCGAAGGCGTGGCTAAGCTGATATCCGATTTTCTGGTAGAGGAATTTAAACGAAACTGGTTGAGTAAGTTAATTGGATTGCTGGCGTTGTCAGCATTAAAGCGATTTAAGCGTCGGGTGGATCCCCGACGATACAATGGTGCAAGCTTATTGGGCTTGCAGGGAATAGTTGTTAAAAGCCATGGTAGCGCCGATAAAGTTGCTTTTGCCAATGCCATCAAGATTGCAATGCTGGAGGTTCAGCACAATGTTACCGGTGTTATTGATCGAAAGATTAATACGAATGGTAAGGCATTGTTTTAGTTCCTAAATTCCTGGATTTTGAATTAAAAGTGGAGTGTCTACATTGAAATATGCACGAATCAGTGGCACAGGGTCATATTTACCTGCGAAAGTGCTAACAAACCATGATATCGAAAAATTTGTAGACACCTCAGACGAGTGGATCCGGGAGCGTACTGGCATTAAGTCCCGCCGTATTGCTGAAGGTGATGAAACAGCGACCACAATGGCCGCTGAAGCTTTAAAAAAAGCGCTGCAGTCTGCTGGCAGAGAGCCTGAAGAGCTGGATTTAATTGTTGTAGCAACCTGTACAGCGCCTAGTCGTTTCCCCAGTATTGCGACCCAGCTGCAGAATTATTTTGGTATTAAGAATTTCCCGGCCTTCGATCTGAACGCAGCGTGTTCAGGATTTATTTACGGCTTAGATCTGGTCGACAATATGGTACGGAGTGGCCGGGTACGTTGTGCAGCTGTAATTGGTAGTGAGCAAATGTCGTCACTTATCGACTGGAAAGATCGTAGTACTTGCGTTTTGTTTGGTGATGGAGCAGGGGCTGTGATTGTGGAGCCATCGGCAGAAGAGGGGATTATTAGCACGCATATCCATGCAGATGGTGCACAGGTTGATTTACTTTATCACGATGCTGACAGCGACAAGATTGTGATGGAAGGTAATAAAGTATTTCGGGTCGCGGTGAAAACCCTGGAGCGAATAGTCGGTGAAACTCTGGAGGCCAATAATCTGGATGATTCAGCGGTCGACTGGTTGTTACCGCACCAGGCTAACCTGAGAATCATGTTGGCTACAGCACAAAAACTGCATTTGCCGGAAGACCGGGTCATTATCACCGTAGACGAGCATGGCAACACTTCAGCCGCTTCAATCCCGTTGGCGCTGGATGTTGGCATACAAAGAGGTCAGGTAAAACGTGGTGAAGTGATTCTTATGGAGTCTTTTGGAGCTGGTTTTACATGGGGTTCGGCGTTGGTAAGGTACTAGGCTGACGGTTTCTGCGAAATGGAATGTTGCAAATGCGTAACCTTTGTGGGTATTCTTTGCCAGTAGCTGGACGTAATCAAGGATGTAAATCGGGGACGTAGATGACAAAGATCCTGATTGTTGATGACCATGATCTGGTGAGAGCGGGCATTATTCGACTTCTCGAGGATTATGACGAAGTGGAAGTTATAGGCGAATGTGCCAGCGGCGAAGAGGCTATGGTTGCTTGCCAGAAACTGAATCCGGAAGTGGTTCTTATGGACCTGCATATGCCGGGTATGGGAGGAATGGAAGCGGCCAAGCGCATTATTGATCGCTATAAGGACATTAAAGTCATTATTCTAACCGCTGAATCCGAAGCCCCAATCTCCAAACACACTATTAAATTTGGTGTTTCAGGTTATCTCACCAAAGGCAGTGGTATGGGAGAGATGATCCGTGCGATTAAGCAGGTAAGAGCGGGTCAGCGCTACATTTCTCCGGTCGTCGCGCAAAAACTGGCGTTATCGATGCTGGATGGTGATCAGTCACCACTTGATAAGCTGAGCAAACGTGAGCTCGAAGTATTAATAAAGATAAGCCAGGGGCAAAGCAACCGAGAGATTGCCGAGCAACTGCATCTCAGTCCGAAAACCACCAGCACATATCGGGCGCGCTTACTGGAAAAGCTTAATGCTACCAATGATGTGGAGTTAAGCCGCATCTGCAGGGCTTCGGGCATATTGAACAACCCAACTGATTAGTGGTTTCTGGCGAATCCACGACTGATTCAACGGTCTCCAACTGTTCCTGCTGTCTCCATGTCTGTAATTGATGAGCTAAAAGCACGCGCTGCCAAATTCGTAAAATTGCCTGGTGTCTATCGAATGCTGGACGCGACTGGAGAAGTGCTATACGTCGGGAAGGCATCGAATATAAAGGCGCGTGTAAGCAGTTATTTTCGTATTTCGTCGTTGCCACCACGCATCTCTTCAATGATGTCAAAGGTGCAGGATATACAGATTACTGTCACCAATACCGAAGCTGAGGCATTGCTACTGGAAAGCAACCTGATTAAACAGCTTAAGCCGAAATACAATATTATTCTTCGCGACGACAAAGGTTATCCGTTTATATTTGTGTCCAGCAAAGACCGGTATCCACGATTGGCTTTTGATCGCGGCAAACAACAGGGCGAAGGGCGTTACTTTGGACCTTATCCAAGTGTGGCGGCGGTGCGTGAGACACTGGCGCAGATGCAAAAACTATTTCGCATCCGTCAGTGTGAAAACAGTTTTTTTAGAAATAGAAGCAGGCCTTGTTTACAGTATCAGATAAAACGATGCACGGCCCCCTGCGTTGGACTGATAAGCGAAGATGTCTATGCAAATGACCTGCAGCATGCATTGATGTTTCTACAGGGGCGTAGCGATCAAATTATTCAGCTATTTATGCAACGTATGGATGAAGCTGCGGAGAAACTGGAGTATGAATCTGCCTCGCAGTATCGAGACCGGATTCAACTTTTACGCAAGATCTTTGATAAGCAGGCTATCGATAGCAAATCAGGAGATATGGATGTAATCGCCTGTGCCGTCAAAGGTGGAAATAGTTGTGTGCAGTCATTTTTTATCAGAAATGGCCGTCATTTGGGCAACAAGCTTTTTTTTCCACGCACTCCCGATTGTTCTACGGAGGAAGATGTTTTACAGGCGTTTGTTTCTCAATTTTATGCAACTCATGAAATACCGCGAGAGTTGCTGATCAATGCCGAAATCTCGGATAGACCGTTTATGGAATCTGTATTAAGCGAGCGTGCTGGCTTGAACGTTAAACTGGTTGTGCGAAGCCGTGGCAAACGTGCCCGAATGGTTAAAATGGCCGAAGCCAATGCGGAAAACGCTTTAAAGCTACGCCTGTCGTCTCGTCAGAGCCTGCTTAAGCGCTTTGTCGATTTACAGAAGCAGTTGCGGCTGGATCAGATGCCAGAACGTTTGGAATGTTTTGATGTAAGCCATACCAGGGGTGAAGCCACGGTAGCATCATGCGTAGTATTTGATCAAAGTGGTCCAGTTAAATCTGATTACCGGCGTTTTAATATTACATCTGTACAAGCTGGCGATGACTATAGCGCCATGTACCAGGCTGTTGAGCGCCGCTATACTCGCTTAAAGAAAGGAGAAGGCAAGTTGCCAGATGTATTGTTTATTGATGGTGGTCGCGGTCAGGTAGGCAGGGCAGTACAGGTGTTGGAGGAGCTGCAAATTGATTCGGTAGCTGTAGTGGGTGTCGCAAAAGGCCCAGAACGAATTGCTGGCAGGGAAAAACTTGTTATTCCCGGCAATCAGTCAGATTTGATACTGCCAGACTCACAACCTGCACTCCATCTTATTCAACAAATACGTGACGAAGCCCATCGGTTTGCGCTTGCAGGTCATCGCGGCAAAAGAAAGAAGGTAAGAGACCGGTCTCCATTAGAAAGCATCCCGGGATTAGGCCCCAAGCGTCGCCAAATACTGCTAAAAAGTTTCGGTGGTTGGCAGGGCATTGTTAAAGCCGGCATTGATGATCTGGCGAGTGTGAAAGGCATTGGCCCCGAGCTAGCAAAACTAATTTACGCTACACTACACCGCAGTGAGTGAGCCCTGATTATGAACCTGACTTTGCCAACAATACTGACATTATTGCGAATCGCGTTAATACCGGTGTTATTTTTCGTATTCTGGTTGCCATTTGATTGGGTGAAACCCGCCTGTTCCATGATTTTTACCTTCGCCGCCATTACGGACTGGTTCGATGGGTATCTGGCGAGAAAATTGAATCAAAACTCAGCTTTTGGCGCCTTTCTGGATCCGGTTGCCGATAAGTTGATGGTGGTGGTTGCGCTGGTTCTGATTGTTAGTAATAACCTGTTTATCAGTGAATCGAGTATCTCGACTATCTGGATGGTTATCCCGGTGACTATCATTATCGGTCGCGAGCTGGTGATATCAGCCTTGCGTGAGTGGATGGCAGAAGTCGGTAAACGAGCAGCGGTTGGGGTTTCATTATTGGGTAAGGTTAAGACCACTTTTCAGATGTTTGCAATTGGCTTTCTCCTATGGGAGCACGACATATTTTTTATCCCTATCTATGTTATCGGATACATCCTGTTGCTGATTGCCGCAGTACTCACACTTTATTCGATGTATATCTACTTGCGCGCCGCCTGGCCCCACATGGTTGGGCAGGACCTGGATTCTGACTGAACTTGACTCAACCATTTCCCACGTTACAATACCGATCCGCTCGGAGACGAGCGGTGAAACACCATGCGGGAATAGCTCAGTTGGTAGAGCACGACCTTGCCAAGGTCGGGGTCGCGAGTTCGAGTCTCGTTTCCCGCTCCAGATCAGGTAAAGCCCCACCAATGATTCGGGGCTTTTTAATTTAAGCAGTATGGCACAAGCCTTGAGTCTGCGATTGCAGGCAGGCTTATGGGTAACTAAGGCTGGGTGGCAGAGTGGTTATGCAGCGGTTTGCAAAACCGTGGACGCCGGTTCGATTCCGACCCCAGCCTCCATATCAGATGCCGGAAGACTGAAAACAGAAGACAGATTTTAAATATTGAGTACTACCCTTAAGATCTGTCCTCTGTCTTCAGATTTCTGTCCTCAGAATGCCCGGGCGAGGTGCAGGGAAGCGCCGAGATTAGACGAACACCGACTTCATGGATGAAGGAGGGGTGGTAGCACAGCACGAAGTGCTGTTCAGACTGGTTTTTAAAACAGTGCGAAGCACTGCTAATCAATGCAGTAACAGAGTTTTAAATTACGCTTCCCATTTGCCCGGGTGGCGGAATTGGTAGACGCAAGGGACTTAAAATCCCTCGGTAGAAATACCGTGCCGGTTCGATTCCGGCCCCGGGCACCAACAAATCCTCTTCTCTTAAGTATTAGTCTTATGTAAACAACCGGTCCGGTGTTGATCGTTCGTATTTTTTTCTCTCTAGATCAACTTGTTCGGTGTTGATTTATATTTATGTCGCTAATTAAAGATCAAGAATCTTGATCAATCTACAGAATTTTACATTTAGAGTACCGTGACACTAACAGACTGTATTCAGGGATATTAATTACCGATACAATATCAAGTAGCCTGCAAAACAGGGTGTGCGACATTTTTTCTGCGGGTAAATTGAACGATATCTTATAGTTATATTCTATTTAAAATAGTAAAAAATCAGTCATCTTTAATGCATATAAAGGATAGCGACTCAGTATCCTGTCTTTGAAGTTGTCTTAGGACTGGAAGAAAGAATCATTAATATGAATTTGGTTTACCCATATATTTTTTTTGACGTCATAAACGTATTCCTGCTCCTATTTTTTGCTGTGTTTTTACTAACACTAAGAAAAAGAGCCAAACTGTCTAATTATTTATTGGCGGTTTTTTTGTTCTTTTTAGCAGTGAGTTACATGGATGGAGTGTATGTTAGTCTTAGCTACTTTTCTGTCCCTCCTTACCCCTACATCATTTACTTTGCATTATCTTTTGATTTTCTGATTGGTCCTATGCTCTATTTCTACTACTTGTCATTAATTCCCATGACAGGGCTTAATACAAAGATATTTGGAAAAACCTGGATAATTAACAGGGAATCTTTGTTTGATTTTAGACAGCTCTTGCACTTCGTACCTTTTTTATTACACATCTTATTTTTGTTGGTTAATCTTAGGCAGGGCGAACTAAGCCCATGTGGAGTTTTCTATTCAGTAACCGCGAGTTCGCTTCATATTTCCATTTATATGGTACTCGCACTATTTTTACTGTCTTGTTTTAGGCGAGGGCTAAAGGAGTTTTACTCAGATGACACGCCCTACAGCTTTGCCTGGTTGATTATCGTTGCAAGCGGATTGTTTTTTGTGGGAATGTTACGCTTCATTAGTAATATTGTATGGTTCTATTATCCAGAATGTTCCTTTTACAATCATTTTGATCTAAAGATATATGATGAAATAGGGGTTTTTATATTTGCTTGTGCCTTAGTCCTGTACGCGCTTCGAAAACCAAAGATATTTCATCTGAACGCGATTCCAGCATTTGAAAAAACGACCGGAAAAATCGGGAGAAAATATGAAACGTCGGCGCTGGATGAAGCGGCAGGAAAAGAAGCCCAATGCAGTATTGAGCGTTATATGAGCGAAAGCAAGGACTACCTGGAGCCAGACTTCAATTTAGCAAGTCTGGCTGATGCTGTTGAAATGCCTGCCCACAAGGTGTCTCAGGTGTTAAACATGTATGTTGGTAAAAACTTTTTTGATTTTGTGAACGCCTACCGCATTGAAGAGTGTAAGCGGCTACTGCGCGATGGAATAACCACTAAAACCATAACTGAAATTATGTACGCTGTCGGTTTTCGCTCTAAGTCCGTATTCAATACGGCGTTTAAGCGTTCAGTTGGTCAGACGCCCTCTCAATACCGAAAGCAGCCAACGCCCATCTAGAAACTATCTCACAATGCCTTGTGATCCGCAGGCGATTACGATGTATAGTGAATTAGTGCCTCGTCAATATTCGCTAAATCGTTTACTATTGGGGTGATATTGATTTACGTAGGCAAGGCATTTGAGCTGACAGCAAATCGGTCAAACGTAAAATGATAAGAGTATAACGGTATCGAACATATACCTTTACACGTAATTTACTGAGAGGGAAAGGCTAGAAGGATGAACATTTTTTCTTCATATATTTTACTTGATATCATAAATGTATTTTTACTGTTGTTCTTTGTTGTCTTTCTGCTAACGCTAAGGAAGAAACCCAGATTATCCAATTATTTATTAGCTGCTTTTCTATTTTCTCTGGCAATGAGTTATATGGATGGCGTATTTATTAGCCTTAGTTACTTTTTCTATCGCCCTTACCCCTATATTGTCCATTTTACGATGTCTTTTGATTTCCTTGTCGGGCCTACATTGTATTTTTATTTGTTGTCATTAATCTCCCGGAAAGGTATGCATACAACGGTTTATCCCGAACAAATTCAACTGGAAAAAACTGCATCTTTATTGGAGTGGAAGCGGCTGTGGCATTTTATTCCCTTTGTTCTGCACTTTTTGTTCATAGTGTTTAATGTTAGGCGGGGAGGGTTTAGTCATAGCGCAGTGATATTTTTGGTAATTGCGAGCTCGTTGCATATTTCAAGCTATATCATACTTGTACTATATACACTGACAGGATTTAAGCAAAAACTGAAAAACATTTTCTCAGATGAAACCCCTT
>CAJHXT010000085.1_pt1 | contig 19733 bp, 19 predicted proteins | sample 9198451 | NCBI WGS metagenome assembly CAJHXT01 (sample SAMEA7708326, study PRJEB35096) | sediment metagenome | biome: marine neritic benthic zone biome [ENVO:01000025]; feature: sediment [ENVO:00002007]; material: shallow marine sediment [ENVO:03000034] sea grass bed [ENVO_01000059] ... | reverse complement strand
TGGATCAACAGAGGGAATATCTGCAATTATTAGGTGCCTCGGAGTTTATTGACAGGCTGTCTATTGATCTGGGCCATAAGTCACTTGAAAAGGGTCTTTGGGGTGGGGCGATTGATTGTTTGGGTGGTGAAATACTTTCGTGGTTGTTGCGGACAGTTAAGCCTTACGGTTGTGTCGCTGCATGCGGTTTGGCGCTAGGGGCGCAACTTGAAACCAGTGTCATGCCATTTATTATTCGCGGTGTTAGTTTGCTGGGGGTTGCTTCTGCCAACAGCGAAATGTCGATAAGACAGGAGATATGGCAAAGACTGGCCAGTGATCTTAAGCCACGTGATTTGAATAAAATAGTACATGGTACTTTACGGTTAGACGAGGTTGTCAAAACTGCTGAGCATATGCGTGCCTCGGGTCTGCAGGGACGCTACGTTGTAAAATTAATTGATTAGATAGTTTAATAAGCAAAAGAAGGTCAGAAAAACAATGTTATGTCCTTGTGGATCGAGTCAATCACTAGAAGAATGTTGTGAGCCGTATTTATCGGGTAAGGCAAAGGCGATGACGGCAGAGACATTAATGCGATCTCGTTATACCGCGTTTACTCAGGTTAATATGGAATACCTGAAATCCACTCATCATCCGAAGACCCGGAACGAACTGGATGTAAGTGGTACTGAGAGTTGGGCGCGAAAAGCTGAGTGGTTAGGGTTGGAGATCCTGATGGTGGAAGAGGGAACTGAAAGCGATACGCAGGGAAAGGTTGAGTTTAAGGCGAGCTATCGATTAAATGATGAAAAGTGTGTATTGCATGAATTGAGTGTATTTGAAAAGCGTCAGGGTAGCTGGTTTTATCGAGAAGGCAGCCTGCCGGATATTAAACAGTTTCGGCGAGAATCTCCTAAAATAGGTCGTAACGATCCATGCTTGTGCGGAAGCGGGAAAAAATTCAAGAAATGTTGTGGCTCTGCTTAAAGCCTATCTCAGTCGCGCCTAATAAATTTCTAGAATACAATTGACAGGTTTGCCGATTGTAGATCATGTTTTAGTTGTTTAATAACCTCATCCGGCGTCATGTGTGTATCCCAAAATTCATTTACCAATGCCTCAAGGATTGCACCATTGTCAACATTGGTAATAGAAGATGTTGAGAGTACTAATTTAGACTCATCGTTCAGCATTTTGATACCGATCTGACTACACTTGTCGTATCCATCTGGAGAAATACCGGTAAGAACAGGAATAGATCCCTTTCTTAATGTGTATTCCTTTTGAATTTTTGGATTAAGCGCAACTCTGCTGAACAATGTATGAAAATTATCTGTGGTTTTGCCAGGCACCTTGGGAAAGACAAAACTATCGACAACTATCATATAAGTCGGATTTTTACTTGGTGCCAGCATGCAGTCATAGTCGGTGCCAATTTTTTTACCCAGAGACTGGAACTCCTTGTTTGCCCAGTCACCCATAATTAGGATAGCAGCTTCGCCGTTAGCTACTTTACGGGTAGCGTTTACCCAGGTGGTGTCCTTTTCAGCGGTATTGCCTAGTTCTCGTAGTTCGGCCAGAATATCAAATGCCTGCCTGACCTCAGGTAAATCAGCTGAATTAGGGTCGCCTTTAAAGACTAATTGTAAATACGCGTCCGTACTTAATGCATTTAAAATCACGGTATAAACAAGTCTTCGGCTCCAGATGTCTTGCCCCATTGCAACTGGCATGTAGCCGGCGGCTTTAATCGTTTTAGCTTGTGCTATCAGCTCGAGCCAGGTCTTGGGGTATGTAAGTTGAAGTTTGCTGTAGATTGCCTTGTTGAACCATAGCCAGTTTTCACCATGCACCCCAATGGGCAGCACGATCAGTTGACCGTTGTCTGATACTAGATCAGTTATGACCTGCGGTATTCTGTGTTCGGGACTCAAATTCAAAGATGAAATGTCAATGTTTCTGAGCACTTTGAGTTCCTGCAACTTTCTTAATTCGCCACTAGGATGCCATTGCACGGCTTCCGGTGGATAGCCCTGGGTAATTCGTTTAAGTGCAGCTGTCCGTTGTTCTTCGAAAGAGGGATACACAACTTCAACCCAGTCTATGGGGTGCCTTGAGGTAAATTCATTTTTAACTATTTCAAGTGCTTCTCGTTCACTCTTTTCCTGCCAGAAGTGAGTGAGTTCAAATCGCTTGTTGTCAGCGCAAACACTTTGACTGATGCAGACAACAAGCAGAATAATGATCAATCTACTAGTGTTAAATAAAGTGAGCATGGCTATGGTTTGATTGCATTAGTTGGATTTTTTAGATTGTTTACCGTGTTTTATAGAAGGCATAGCTATGAAAAGCACGATCGCTGCTAAGGTAAATAGCACCAGCCCATTTAGCACCTGCAAACTAATCTTTAGGAGTTTAGTATGGTTACTCGATACGGTATAAAGATGTTGCATCAGTTCATCAAAGCCGGTAATCAGAAGCCCCTTTCTGGATACTGTTACGCCAACCGCGATCCATCTATGAAACCGTCGTTTAATGGTTTTGGCATCGTGGCTTGCTAGTAGCTGCAGTCTTGCTACAAAACTATTTATACGTTTATCAAGCGAGTATGGCTCTTCGAAATAGTACGTTTGTGCATCAGTATGTGGCAAGAACATAATAATGTTTGTATCTGCTAGTTTGATTACATTTTTATGTGTATGCACAAGATCCTTTGTAAGTAATCCAAGTTCCTTTTGCAGGTTCTGAATAAGATAATAGTTGGGAGAATCTTCAGCCAGGTTGGTGAGAATATCGTCTGCTAGCTGACTGGCCTCCAGCAGCAGGATTCTATGTTGGCTGCTTAATTTGCTTAACGCAATATGACGTTGTTGCTCGCTGACAAGGAGCGTTATTCCAATGTGGTTGGTAATAATCAGAATACAGATTATTGCTGCACCCCAGAAACATTTAAGCATGTTGCCGGTGGCACCGCCATTTTGTGAGTCAATCGCCAAGATTACCCCTCTCTCTTTGGCTGCTCATACAATAGTATGCATTATTCATATTTGCGAATAGTACATCAAGCGATGATGGCAGAATTTCGCAAAATTGTTCTGCAAACTTGCGACGGATATTACCACAGTAGGTGCTGCTACGATAAGAACAGTTGTCTCGAATCTTAAAAGTTCACGAAGTACTAAGAGACAGCCTCTTTGTTGTATATAAGTCGTAGCGTGTGTTTTTGCTATAAATGGCTGTATCCGGAGTAGTCTCGTCAACGGTTGGTGCGAGCCGAGGTCGCTTGACGACTACTCGTTTAGCTGCTTTTTTTAAAGCCTGCTGCAGCAACACTCCGGCATCTTCATCATCGCCTACCAGCTCTCTCGCCACGATCATTTCCTTTTTGGCTAAAGCTGATTTGTTGCGATGTGGGTACATTGGGTCCAGGAATATGGTGTCAGGTTTCTCCACTGCGGTCAGTGATTCAATATACTGAATGCTGTCTTCGAATCGTAGTGTCATACGCGCAGCAATTTTCTGAATCTGCTGGTTCATAGAAGCACGATATATAGCATCTTCCAATAAAGCGGCAATAACAGGCGATCGCTCAACCATGGTTATATTGCATCCTAAACTAGCAAGCACAAAGGCATCACGTGCAAACCCAGTGGTAGCATCCAGTACTTCCGGCATCTGAATCCCTTTTATTCCGATGGCGCGTGCCAGTGACTGTTTCTTACCACCCCCAAATAACCTTCTGTGGTGTGCGCGACCTGCCACAAAATCGATAAAAATTGGGCCGATCGATTTATTCGTTAAATCGTTTAGTTCAAGTCTTTCTGGACTTAGATATAAACAATACCTGCCTGTGCTCCGGCCAGTGGAAAGAGGGAAGTTATAGCGTTGTGCAATCTTTTCAGCTTCTTGTTGTCTTGGCGGGCAAGCGCGTAGCGTAATATCCAGTGAATTATTGATCATAGTATTTAAAAGTACGAGTCATTGTTCTGGATATAAGCGCTGAGAATCGATGCAAGTTGCCGGTTAAATATTTTGATTTGTGTACCAATTATTGCAGTGCCAGTGAAATCTAATTGTTTAGGAACCGCCTTTTATAATTATTCATAAACATAAACAACCATGGCCAAAGAATCATGCTGACGATAGAAGGTAGAAAATATATCCAAATGTTTCTTGGCGCATTATTGGTCATGCCATAAATCCAGAGAAAAACGAGTTGCTTAACCATAAGCAAAAGCATGATTAGAACGGCCTGCTGAACCATCGGGAAAAGGCGTAAGCGCGCATGATTTTTTAGAACAACATAAGCCACAATTGTTAGCCCAAGAGCATGTTGGCCTAACAGAGTGCCGGTGGCAATATCTAACAATATGCCAAAGCTGAACGCGGTTACAAAACCTAATTTTGTTGGTAAGACTATGCACCAAAAAATCAGGATTAGTGCAACCCAATCGGGTCGTAATACTGCGGCCCAGTTGGGTAGTGGGAAAATAGCCAGGACAATACCTAACAGTAAACTCAAGTTGATAAAGACAAAATAACGATGCTTTAGTGTCATTTGTCAGACTTCCTGTCTCCCCAAACCAGCAATACTTCGCGACTCGTATCCAGCTCGGCGGTTGGTTTTGCAACAACTCGCGCAAATGGTTCTCCGGGCCTGATTTCCACATCTGTAACGGTCGCAGCCGGATAATTGGGTGGAAATCGATCGCCAAGGCCTGAGGTGATCATCAAATCCCCGACCTTGATATCGGTATTATTGGGAATATGTAACAAGTCTAGTTCTGCAGGATCCCCTTTCCCCTGCAGAATTGTACGAACACCGTTTCGGTTGTTCTGCACAGGTAAAGCGTGTCCTGGATCGGATATCAGAAGCACTCTGGCGGAGTGGCGGTTTAATTCAACGATCTGTCCCATTACACCCTTGGCGTCGATTACAGGTTGCCCCGGATAGAGCTCACTACTTTCACCTTTGTTAATGACAATTTGCTGTTTGTAATAATCCTGATCAATTGTCAGTACTTCAGCAATCAGAATATCTTCATCAACACGCGATGATGAGTGCATTAGCTCCCGCAATCTGGTGTTTTCCTGCTGCAGGCTCTGCAACTGTTGTTGGCGAACCAGTAGCTCAATATTATGTCTGTGTAGCTCAGCATTTTTTTCGAGCAATTTCTTTCGACTCGCCAGATTTTCTGCAGACCAACGTATAACGCTGCCGGGTATAGCAACCAGGTATTGAATGGGGTAAACCAGATAGGTGCCAATAGTGGAGCGAGCATCCTGAAATGCATTGTTTCGATGATCCGCTGTCATCAGTACGATACAGAGTACCGCTGATACTAATGCTCTTAGCGTTAGGCTGACATTTTCTTGAAAAAGGGTTTGCATGCCAAAAGACTATTGAATCCTGGTGGACCTGGCCAGATCAAAAGCCTGCAAGTTGTTTGCTCAGTCCAGCGATAGAAAGCTGGTGCCGTACTCATCGATAAGTTCAAGCACCCGACCGCCACCACGTGCAACGCAGGTCAATGGGTCTTCCGCAATTAATACAGGCAAGCCAGTTTCCTCCATTACCAGTCGATCAATATCCTGCAGTAGCGCGCCGCCACCAGTTAGTACAATACCTCGATCCGCAACATCGGCGCCCAGTTCGGGTGGAGTTGCCTCTAAAGCTGCTTTAACCGCTGCGACTATGCCATAAAGCGGTTCCTGTAGTGCTTCGAGAATTTCATTGCTATTAATACTGAAACTACGCGGTACACCTTCAGACAGGTTCCTTCCCTTTATTTCCATTTCCTTAAGTTCTTTTCCAGGGTAGCCTGAGCCTATAGCGTGCTTAACGCGTTCTGCGGTCGCAATTCCGATTAGCACGCCATAGTTGCGCCTGATATAACTAATGATTGCCTCATCGAATTTGTCGCCACCAATGCGCACAGATGCCGAATAAACAATTCCGTTTAGTGACATAACGGCAACTTCAGAAGTGCCACCACCAACATCCAGCACCATGGAGCCCTTTGGCTCGTCAACAGGAATACCGGCACCGATGGCAGCGGCCATGGGTTCTTCAATTAAATGTACGGTGCGGGCGCCGGCACCCATTGCTGAGTCACGAATGGCTCGGCGCTCGACTTCGGTTGCACCACATGGCACGCACACTAATACTCTTGGGCTGGGGGTATACAGCTTGGAATCGTGCACTTTCTTTATGAAATAGTGCAGCATCTTTTCCGCAATGGTGAAATCGGCTATGACGCCGTCTTTCATAGGCCTGATGGTGGAAAGGTTTTGCGGTGTACGACCGAGCATATTTTTGGCTTCAACGCCGACCTTTTCAATTGTTTTTGGCCCGCCGGGTCCTCTATCCATCCTTATGGTAACCACAGATGGTTCGTTGAGGACTATTCCGCGCCCGCGGACATATATCAGCGTATTTGCGGTGCCTAAATCGATGGAAAGGTCGGTAGAGAAGAGACCTTTAATTTTCTTAAACATAATGACCGGTTCTTAAAAAGGGCTAGTGCGTTGAGAAGACGCGCTAATGTAGCAGCGGCGCCCAGATCGCGCAAGATTAGGCGTAGATAAATGCAAATCAGTGCACACTAGAAGCTATTTCATAAACCATCGTGTCCGCGACCCAGACATTTTTTGGCCTGTGCTGACTTCGCTGCCACATTAAGCGTTAAATATGCTAACGTTCCGCCTCTTCAAAAACAGATCTTTAAACGGTAGAAATAATGTCATTGGATGCTGATCAGGTTCGTAAAATTGCTCATTTGGCACGGCTGGCTATTCAGGATGAAGATATCCCGGAATATGCCCGAAATCTGTCCAATATTCTCGATTTGGTTGAAAAGATGAACCAGATTGAAACGAGTGGCGTGGAGCCCATGGCGCATCCGCAGGATGCGGTGCAAAGATTGCGTGAAGACCAGGTTGCAGAGTCCGATCAACGAGATCATTTTCAGGCGAATGCCCCACTGGCTGAAGATGGCCTGTTTCTTGTGCCTCGGGTGATTGAGTGAGAATAGCCGTTTATGCATACCAAAACACTTACCGAGTTAAAAAATGGGCTGGTAGCCGGCGATTTTTCCAGCGTTGAGCTTACTGAGCATTATCTGAATCGCATTCAGCAACATAATACCGACTTGAATTGTTTTATCTCTGTGCTTGCTGAGCAGGCTGTTGAGTCCGCTGCGCGTGCGGATAAACAATTGGCTGCTGGTGATGCGGAACTTCTTACCGGTGTACCGATAGCGCACAAGGATATATTTTGCACTCAGGGAGTGCGTACCAGCTGCGGCTCCAGGATGCTGGACAAATTTATTGCGCCCTACGAGTCAACCATCACGGCTAAACTGGGGCAGGCCGGAGTGGTTATGCTGGGTAAAACCAATATGGATGAGTTTGCTATGGGCTCATCTAATGAAACCAGTTTCTATGGCCCAGTCAAAAACCCCTGGGATCTGGAACGTGTTCCGGGTGGTTCGTCCGGCGGCTCCGCTGCTGCTGTTGCTGCGCGGCTATCACCTGCAGCAACGGGTACCGATACAGGTGGATCAATCCGGCAGCCCGCTGCGTTGTGTAATATTACGGGACTGAAACCCACATATGGTCGCGTTTCGCGTTTCGGCATGATTGCATTTGCTTCAAGCCTGGATCAGGGCGGTCCTATGGCTGTTACTGCTGAAGACTGTGCCTTGTTGTTAAGTGCAATGGCGGGTTTTGACGATAGAGATTCAACCAGTGTTGAATTACCCGTACCAGATTACAGCGCCAGCCTGAATAAAAGTATTAAAGGCTTAACGATCGGGTTACCAAAGCAGTTTTTCGATTCCGGTCTTGATAGTAGCGTGGCTGCGGTGATTGAAAAAGCTTTGAACGAGTACCGGTCAGCGGGAGCAACCTTGCGAGAGATTGATTTACCGAATATGCAACTGTCGGTACCGGTTTACTATGTTGTGGCGCCTGCAGAATGCTCATCGAATTTATCTCGTTTTGATGGCGTACGATTTGGCCATCGAGTGCAAGATCCGCAAGATCTGGAGGATATGTATAAGCGTTCCCGGGGCGAGGGTTTTGGTGCAGAAGTGAAACGCCGCATTATGATTGGCACTTACGCCCTGTCTGCCGGTTATTACGATGCGTATTACAAGAAAGCTCAGCAGCTGCGGCGGCTTATCAGCGATGATTTCAAGAAGGCGTTTGCAGAAGTGGATGTCATTATGGGGCCGGCATCGCCAACAACTGCTTTTAAAATTGGTGAGAAAAGCGACGACCCCGTCGCGATGTATCTATCTGATATTTACACTATTGCGGTTAATTTAGCTGGGTTACCAGGTATTAGTACTCCTGCCGGATTTGTAAACGGTATGCCAACTGGACTACAGATTATTGGCAACCACTTTGAAGAGGCTCGGCTGCTGAATATTGCCCATCAGTATCAGCTGCGCACCGATTGGCACCGCCAGGTACCTGAGAATTTTAAATGATTACCACGGGGCACACGGGGTTCACAGGGAAAAACAAATATGATCGATTTTCAGTGTTATGTTTTTCGAGCTAACTATTTAATGAATAAATTTTTATCCCCCGTGCTCCCCGTGTCCCCTGTGGTAAATTTTATTTAAGGTATAGATTATGATTTGGGAAACGGTAATCGGTCTTGAGGTCCACGCTCAACTGGCGACCAGCAGCAAAATTTTCTCTGGCGCGTCGACAGCCTACGGTGCGGCGCCTAATACGCAGGCCTGCGCGGTTGATCTGGGATTGCCTGGCGTATTGCCAGTTCTGAATAAGCAAGCTGTGCGCATGGCGGTTAAATTCGGGCTGGCAATTGGCGCCAGCATACCGACGTGTTCTATTTTTGCCCGTAAAAATTACTTCTATCCTGATCTCCCCAAGGGGTATCAAATATCACAGTACGAGCAACCGATTGTTGAAACGGGTTATCTGGATATTGAGCTGGACCAAGGCGAATCCAAACGCATTGGGGTCACCAGAGCACATTTAGAGGAAGATGCCGGCAAGTCTTTGCATGAAGACTTCCACGGTATGAGTGGGATTGACTTAAACCGAGCCGGTACGCCGCTGCTGGAGATCGTCTCTAAGCCGGATATGCGATCAGCAAAAGAGGCCATTGCCTATCTCAAAACACTGCATGCGCTCGTTCGCTATCTGGAGATTTGTGATGGCAATATGCAGGAAGGATCTTTCCGCTGTGACGCCAATGTTTCAATTCGACTTAAGGGTGAAGAAAAGTATGGTACGAGGACAGAGCTGAAAAACCTGAATTCGTTTCGATTTGTTGAGCGAGCTATAAATTACGAAGTTGAGCGGCAGATTGACGTGCTGGAGAGCGGGGGCGAGGTTATTCAGGAGACTCGACTTTACGATTCGGATAAAGATGAGACTCGCTCCATGCGCAGTAAAGAAGAAGCGAACGATTATCGTTATTTCCCGGACCCTGATTTGCTGCCAGTGGCAATAGAACCTTCCTTGCTACAGCAGGTAGGCAGTGAGTTACCGGAGTTGCCTGCAGCGAAGAAACAGCGATTTTGTGAGCAATATGGTCTATCGCAAAAAGATGCTGCCCAGCTAACAGTTAGTCGCGATACCGCGGATTTTTTTGAAGCCGTGGTAAAAAGCCATCGGGTAGAGGCAAAATTGGCGGCAAACTGGATCAATGTTGAGTTGGCTGCTGCTCTTAACAAAGCGGATCTGGAGATTAGTAGCAGCCCGGTAAGCGCAGCCGCATTGGGCGCGTTGCTAAATCGCATTACCGACAATACGATTTCCGGCAAGATTGCCAAAGAAGTATTTGACGCCATGTGGGCGGCCGAGGGGTCAGCGGATGAAATCATTGACAGGCGTGGGCTGAAGCAAATAACAGACTCCGCTGCTATTGAAACCATTATTGACAAAATACTGGCTGACAATCCGGCCCAGGTTGAGCAATACCGTGCCGGTAAGGAAAAAGTATTTGGTTTTTTTGTGGGGCAGGTTATGAAAGCCACACAGGGCAAGGCCAGTCCTGCAGAGGTCAATAAACTATTGAAAAACCGCCTGAAATAGTGGTCTCTGGCCATAGTGGCCGGGGCTGTGCTACTCTACGGGAATTCAATATATCCTTGCCCCGCCGGACTGGGGCAACATTTATGAGGATGCTTTTCTATGCGTAGGCTAGGTTTTGTACGGCAGGCCGATGATGATTCTGATATTGATATGACGCCCATGCTGGATGTTGTATTTATTATGTTAATTTTCTTTATCGTTACTGCTTCATTCGTTAAAGAATCCGGACTAAATATGTCTGGGCAGGATAATGATGATGCCCCGCCTAACCCCGATCCCGATAAAGCCAGTATTCTTATCAGAATTGAGGAAAACGGTCGTATTTGGGTAGAAGATACGCCAACTGATGTTGGTGGCGTGAAACCCAATGTTAAGCGCTTAACGGCTCAGCGACCGGAAGCAAAGGTTATTATCCAGCCTGCTCCTAAATCAAAGACCGACCTGATGATTCGCGTACTTGATCAATCCAGGGCGGCCGGTGCCGATGCATCGATTGCTCAAATGTATATGGAATAGAGCTATTGCATACTAGAAAAAAGCCGGCTTTTGCCGGCTTTTTTCGTTGGGCGATACAGTGAATTCAGACCATTAAGCTTACTTCATCAAATTGATTCTTATTTAGCTTGTAAGCCCTCATTTCCAGCACTCCCTTGGTGTTGAGCGAAATAATTATCTGGTAGGCATCAGGATATCCGATGTTAACTAAATCTTTTTCTGACGGTGTAGCGGCCGCCTCAGGGTGAGAATGGTAAACCGCAAAAAGCTGCTCGTCTCGACCGCGCATCGCTTTCAGTGCACTGATCTGATCTTTCTCATCCATTTCAAATTCTGTTGATGGGGAGCTGGAAACATTTTTTGTTGGATATATAGTGCGTGGCTGCTGCGCAGTAGCGCCAATCAAACCGCAGATTTCCAACTCAGGCGACTTTTGCGCCAATCCCAGCAGGTGAATGGCCAGAGGTCTATCAATTGTTATGGCTGTATCTGACATGACTGTTTTTCAGGTATAGGTGGCGGGGACTAAAATTTTTCTTTCGTACTATCTGATCAGTCCCACTTTGAACAGACTGGGCAACGGTTATCCTTTTGTAGTTTGATGCTGCGCCATAGCATAGTGTTTGCGTCAAATATCAGCAAGCGCCCATCAAGGCAATCTCCGCTCGCTGTCAAATATTTGATGGCTTCCATTGCCTGCATGCTGCCGATAACTCCAACCAAAGGTCCTAATACACCGACTTCACTGCAACGCTGTGTTTCTTCTTCACCCTCAGGATATAAGCAGGCATAACATGGGCTTTGCCTGCTCGCGTTAAACATTGCAATCTGGCCTTCAAGGCGGATTGCGGCACCGGAGACTAAAGCGGTTGCACTTTCCAGGCTTGCTCTATTAACGCTGTGTCGTGTAGCAAAATTGTCGGAGCAATCAAGGATTATATCCACGTCGACACAGTGATCAGTTATCTCATCCAGAGACATGCGGTGATCAATAGGATTTATTTTTAAGGTGGGATTAATCTGTCGCAATTTATTTTCTGCGCAGACCACCTTCTTTCTACCAATATCGCTTTCTGAGAACAGTATTTGACGGTGTAAGTTGGACAGGTCGACCCGATCATAGTCGGTGATCGAGAGCTGTCCGATGCCGGCAGCAGCGAGATACATTGCAGCGGGCGATCCCAGTCCCCCAAGCCCGACAATCAGGGCATGCCCCTCCAGTAACGATTGCTGCCCGTCCTGTCCAATATCGGGCAATATCATCTGTCGCGTATATCGATTGAGAATGTTGCTGCTCACCCCCACATCTTAACAAAGAGGCGTGGTTTTATAATACGTCGTGCGCGATATTATGGGCGATGAGCGATGCAGTGACGTTTAATTCCAGCAAGATCTTTTTTAAAAAAAACATAGTTGAAGCCGGCACTATAGACAATTTCAGCAACTTCACTTGCCTGGTTATAACCAACTTCAAAAATTATCCAGCCATTTTTATTGAGATGTAAAAAACTCTCGTTTGCCAGCGTGCGAATATCATCTAGTCCATCTTTACCAGAGACTAGTGCGAGTCGGGGCTCGAACCGCACATCTCCCTGGAGCAAGTGCGGTGCACCCTCCGCAATATACGGAGGGTTAGCCAGGACCAAATCGAAGCAAGCCGTTTTACCTAATTCGTCAAACCAGTTGCTCTGCATAAAACAGACGTTCTTTGTAGCCAGAGCAGTGGCATTTTGCCTTGCAATCTCAAGTGCCTGTTGCGAGCAATCGATGGCATAGATTTGCCAATCTGGTCTTTCTTTGGCTAGTGACAGTGCAATACAACCAGAGCCGGTACCGAGATCAACAATGCTTAATTTACGATTCGTTTTGTAACAACTATCACCAAGCTCCAGAGCTGCTTCAACCAGTAGCTCCGTTTCAGGCCGAGGTATTAAGGTATGTTTATTGACTTTAAAGGGTAGTGACCAGAATTCCCTTTCTCCTGTAATGTAGGCTATTGGCTCACCATTTGACCGGCGATCCAGCAACGCCTGATAGGCGCTTTGTTGTTCCTCGCTAAGCGATTTCTCCGGCCAGGATAAAAGATAGCTGCGGCTTTCATGTAGCACATGACACAACAAAACTTCGGCATCAAGCGAGGAGCTAGGACTGTCTCTTAACTGATCTATCGCTTGATTAAGGGCTAATTGTATATTGTTACCTCTACCCATAGCGGCAGGCAGTGTAGCAGATTCGGCGGTCTGTCTATCCATGAGCTTGCTTCCCTCTGGTTGTACTTTTTAGCATAGCAGTTATCTAGGCCAGCAGGACCTAATCAGGTTTTGCTGTTTGGCATCTAGATTGTGAATAGCCTATCTGGTGATGCGGGCAAGCGGTTCTATAGGTCTCAGAAAATGTTGGCGGCATACTCGCCTAAAACATTAAAAACCCTAAGCACGTTATGGTTATCGTAAAAGCTTATCGGTAAACGCTACTGATTCAAGCAGAGTGGATGCCGTCTTGGTTTAAGGCGGCAAGTTGGTCTGCCTGGTATTCGCTAATTAGCGGGTCAATTATCTGATCGAGATTGCCACCGATAAAATCATCCAGTTTGTATAGCGTTAAATTTATACGGTGATCAGTTATACGGCCCTGTGGGTAATTATAGGTTCTAATGCGTTCAGACCGGTCACCGCTACCCACTAGAGACTTCCGGGTCTGCGCTTGTTCACTTTGTTGCCTGTCTTGTTCAACCTGCATTAATTTTGATTGCAGTAATGACAGGGCACGGGCCCTGTTTTTGTGTTGCGAGCGTTCATCCTGGCACTCCACTACAATTCCGGTAGGTAAATGGGTTAGCCGGACAGCAGAATCGGTTTTGTTGACATGCTGGCCGCCCGCACCGGAAGCGCGGTAGGTGTCAATTCTTAGTTCGGCGGTATTGATTTCTATTTCGTCCAGCTCATCTGCTTCGGGCAGTACGGCAACGGTTGCAGCTGAAGTATGAATGCGGCCCTGCGATTCAGTTTCGGGAACACGTTGCACCCGGTGGGCACCCGATTCAAACTTTAGTCTTGAATAGGCACCTTGCCCGATCAGGCGGGCAATAATTTCTTTATAACCGCCATGTTCGCCTTCATTCTCGCTTAATATCTCGACACGCCAGCGTTTTATCTCTGCGTAGCGCGAATACATACGAAATAAATCACCAGCGAAAATCGCTGCCTCATCACCACCTGTGCCTGCCCGAATTTCCAGGTAGATATTACTGTCGTCATGCGGATCTTTCGGCAGTAGCAGTATCTGTAGTTCCTGCTCTAATTCGTTAATTTCAATTTGGGTGCTGGTTATTTCTTCCCGCGCCATTTCCCGCATGGATACATCTTCATCCTGCAACATTTCGTTAGCGCTATCGATATTCGCCCGTTTTTCTTTGTAGCGGGTAAATGCGGTTTTAACAGGCTCGAGTTGTCGATACTCACGTGATAACGCACGAAATCGGTTCTGGTCCGCTATGGTTTCCGGCTCGGAAAGCAATGCCGCAATTTCTTCATGGCGTGCACATAATTGTTCAAGTTTGATTTCTATACTGGCTTGCATTTAATTATTCTTATCTTCGTCTGGAGATAGAAAAAGTATTTTGGCTGCTTGTAGAATATCTTCACGCCCCTCTCGCGCTGCGCGATCCAGGTTCTTAGTTGTGGTGTGTAATAGCTTATTGGTGATCATATTGGAGAGCTGCTCGAGCACTTCATTTGGATCCTTGCCCTGAGCCACTAATCTCTGGGCTTTTTCCAGCGCATCCAGCCGCATTTGATGGGCCCTGTCTCTATAGCTGCGTATGCTGTCTACGGCTTCCAGTGATCGTTGCCAACCAATAAAAGATTGAACCTGCTGTTCCACAATGGCTTCCGCTTCTTCTGCGGCCGCCTCTCGAGAGCGTCGATTTTCCTCAATAACAGAATGTAAATCATCTACATTGTAAAGGTAGACATCAGAAAGTTGACCTACCTGGGGCTCAATATCGCGTGGTACTGCAATATCCAGCATAAATATCGGTTTGTGTTTACGTTTTACTAGTGCAGATTCAACCGCACCTTTGCCAACGATAGGTAATTGACTGGCCGTCGATGATAACAGGATATCTGCCTTATGCAGGTGTTCCCCCAGATCGGCCAGTTTAATCGCAGTACCGTCCACTTGTTGCGCAAGACTCTCACTACGATCAATCGACCGGTTAGCGATAATAATTTTTTTTACCTGTTGCTTTTGCAGATGTTTGGCTGCGAGTTCGATTGTTTCGCCTGCTCCAATTAGTAGCACAGTTAGCTGTTTAAGATCGCTAAAAATCTGCTGCGCCATACGGACTGCAGCAAACGCTACCGATACTGGATTAGCACCCAGACTTGTTTCTGTGCGCACCTGCTTTGCCACAGAAAAAGCATGCTGAAAAAGCTTACCCAGTTGCTGACCAAGTGCGCCTGACTGTTCTGCCTGCCGATAAGCTGTTTTCAACTGGCCCAGAATCTGGGGCTCGCCGAGTACCATAGAATCGAGGCCACAGGCCACGCGAAATAAATGTTTTACTGTCTCGTAATCAAAATAATGATAAAGGAACTCTTCATGCTGTGCGTTGGCCATCCCATGGTGGTTAATAAACCAGGCTAAAGTTTGCTCCGGGTTTGGGGAATTGAGATGGCAATAGATTTCTGTGCGGTTGCAGGTTGAGATAATGGCAGCTTCTTCCACTTCTGCCACGGTGGTGAGTTCCAGTAATGCAGAATCAATTTTCTCTGGTGAAAATACCGTCTGCTCCCGGATTGCGACCGGTGCAGTGCGGTGATTTAAGCCCAGGGCAAGTAATGGCATGATAAGCGCAACTTCTTTCTATGGATATGTTCGAAACAACCGATATACATTCTAACCCAGCCTGTTCGGCTTGCAGCGTAAAAATAGGCGAAAGGGTTACAAAAACAGATATTTATGTAAAGATTTTACAATGTTTAAGAAGTTTATATTAACAGGGTCGTGCTTTGTACTGCTGAGTGGCTGTGCCAGTCATGGGCTTAGCCCGCAGATTTCTGGCTCAACTGCTGCGAATACTGCGGTTGAGCCCAGGCGTGAAGATATCTACTACCATTTAATTGTTGCAGAAATGGCGGCACATCGAAATCAGGCTGATATTTCGATCGCAAATTACCTGCGTGCAACAGAACTATCCCCAGAATCGCAAATCGCTGAGCGAGCAACCCGCATGGCCTTCTATGCCAAGGACCATGCATCGGCATACCGAGCAGCAAAGCGCTGGTTTGAATTAGCGCCTGAAAACAATGATGCGTTGCAGGCGGTAGCGGCACTGGCACTACTCGAAGGAGATGCTGCTGCGGCGCTGGAGCACGTGAAACAGGTATTACATAGCGAAGAAGAGGGCTTACTGCATGGTTTTCAGGTTGTGGCGAGTCTTCTCGCCCGAGGTCGAGGTCAGCACGATGATCAGGCACTGGAAATTATGGCGAAGATAGTTTCCGAGCACCCGGATAACGCTTATGCTCATCTAGCCTACGGAGAACTGGCGACCTTGTTAGGCCGCTACCCGAAGGCGGAAGCAGCATTGAACAAGTCCTTAGGTATTGAGCCAGAGTTGCAGGCTGCATTGATTTCTCATGCGCGACTTATCTATCAAATGGGGCGTCCAGAGGAAGCTTTGGCCCATCTCAGCTTAGCGATTGCTGATATTGAAGATAATGAAAAGCTTCGTTTGGCTTATGGGCGCATGTTACTGGAGGCAAAGCGTTACCGACAGGCGAAAAAACAATTCACGATTCTTTCGCAAGCCGCGCCGGAAGACAGCGACTACTTATATACCCTGGCTTTATTGGCGCTGGATATGGATGAGGTAGACCAGGCAGAGTTGCATCTGAAACGATTACTGCAACTAGGTGAAAGAGTTAGTGAGTCACACTATTATCTTGGCCGTATCGCCGAGTCCAGGCAGGAATATGAAAACGCAATAAATCAATATCAGGTCGTTGGACGCAGTGAATATCAGTTTGATGCACAGATACGCGTCGGCGAGTTGCTTGCACTGACCGGTCAGATCGAAGCGGGTTTAGTGCATATTCGTAGCTTGCGAATGCATAACCCGGAATCTTCCATTGCCATACGACTTTATGTAACCGAGTCGTCTATTTTGGCGAAAGCAAATAGATATGAAGATGCAATCGATGTCTTGTCTGAAGCGTTAAGTGCAGTGTCTGGAAATACTGACTTGTTGTACAGTCGAGCATTGCTGTATGAAAAGGTAAATAAAATAAATTTGCTGGAACAGGATTTGCGCGCTGTTTTGTTACGCGAGCCGGAGAATGCTGATGCGCTTAATGCTTTGGGCTATACCCTTGCTGATCGCACTGATCGATTTAATGAAGCATATGAACTGATACAGCAGGCACTAAAGCTGAAGCCGGATGAAGCAGCAATCATTGATAGTATGGGTTGGGTACTGTACCGCCTTGGTCGCAACCAAGAAGCCATTACCTACTTAAAACGCGCACTTGCACTGCAGTATGATTCTGAAATCGCTGGACATTTAAGCGAGGTGCTGTGGGTGGTCGGACAACGTAATGCTGCCAAGAAATTATTGGAAAGTGCCTTAGAAAAATCGCCCGATGATAAGGGGTTACTTCACGTGAAAGAACAGCTTGATGCCAGTCAGAATGATAATTAGTGTTAGCATCCAGTTCGTTTGACCGAGAAACCAGGAAACCTGTAAATAACAATGATTGCAAACCAATACCTAATGCAAGTCAGGCTGGCTATCTTAATAATGCTGGTTTTATTTTTAGCGTCGTGTGCAACAGGCAAAAAACCAATCGCAACCAGGTCTGCTGACGAAATCTGGCAGGAGCGACAGCAAGAATTATCGCGATTGGATCGCTGGCAAATAAAGGGTCGAATTGGATTTGCTTCAGCTAAAGATTCGGGCAGTGCCAGTTTTTACTGGAAGCAAAGCAACAAAGCTTACGAGCTGAAAATTGTGGCCCCCCTGGGTGCGGGTAGCTTGATTATTGTTGGCGATAAAAATGGCGTTATATTGCAGTCTAGTGAAGGGGAAATGATTTACGCAGATGATGCGCAGTCCCTGATCTGGCAAAGAACAGGCTGGGTAATCCCTATGGGTAGTTTGCGGCGCTGGATTCTTGGTTTGCCATCACAGGAAGAAGATTACAAACTGGATGATAAGGGGCGAGTTCATTCTTTGAATAACCGGTCCTGGGCAGTGGAGTACCTTAGTTATCAGCGAATTGACCAGCATGAATTACCACGAAAACTTAGAATTCATAGCCCGGATGCCCAGATAAAACTGGTTATTAAGGACTGGCAGCTGTTGCCAGGAAACTAAAAACTGTGCAGTCGTCGACACAAGTTTGGCCAGCACCTGCCAAGATCAATCTATTTCTGCATATCACCGGCCAGCGCAGCGATGGTTACCATTTATTGCAGACGGCATTTCAGCTTTTGGATTTCAAGGATGAGCTGCGTTTTTCGATTCGGGATGATGGCCAAATAAGGCGCCTGACTGAAATTCCCAATTTACCGATGGAAACCGATCTTTGTTTCCGTGCAGCGAGGCTGTTGCAGGATGAGACGGGAACGGCGATGGGAGCAGATATTGAGATATTAAAGCGTATTCCCATGGGTGGTGGACTCGGTGGTGGCAGCTCTGATGCTGCGACAACGCTTGTCGCACTCAATAAGTTATGGCAAACCGGTTACAACACGGAGAGTTTGGCAAAATTGGGCTTGCAGTTGGGTGCCGATGTGCCGGTGTTTGTGCATGGGCAAACAGCATGGGCAGAAGGTGTGGGTGAAATTCTGCGTAGCATGGATTGGGAGCAACCCTGGTACGTGCTGGTCTTGCCGCCAGTGCATGTTTCGACAAAAGAAGTGTTCGAGGCGCCGAATTTGACACGTATGTGTCCAGCAATCACAATACGCGACCTCGCGCAGGGGCGCGCTGGCAATGTCTGCGAGCCAGTGGTTCGCAGCCTGTATCCAGAGGTGGACCAGGCATGTCGATGGTTGTCACAATTTTCTGATGCACGCATGACCGGAACGGGTGCCTGTGTATTTGCGCGGTTTGATAGTAAAGACGAAGCTGATTCAGTCTGCGCCAGATTTGAGCAGGAAATGCCGGCGACCTGGCGGGCATTCGTAAGTAAAGGCCTAAATCGTTCACCTCTATTGGACCTGATTTAAAAGTCGTGGTGCCATGCATTGTCTAGAACTCAGGAAGTTGAGTTTGCTAAGTGCCAGGAGAGGTTTTCTGCCGCAGGTTATCGTTAATCGCCCGAAGTTTAGCTTAAACTCGGTGCGATATAGAGTATGAAATAGTCCTGCCAAAGCAGGGTTTGACAGTTTTGATTTTGAATTGGGGTGTAGCCGGCTTCTATTTTGGCTGGATTTGTAGCCTTAAAGATTTGTAATCTTGAGGCCGGTAAGGCAGCGGGTTTTGATAGCTGTATCGTAGATCTGAAATAAGCCATCCCTGGCTTATTCAGATACGAAAAGCGAAAACGCGGTTTCCGCTTTTCTCCATTTTTCAATCAAAACTGTGATTGAAAAATGGCAGCACATACTTGTGCTGCATGATGCGCGGTTCGACAAAATTGCCTGGAGCAATTTTGAACAGCGGAGTTCGTCAAGGACGAGCGTAGCTGGCCCATAGGGCGGAGTACATGGATGTACGCAGTAATCCTGCCACAGCAGGGTTTTACGGTTTTGATTTTGTATTGGGGTGTAGCCAAGCGGTAAGGCAGCGGGTTTTGATCCCGTCATGCGCAGGTTCGAATCCTGCCACCCCAGCCAAATTTAATGTTGCCTCGACGGTATGAAGCGGCAAGTGAGTTAGGGGTAGAGGTAAGAACCTGCGCATGAGATTAAGAAAGCCAGGTTCGAAGTGCGACCACCAGGGATGGTGGGAGTGCCGAAAAAGCAGGATGCGTTTTTTTCGGCCCACCCCAGCCAAATTTAGTGTTGCCTCGAAGGTATAAAGCGGCAAGTGAGTTAGGGGTATAGATAAGAACCTGCGTATGAGATTAAGAAAGCCAGGTTCGAAGTGCGACCACCAAGGATGGTGGGAGTGCCGAAAAAGCAGGATGCGTTTTTTTCGGCCCACCCCAGCCAAATTTAGTGTTGCCTCG
>CAJHXT010000006.1_pt1 | contig 20179 bp, 16 predicted proteins | sample 9198451 | NCBI WGS metagenome assembly CAJHXT01 (sample SAMEA7708326, study PRJEB35096) | sediment metagenome | biome: marine neritic benthic zone biome [ENVO:01000025]; feature: sediment [ENVO:00002007]; material: shallow marine sediment [ENVO:03000034] sea grass bed [ENVO_01000059] ... | reverse complement strand
TGCGTCGTTCTCGGTAATTGCTCCTGCATTACTCTACCTACGACCTTCCCTGGTCTAGTACCTCCTGCGTCCATGCAGTCGTCCCACTTCCATGTGGTCGTCCATGGCCTAGTCAGCGGCAAAAGCTCTTGATCTTCTTGTTGTATTTGCCTTTTCTAACTCTGCGGTCTCGACTCTGTCTCCTGATTCGTTCTACCTTCTACGTCCATGTAGTCGTTTGCGTGCTCGGCGGCAAATATCTTGATCTTTCATTCAATTCTTTTATCCCCGTGTGCTCCGTGTTCCCCGTGGTTAATGCTCTTGATCTTTCATTCAATGCTTTTCTCTGCGCGCTCTGCGTCAAATGTTCTTGATCTTCTATTTGATCTTTATCTCTTTGCGTCTCGACAATTGCTCCTGCATTGTTCTACCTACGGCCATCCATGGCCTAGTCTGCGGCAAAAGCTTTTGATCTTCTATTTGAATTGGTTTGCCCTGTGTTCACCGTGGTTAATGCTCTTGATCTTGATTCCTTTAAATCACTTAGTAAAAAAAGTTAAAGCCCTTTCACACAAAATGAAATACCCGTTAATAAACTTCCCGCGTATAGATCTGCTTCGAGTTGATATCAAAAATCCCAAATGTAGCTTTACCTGTTGGATCATCATCAAAAACCGAATCGCCATCCCAATCGAATTCCAGGTATCCGGGTGCATTTAATGTGGCGTCGACACTGCCGCTGTTGCCACCAGAATCCAGTTGTATCGGATTGGCTGGATCAAAGCTTCCATTTATAAATGTGCCACTACCGCTTGTGCCTGGATTGGCTGGCAATCCAACTCGATTGCTAAAGCTTAAGTTTATGGAGTTATATGTTGAGCAGCTGTCATTGGTATTTCGAATAAACTGTGTTCCGTCGTAATACTCTATATGTATTGGTAGCGTATGCGGCAATAATTCAGAACCCGAAGTGCTTTCAATAAACACCCGCCCAAAACGTCCGCTGTTGCTGGCTATGGTTGTGTGGTCATTAACAGTGTTATCGTCTACATCCAGGTTCAGAATATTCATAGTGACGTTATCGCTATCTATTGGTGCAATACCCCAACGTAGATTTGTGAATGGCCCATTGTTAGTCATCGCAGAGTCTCTATTCAGACTAACTCGGGCAAAAACAGGATTTGCAATACCATTCAGCCAGTTACCTGTTGAACTGTCTTCAGTAATTCGAGCTGAAAGAGGTGTGGGGGCGACAGAATCTATCGCGCCAATATTTAAATTCGCAATGGTATTTAAATCAAGATAAGCAAATGCTCCGGTGTAGTTAAGCGTGGTGGCAGCTGGTGTACGTGCATTCTCTGCAGTGAGCGAGAATTCCAGTCGTTGCGTTTCTTCCAGATAAGTAAAGTTAGAAGCCGGTGCGCAGCTTGAGTCAACTCGATTTGTGATCATACCGGCGCCAAGCAGGAAGTGATTGGGTACAAAACGACCGACATAGCCGCTCTTACCGATGGCTCCTGCTACACCCAAATAATTACCGTCGGCATGATTGGTGGTAATTTCAATTATGCCCACTTCATCAAAACGCGCAGTGTTTGTACTGCCGGTACCATTAACAAAGCTGGAAACTGTTGTTGTGCCCGCCAGATTTGGATCATTACCACCAGCCGGCTGGTCAAGCAGGCTACCTAAGACGATATCTTCCGTTATTGTTTCCTGTCCATAATTTAGTGCGGCAGCATTATTCGCGAGATTGGTGTTGTTAGCTTCATTAACATCCGCTGCTTCATGGCCATCGGGTACACCGTCGTTGTTGCTATCATCCGCTGCATCCCAGAGAACTGCGGTAGAAGTCACCGTAAAATCTACTCCTGCCTGTGTAAAGGTAGTAGCGGGGCCGTTAGGTAGCGGACCTGAAGCGCCAGGATTGCCTGTTACATTGACATAAAACCCAAATGGTCTGACAACATAAACATTGCTGCTGCCATTCATGTAAGTACCTGACGGGGTATTCGGCGGGTCATCCAGCGGAATGTTATAGCGCGCATGCAGTTGTAGTTGACCAACATCCGGATAGTTCATGGTGAAGGTTGCCGTGGTGTCAGTAGCGTTTCCGAAATCCAGGCTAACGTTAGTCCATGCGCCAATCGGGCCTGCTGCATTGCCTGCAATATTAGTTGCTGTGCCTCCATTAATATTGACCAGGTTGGCAGTACAAGTAACTGGGTCGCGACACTCAAAAGCCATTTCCACGTCAACATTACCCTGTAAAGCCGCTTCACATTGACCTGTTGAATCGGAAGTGCGTATTGCCTGCAGTTCCAGTGTTTGAGCGCCAGGTGCAATATTGGATGGTTTGCCGCCAATTTGATTATTTATGTTGCTCGCCAGGCTGTTAGCTAAAAACTGAAAACCTGATTGGCTTAGTACCAGGTTGGGATCTTCAGCTAAAGTTGCGCTACCGGTGGTTTCGCTGTAAACCAAGTCGCTGACATTTAGATTGACGGTTTCCACCGTTGTATTTTTATACCCTAATAGAACTTCACCATTATCCAGTGCATCAACCAGGTAAGTTGCACTACCATCATTGGCTGTACCATTATTAATTGGATTTGTTCCGGAAATAACAGTCCAGTCACCACGGCCGGTTGAAGCAGATAAATATAACAATCCGGTATAAAGAGTATCCAACGTATGATCAACAAGGTGTGCAGAGATTAAGACAGGTTCTGCCTGACAATTTATGCCGGCTCCGTCATGCCCGATAACAAAGTGATTTGTGCAGCTATGAGTATCTGCCATATCGGCAGCAACCATTCCTGGTGTAAGGGGGATGCCGTAGATGCGCACTTCATCGATAAAGCCGTCTGCAGAATTACCCGTGTATCCGTTGTTGGAAACTCCAGTAGTCCTATTGTCTCCTATATATAATGTGTTCCAGGCTCCTGGATTGCCATTAACGTTAGTGGTGGATGTCGCACTCAGTGCGCCGTTTACATAGACATTGGTAACATCGTTGCCCAGGTCCCAACTAATCGCGATATGTGTCCAACTGCCAGCAGGGAAATTCAAAACAGCTGTTTGCGCTTGGGTATCCCTGTCCGCACTGTCTTCCAGCCTGAATCGCAGACGACCGTTATTGCGCTTCACTAAAAAGAAATATTTGTCTGCACCACCATTGCCTAGATTGGCGGAAGCATCCAGTAGCATTCGGTCACCACCACCATTCCAGTTAGTATTGTTGTAGTACCAGAAGGTAACGCCACCGGTTGCGGTTGGAGTCAGAGTTGAATTTACAGCATCGTAAGTTCCCGTTGCAGTATTAAGGGGGAAAACACCGTAGCCGCAGGTGCCGGGATTGCCAGGGATAGCAGGTGTCGCAAAAGCCTTTGCAACATTGCCAAGAGGGTTGCCATGGTTGTTATTACCGCTGCTATCGATTGCGGTACCGGCGCCTGCCCAGGCAAACTCATCCATCTTGTAGTAAGCGCCGACAGCATCGTAAAAACAGACATCATCGATGTGCCAGTAGTCGTAGTCGGAGCCGCTACCTGCTGCAAGATTAAACCGAAGCTGAAACCCGGCATGCAGCGCATCGACAGGCAGATTGTAGTTGCGTGTAAACACTTCCCCCTGTGTACCATTACCAACAAACGTTTCCAATGTAATCCAGCTACCGACATTATTGCGGTATTGAATGGTTAAGTCTTCACCGGCTTCCGGGTTTTCGCTAAAGGTATCGGAACCGCGTTGAATCCACATGGTAATAACAGCAGCAGATGCCGCTGAGTAGTCAATAGCGACAGAGGTTGTGGTAACGGTGTTCCAGCGCAGGTGCATTGATGCGCCCGGCGAATTGAAAGTATAGCCACTGATATTTGAATCACCCGTACCGACTGCCGACCAATTACTAAAGCCAGATTCAAAATCATCGCAATCACCGACAGCAAACGGCGCAGGTACAGAAATCTCAGTTACCACGGTATCGTCAATATGCCAGTAATCCCAACCAATACCTCCATTGTCTGGGGGGCCGCCACTGCCGCCCGGCATTCCAAAACGAATCTGTAATGCGGCATGTAAGGCGTCGGCCGGTAGCACATAGGTGCGAGGATAAACTTGGCCGGGATTCCCAGCCAATAAGGTTTCGATTGTTACCCAGGTTCCAACATTATTCAGGTACTGAACATTCAGGTCTTCGGTACCACCGATATCCGGATCTTCGCTAAAGCTATCGTCACCCGCTTGAATCCAGACTGAGAGTTCTACAGCAGGAACTGCGGCATTGATAGCAATACTGGTTGAGGTTACGGTGTCCCAACGCAGGCGCATGGACGAGCTGGCAGAATTGGCGGTTTCGGTGCCGATGCTGGCATCGCCGGTCCCAGCCGCCGTCCACTGCCCAAATCCCGATTCAAAATCATCACTGAATAATGTGTCACCGGGAGCAGCGAAGGCGCATTGCTGAAACAGAAAAAATAGTAGAACCAGCACAACTGGTCCGGTGCTAATGTGGCGTATCGTCAATCTCCTGCCGATTAAACTGCTTTTTGTCGCCGTACTTCCATGCATTGACTGACTGGTATACCTCATCTAGGAATCTTCTCCCTGGTTCGCAGACACGACGGATTCACCGCTATCTTTATGCTAACGGCAGCAAAAGCACTAAACTTGAATTCAGTCTAAACTGGACATCGCGAGACTACTGGTTGAGTCGCCAACGATGATATCGGGCCAGCCAGCCGAGAATACGCTCCGAGGTATGTGCCCGTTTCCAGTTACCGGCGACAAACTTATTAGCTTCCGACAGAGTGGGGTAGATATGAATGGTACCAAGTATTTTGTTTAGCCCAATATTGTGTTTCATGGCGCTCACAAATTCGCTGATCAGATCCCCGGCATGTTCGCCGGCGATTGTTGCACCCAGAATTTTGTCCTTACCCGGGACAGTTAATACTTTAATCATGCCGTGTGCTTCGCTGTCTGTGATAGCACGGTCCAGGTCACTTAGTGGGTAGCTGGTAACTTCATAGTCGATACCCTGTTCCAGTGCATCAGTTTCATTCAAACCAACGCGCGCTACTTCCGGATCGGTAAAGGTTGACCAGGGGATAACACGATAATCAACTTTAAATTTTTTAATGCCGTTAAAAAGCGCGTTTACAGCACAATACCAGGCCTGGTGTGAGGCGGTATGCGTAAATTGATATGGTCCCGCAACATCGCCACAGGCATAAATGTTGGGGTAACAGGTTTGCAGATACTCGTTGACTGAAATAGTGCCGTTGTTGTTTGTTGGGATACCCAGTGTTTGTAATCCAAATCCCTGACTATTCGCTGTACGACCCAGTGCAATCAATACTTGATCAAACTCAACACTGACTTCTTCCTCACTCGCCAGGTTTTTGCACAACATTGTTTTGACATCTGATGATTGATTAAATGACAGAGCCTGATGACTGGTGAGTACATTAATACCTTCTTTAAGAAAACGTTCTTCTACTAATTTAGATATGTCAGGATCTTCTCTATTTAGCAACCTTGGCAACATTTCAACTTGTGTAACCTTGCTACCCAGTCTGGAAAATGCCTGTGCCAGTTCGCAGCCGATGGGTCCGCCACCTAAAACAAGAAAGTGCTGTGGTAAATCTTGCAGGTCCCACAAGGTGTCTGAAGTCAGATAATCTATTTCATTGAGGCCGGGTATGGATGGAACTAGAGGGCGGGCACCCGTTGCTACAATAATGTTTCGGGTAGTTATTGTCTGGTTATTAACCTTAACTTTGAATGGTGTGATGATCTCTGCCGTTCCCTGAATACAGTCGACTCCAAGTTTGCTGTAGCGCTCAACCGAATCATGCGGTTCAATTTTACTTATAGTGTTCTTGATACGCTGCATAATATCTGCAAACTCGAAATCAACCTTAGCCTCGTTAATTCCAAACTCATTTGCTCTTTTAATATGGCTAAGAAACTTGGCTGAACGAAGAAGCGCCTTGGAGGGAACGCAGCCGGTATTTAGACAATCGCCGCCCATTTTATTTTTTTCAATTAGAGAAACCTTTGCTTTTACCGCTGATGCAATATATGCGGAAACAAGACCAGCAGAACCAGCACCAATAACAACCAGATTGCGGTCAAACTGTTTTGGTTTTTTAAAAAAAGAGTAGACTCTACGCGCTTTAATCCAGGCCAGAATTCTTTTTGTCAATATTGGAAATATTGCCAGTAGTGCAAAGGCGCCTACTAACCCCGGCGTAAAAATGTCGTCGATGGAGTTAATTTTTGCAAGCTGAGTTCCTGCTAGTACATAGACAATTGTACCGGGTAACATGCCGAGTTGACTGACCCAGAAAAACGTCCATACCCTAACAGGAGTGAGGCCCATAATTAGGTTAATCGCGAAAAATGGGAAAATGGGTACCAGTCTTAATGCAAATAAATAAAATGCACCTTCCTGTTCAATGCCCTTGTTGAACGACACCAATCGATCTGCAAATCGATTCTGTATTGCGTCACGAAACAAGTATCTCGACAGCAGTAAAGCGAGTGTTGCGCCAATCGTTGATGTAAATGAGACAATGATGGTTCCAAACAACAATCCAAATACAGCACCGCCTGCCAGTGTCAGAACAGCTGCAACCGGCGAGAAAGACAGGGCAATATAAATCCCTACATAAAGAATGATGGTCGTTAAAGGGTTTTCAAGGTAGAACTGCTCCAGTTGAATTTGCTGGGCCTTTAACCAGTTAAGATCAAATTCCTGGTGCAAATCAAAGTACAAAAACAGGCCAAACAGAGTTAGCGCAGCAATTAAAATAAGTAATCTGATCTTCATAGTTTGAATATTGGATAGTTGGTGTTTATCGCTAATCTACGTTGAGCTTCAGCAAGCAGATCCTGATCGGGTTATTTATTGTCCTTAACAGCGGCAATACTATTGCTAATTACCTTACCGAGCTCCATTGCCAGATGTTGTCGATAACTACTGCGTCGCGTTGAGATAACAATAGTACGAAAGGGTATAGGGTCCTTGAAGGGAATATATCGAATACGTTTTGAGTGTGAGTAAGATGATTCAATAGCAAGCTCTGGAATAATCGTTATACCGTTGCCGCTGGCCACCATATGTCTGAGTGTTTCCAGGCTCGTTGCCCGAAAACCTTCTGCTTCATCGGCGCCTACTTTGCGACATAAGTCCAAAGCCTGATCTCGTAAACAGTGACCATCCTCCAGTAACAAGATGTTATTGCCAACCAGGTCTTCGAGAGCAAGCTGTTTTAACTTCGCCAGTTTATGCTTGCGTGGAATTGCGGCAAAAAAAGGCTCGTCAAAGACCGGAGTCGATTCCAGAGCAGCATGATCTACTGGTAGGGCGAGTAGTGCCGCGTCCAGTTTTCCAGCTGGCAGTTTTTTCAGGATATCGGGGGTTTGCAACTCATAGAGCAGCACTTTTAATTTGGGGAAGCGCTCTTCAATTGCCTTCATGGCCCGCGGTAAAAGGTAAGGTGCCAGGGTTGGGATGATACCCAGACGTAAAGTGCCGGCTTCCGGGTCTTTGTGCTGCGAAGCGAGTTCGCGCATTTCGTCAACAGAACTTAAAATTTGTTGTGACTTGGCTACAATCTGCTGGCCAATGTTCGTTAACAAAACCTGTTTGTTTGTCCGTTCTACCAGGACTACACCGAGCTCATCTTCAAGTTTCTTTATTTGCGTACTGAGCGTGGGCTGACTGACATGACAGGCTTCTGCAGCGTTGCCAAAATGGCCGAATTCAGCAATCGCAATCAAATAATGTAAATCTCGAAAGTTCATTTTCACCCCTTTGACAAGGCAAGGTTTAAATCATGGCGTTTAGAAACGGATAACCGAATTGACACTCAATTCCTGACTAAATTGCTCATATTTAGCTCATGATTTTACAGAAAAACTCGTTATGCTGACCCAATTACTTGTGTGCAGCGCTGGTTGTCGTCAATTAGTATTTCGGGGGCAATCAGGATTTTTTGCCTGCTTTAACCAAGAATCAGCCAAATACTCAACGGAAAAGTCCCGAAATAAGGCAAATTCAGCTTTTTTTCCCTATTGTTGAGCGTAGAGCTTCACAAAATCACAATACATTAGCTAGAATTGTAGGGCTTGCAGAAGGTCCTTAAGTATTCTTTCGCTACATGGAAGTTAAGGAGCAAGTTCAGGGTAATACATGGAGCAGGATAAGAACGAGGGCATTACTAAGATGAGCTATACCGGAGTGGTAAAGTGGTTCAATAATGTGAAGGGTTTTGGCTTTATTGAACCTGAAAGTGGTGACGGAGACATCTTCGTTCATTATTCAGAGATTCAAAGCGATGGCTATAAAACTCTTAGCCGGGGGCAGACCGTGCAATACGATGTGCGCGAGGGTCCCAAAGGATTGCAGGCTTTGAATGTTATTGGCGCAGAGAAGGCCGAAGTTGTTTAATCGTCACTGCGGATTCTGAATATACTCGTAATCGGTGATCCTGGTACTAATCGGGATTGCTGAAGTATCAGGCAATTGTCACTGTGCAAGAAAACTTCGTGCTCGTCTTATAACAGCCGGCTATTAATCTTTTACGCCCTGGTTGCTGCGAATATTTTTACACTCTGATTGCGTTCAATATGGCAAAAAGATAATCTGCCATGCTTTCCAGCGAGTGAGAGTCACACATGACAGAATCCACCTTACGTCAACCAGATGGTGAGCTTGTAATGCGCACTATTGCGATGCCGGCGGATACTAATCCGAATGGTGATATTTTTGGTGGCTGGGTTATGTCGCAAATGGATCTGGGGGGATCTGTTATTGCTCGAAAAGTAGCCAAATGTCGTGTGACAACTGTTGCAGTTGATGCCATGTCGTTTATCTACCCTGTTAACGTTGGTGATGTTGTGAGTTGTTACGCCCATTTGGAGTCCCAGGGTAATACATCGATGAAGATCGGGGTTGAGGTGTGGGTTAAACGTATTGGGCAGGAGGCAATATTTGCCACAGAAGGTCGATTCACGTATGTAGCCATTAACAAGGCCGGTCGGCCGGTTCAGATTCAACGTTAATTATGACTTGTGGCGTATTGACTGACTATGAGCAATAGCGTCTATTTTTCGCACGGCAAGGACAGTAAACCCTGGGGTATCAAGATCCGGGCGTTTGCCGATGTTGCGCAAGGATTGGGATTTGAAACATTTAGTCCGGATTTTCAGGGAATGGAAGATCCCAATCAACGTATTAAACATTTACTTGCCAGTGTAAAACAAGGCTCGGGGAAACTGGTGCTTGTTGGTTCCAGCCTTGGGGCTTACGTTTCAATAGCTGCCAGTGAGAAACTGAAACCACATGGTTTGTTTGTTGTCGCACCCGCCGTTTATCTGCCATTGCTGGATTGTGATAGCGTTACGCCGGTATCACCCGTGATCGAAGTTGTCCATGGCTGGCAGGATGATGTTGTGCCCGCGGAAAACGCAGTACGATTTGCTCGCGAACATGAGGCAACATTACATATGTTTGAGGGCGATCACAGGTTGATCGATCATTTGCCCGATATTAAAGAGATATTTAAGCGATTCCTGCTGCGAATATTAGAAAATAAATAGCCACAGAATCCACAGTAATAGACATAAATAATGGGAAGCCATATCGCAATACTGCGTAGTCGCGACCGCGCTATTGTCATGTTATTCAGCGATTTCCGCGGCTGCGTTTTACATAAACAGCAAGAAACGGATCGCCAAGACTTGTTTATTCGGGCTATGCTCCCAGGTTATGAGTAAAGATTATCAGCGTGTGGCGCAGGCAATACAGTATCTTCGGCGAAATGTGGAAGAACAGCCAAAATTAGCGGTTGTCGCTGCCGAGATTGGTTTAAGTCCCGCGCATTTCCAGCGTTTGTTCAAACGTTGGGCCGGTGTTAGTCCAAAAAAATATTTACAGTATCTGACCGTTGAATACAGCAAGCAGGTACTAAACTCCGCCAGCCAGTTGGACGCTAGCCTGCATGCAGGCTTGTCCAGCACATCGCGCTTACATGAACACTATATAAATGTAGTGGCAATGACTCCTGCTCAGTACCGAACTGCTGGCAAGGGTTTGCTGATAAATTATGGATTTGCAGTGTGTCCCTTTGGTCTTGTTTCTCTGGCTGTTACAGAATTTGGTATTTGCGCGCTGAGTTTTACGGATAAAGAGGATGAACCTGAATTCCAAAAGCAACTAAGTAAATTCTGGTCTCAAGCAAATTTGAAGCGCGATGATCGGGTGGTCAACGCCCTGGTGAACCAAATTTTTTCAGTCAACATAAAGCATGAGTTTGTTCTGGCGCCTCTATGCAGCAATTTTCAGATCCAGGTTTGGAAGGCGCTATTAAATATATCTCCGGGTCAGCTTAGTACTTACAAAAGGATCGCCGAAGCTATTGGGCGACCGACAGCCAGCCGAGCAGTGGCGCGCGCTATTGCCAGTAATCCGATTGCCTATTTAATTCCCTGTCACCGCGTGCTACGTAGTGACGGTAACTTGGGTGGTTACCGCTGGGGAACGGTGCGCAAGCAAGCCATTATTGCTCATGAAGCTGCAGCATACGGGAATCCGTTCGCAAAGAAGCTATGATTATTCGCGAAGCCCTGAATTACCAGTAGCCGTTCGCAAGCAAGCCATTATTGCTCATGAAGCTGCAGCATGCGGGAATCCGTTCGCAAAGAAGCTATGATTATTCGCGAAGCCTTGAATCACCAGTAGCCGTTCACCAGGTAAAAAGTCTAGGTGCTTACCAGCGGCCTTTGCTGCAATGTAGCGGTTAGTAATTGTCGGTCACCGTTGCGCATGATTTCAATTTTTAGTTTGGTGCCCGGTGGCTGGTCGGTAATTAATCTAAGCATGGCTCGTATATCAGTTACCGATTCGCCATTAATGCCCGTGATGATATCGCCAGCCTGTAATCCGGAGATATCGGCGGGACCATTCTGGAATACTCCGGTGATCATCACACCTGGAGTTTTGAATTTCTGCACCAAATGGGCGGGAATCTCGCGCGCCTCTACACCCAGCCAACCGCGAACAACCTGACCTTGTTGAATAATTTGATCCAGTACATTGCTAACCATATCGACAGGAATGGCAAAACTGATCCCATCGTAGCCGCCGCTTTTACTAAAGATCGCAGTATTGATTCCAACGAGTTGACCCAATGCATTGATAAGTGCACCGCCGGAGTTGCCCGGGTTAACAGCAGCATCGGTTTGAATAAAGTTTTCAAAGGTATTCACGCCCAGACGATCACGGCCCGTGGCAGAAACAATACCCATGGTAACGGTTTGGCCTACGCCAAATGGGTTGCCTATAGCCAGTACAACATCACCTACCTGCAACAGGTCGGAACGGCCAACAGGTATGGGCTCAAGGTCTTCTAACTCAACTTTTAATATGGCTAAATCGGTTTCGGGGTCTGCGCCAACCTGACGTGCAGGTGCCTGACGGCCGTCGTGAAAGGAGACATGGATATCTTCGGCATCATGTACAACATGGTAATTAGTGACGATATAACCGTGCTCGCTAAATATCACACCTGAGCCCAGCCCTTTTTCGACCTTACTGCGTGGCCGTATTCGCTGATTAAAGAACTGTTCAAGCAGGGAGTTTCGCTGCCGAACCTGAACCGTTCTCGCCGTGTAGATGTTTACAACAGAGGGAGCTGCTAAGTTCACAGCATGGGCATAAGACACGGGACCGCTAAAATCCGAATCATTGATGACCGGTACATTTGTAGTATCGGTAGCCGCGACTTCCGGTTTCTTAGATTCAGGTAGTAGATGCCAGACTATTATCAGTGCTATCAGCAGGCCAGCACCTGTCGCTTTTAGTAGAAAAGGCATTGATTTCACGCGCTGTTCTCCATGATTTGCAGCCTGGGTATTCTAACCGATGATTGATTGACTGATCGAATCCACTTCTCATCGTGTAGCTTTTATTGTTTCCGCGAGCAACTCTGCTAAAGTGCCAGCAGATCAAAAATTGGATGTAAGGCAAAATGGTTGATATTGAAGAATTGGTAAGTTATTGCAACAAGTTATTAGCTATTGAACGCTTTAATGACTATTGTCCAAATGGACTGCAAGTCGAAGGTCGTCGCGAGGTGGTGTCGCTGGTAAGCGGTGTAACTGCCAGTCAAAAGCTGATTGATGCCGCGATTGAAGTGAATGCTGATGCTATTTTGGTACATCATGGTTACTTCTGGAAGGGAGAAAATCCTGTTTTGACCGGTATGCGTCGCCAGCGAGTTAAATCTCTGTTGGAACGCGACATAAGCCTGCTGGCCTACCATCTGCCGCTGGATGCGCATCCTCAGTTTGGTAACAATGCTGCGTTGGCAGAGAAATTGGGATTTACAATTGACGGCATTGTGGACGAGGGTCCAGCCAAGGAGATTCTGTTTTACGGCCGTTTAGCAGAACCTCTTATCGCTTCGGAATTTACGGCATTTGTTGCTGACAGATTGGGCTCAGAGCCTACTCTAATTCCGGGCTCTAATCATGATATTGAGTCGATTGCCTGGTGCAGCGGTGGCGCCCAGGGCTATATAGAAGAGGCGGCCTCACTGGGGGTAGACGCCTACCTTAGTGGCGAAATATCAGAGAAAACCACGCATATTGCGCGGGAGATGGGTATCCATTTTATCGCAGCAGGGCACCACGCGACTGAGCGTTATGGTCCTGCCAGTTTGGGCGAGCATCTGGCCCAGCAATTTGATTTGGAGCACCGTTTTCTGGAAATAGACAATCCGGCGTAACTCAAAAAAATAGAAAACTTAACTGAAATCAAAGTGATAGAACACGCGGCTGGCCATAGTTGAGTCAACGCGCTAAAATTCGCGCCTCTGTGATTTGTTCTGCCAGGCAAGCACAACGTTTTTAATCAGTGGTTTGGTTTATGAGCCACATTCATACATAAATTCAGGAGAAACCATGTCAGGCGCTAGTTTTGATAATAGCGGCGTCGATAAAGATCGCCGGCGTCTTTTAACTGCGGGTGCTTCCGTGGTTGGCGCTGTGGGGGTGGCTGCCACAGCCGTACCTTTTATCAGTAGTATGCAACCCAGTGAAAAAGCGAAAACCGCCGGTGCGCCTGTTGAATTCAATATCAGTAAGATTGAGCCCGGCAGAAAAGTCACGGTTAAGTGGCGCGGCATGCCGGTCTGGATCGTACGCCGCACACCTGAAATGTTAGAACAGCTGCCGAGCCTTGATCAAAAACTGCAAGATCCTGCCTCAGAAAATATCGAACAACAACCAGATTATGCGCAAAATGCTCATCGAGCCATAGATTCAGAGTATCTGATTATGGTGGGCTTATGTACGCACCTTGGTTGTTCTCCTACCTATCGTCCAGAGCAGGCACCAGCAGATCTGGGCGCGGAATGGATAGGCGGGTTTTTCTGTCCTTGCCATGGCTCGCGTTTTGATTTGGCCGGTCGCGTCTACGCTGGTGAGCCAGCACCTAGCAATATGCCTATACCGCCACATAAATATTTAAGCGAGAGTATTGTATTAATTGGTGAAGATGAGGAGACCGCTTAATGAACAGACTACTCCTCCTTATTGCAGATGGTTACGCCTGGTTTGAATCGCGCTTCCCCATTACCAAAATGTGGCGCGAGCATATGGCTGAATATTACGCGCCAAAGAATTTAAATATCTGGTATTACTTTGGTGCTCTTGCCATTCTTGTGCTGGCGATGCAGATTATTACCGGTATTTTCCTGACCATGAATTACAAGCCGGATGCCAATCTGGCATTTGCATCAGTTGAATACATTATGCGCGATGTAAAATGGGGTTGGGTAATGCGTTACATGCATTCAACCGGCGCCTCAGCGTTTTTTGCCCTCGTTTACCTGCACATGTTTAGAGCGCTGCTTTACGGGTCCTACAAAAAACCCCGTGAGCTGGTCTGGTTGTTTGGCATGGCCATTTACTTCTGTCTGATGGCTGAAGCTTTCCTAGGTTATTTGTTGCCTTGGGGGCAGATGTCCTACTGGGGTGCGCAAGTTATTATTTCTCTCTTTAGCACCATTCCTATTTTTGGTGAAGATATCGCGCTTTGGATACGTGGCGATTATGTGGTCTCGGATATAACCCTTAATCGTTTCTTTGCCCTACATGTTATTGCGCTGCCATTTGCGTTGGCAGGCCTGGTTGTTGCGCACATACTGGCTCTGCATGAAGTGGGTTCCAATAATCCAGATGGTGTGGAGATTAAGGAACATAAAGATGCTAACGGTATACCATTAGATGGGATTCCATTCCATCCTTACTACACTGTAAAGGACCTGTTCAGCGTTGCAGTATTTTTAATAATCTTCGCCGTCATCGTCTTTTTTGCCCCGGAGTTGAAAGGCTACTTCATCGAGCACGCCAACTTCATTCCTGCGGACCCACTGAAAACACCTGAGCATATTGCGCCATTGTGGTATTTCACGCCGTTTTACGCCATCTTGCGCGCCGTGCCTTCCTACTCATGGCTGGGTAATCAGTTCGGCGGGGTCTTGGCTATGGGTGCCGCGACCATGGTCTTGTGCTTTCTGCCCTGGATAGATCGTAATCCAGTGAAGTCGATTCGCTACCGTTCAACCGCCTTTAAGCTATTGATTGTGATGTTTGTTATTTGCTTTTTTGGTTTGGGGTATCTGGGTATGGAGCAGCCCAGCCCTGTAAAAACAGCGTTAGCAAGATTATTCTCGATAGGGTACTTCGGATTTTTTGTTGGGCTCTACTTTGTGAGTAAATACGAAACAACCAAGCCAGTTCCAGAGAGGGTGACATACAAATGAACCGATCATTCTTTCTGTTAATCTTGCTATTAATTAATGGTTTAAGTTTTGCTGCAGGCAACGGTTACCCGCTGGACAAAGCGCAGATTAATTTGTCAGATAAAGCCTCATTGCAACGTGGCGCCAAATACTATGTTAACTATTGTTTGGGTTGTCATGCCTTAGGCTATTTACGTTACAACCGCATGGGCCGTGATTTGGGCCTCACCGATCGCCAGGTTGAGGAAAATCTGATTTTTACATATGACGATGAAGGTTCACCGACAAAAGTGGGTGCGCTGATGAGTATTGCCATGGACAAGCTGTATGCCGACGAGGCTTTTGGCGTTGTCCCGCCGGATTTAACCCTGATAGCGCGTTCACGTGGAGTTGACTGGCTCTACACTTATATGCGCACGTTCTATGTTGATGAAAGTAAAACCTGGGGCGTTAATAACGCCGTATTTCCAGATGTTGGTATGCCGCATGTTTTGTGGGAATTGCAGGGTTTGCAGAAGGCAGTGACTGAAGAAACAATTGATGAGAATGGCAAAGCTCATCGCACGATATTTGATTTTGAACTGGTTCGCCCCGGCTCTTTAAATGAAAAAGAGTATGATCAGGTGGTACTGGATTTAACCACTTTCCTGGCCTACGCGGCAGAACCCGTGCAAATGCAACGCAAAAAAATAGGTGCCTGGGTAATAGCTTTTCTGCTTCTGTTATCATTTGTTACTTATATTTTAAAGAAGGAATATTGGCGGGATATACGATAGTGGGAACCTGCCGATCCTCGGCCTGGCTATTAACTTAGCTCATTTCGAGGGTGGATACCCGCGTAAACATCTAAGAAACCCAATGGAGTAAATTATGGCGACCATCACCAACCGACGTCCGGTGATGACCCTTTATTCAGTGCCTACTGATGCGCATAGCCATCGCACGCGCATAGTACTGGCTGAGAAAGACATTGTAGTTGATATTATTGATATTGATCCGGCCAATAAACCAGAAGACCTGCTGGCTGTTAATCCGTACGACGACAGCCCGACTTTAGTTGACCGTGAGTTAATGCTCTATGATTCTCGCATTATTATGGAGTATCTGGATGAGCGTTTTCCCCATCCGCCGCTATTACCTGTAGACCCGGTCTCACGTGCGCGCTGCCGACTAGCGCTCTATCGAATTGAAAACGACTGGTACAGATTGCTTGAAAAACTGGAATCGGGTTTAACCTCAAATCCAGATCAGGTGCGCAAGGAATTGCGTGAGAGTATCACCCTGGTCGCCCCGATACTGGATCGTATGCCCTTTTTCCTGCACGATGAATTCACTATTGTTGATTGCAGCATTGCACCTATTGTCTGGCGCCTACCTTCTTTGGGAATCGATTTACCCAATCAAGCCAAGGCCTTGACCAGATATGCGGAGCGGATATTTGAGAGACCGTGTTTTCAGTCCAGTCTGTCGGAAGCAGAGAAACAAATGAGACCGTAATCTGGTCTATTATTCTGTTCCTGTTACTCAGATTGCGGTAATCTACGTCTTATGAATTCTAGTAGACCCTATTTGATCAGAGCGATTTATCAATGGATTGTGGACAATGGCGCCACGCCCCATTTGCTGGTCGATGCCTCATGTTCAGGTGTAGATGTGCCCCGAGAATATGTCGAGAATAATAAAATTATTCTAAACGTTGGGCCAATGGCTGCTCATGGATTAAAGCTTGGCAATGAACAGATAGAATTTAGCGCGCGTTTTTCCGGCAAGTCTTTGCCAGTGTCCGTTCCGGTTCAATCAGTGCTTGCAATATATGCACGTGAAAATGGTCAGGGCATGGTTTTTAATGAAGAGCGCTCAGCCGAGAAGAAAAAAGTTGCGGAACAGCAGCAACCTGAACCTAAGTCGCAAAAACCAAAATTGAGAGTGGTGAAGTAGCCGCTGCAACCGGTACCCATCAAAAAAGCCTCGTTATTACGAGGCTTTTTTTTAAAATCAATCCACTTGAAATGCTTGTATCAGAGAAATAGCCTCTAGAACCGATAATTAAACGCCAGGCTAAATGAATCCACGTCATAATTAAAACTATCCTGTCCAAGTGTCAGAACTGTTGGGATAGTATCGGGCTCGACATTATCTAGCGCCCAGTCATTACTATTGTAGCTTTCGGTCAGGTACTTAAGTTGCAATGCCATACTTTTGTTCAAGTCGTATTTCAGATAAAGATTTGTGCTGTCCAAATCTGTAGTCAGGGTGGGGAACGCTTCTGTGGGGGTTGGTAGAAGTATGATATCACCCGCTGATTCTGATTTATTGTAATCCACACCCAGAGTAAACTTTTCAAACAATTCTGCTAATTCAAATCCAAAGCCGATGGTATCGATAATATCTTTCTGATGCGCCGACCAGTTTGGTTGAAACCAGTCAGGAGCAGTAAACAATGTGCTGCCAACCATCATTGAATCTATTGTTTCCTGCGCAGCAAACGCATATAAATATAGATTTTTAGTTGGGCTCAATGATATGTCGATAGTGTAACTTTCCTGTTCAGCATTCGTTAGCCCAATATGAGAATTGAAATAATCGTCTTCCGTAGTATCAGCTGTGATACTGATGGCGAGCATGTCGATTGGTGAAATGCTTAATGAAGCGCTTAACTCATCACGCTCCCGGTCTGCCATATTAAACTTCTGCATACTGGGATTTTCTTGAGAGACAAACACAGATAACCAGTCAACGGTAGTGTGTCTTCGCGATTTATCTGCAAGCTTAATTCGAAAATCTATCATACTGAATAAGTTCGAGCTCAGTTCGGCCCATATGGCATCTTCGTCTGTTCGGCTTGATCTTAATAAAGTACGTTCATGCGAGCCATTTTCAATGCCGGCCGAGAGTTTGAAGTCCATGGGCAGGCGGTGCCTGATAGTCATTGATGTTTTTTTGCGACTAAATGAATAGGGAATGTTAGATCTGGGAACAGAAACAAATACATCAGTATCTACCTGTTCGTAATCATTTATCGGTGAATTATTGTCTCGCTCGCTGTATTGCACTGCAAAGCTTAAATAAGCATCACGGGTAGGACGCGTGCTGATACGCAAATTGTAGTTAAGTGTATCGATGTCGCCAGCCAGATTGTTGCGCGGTAGCGCTGCAGTGACTAAATTGGAATTAATTGTGGCGGGTAAATAGTTGTCGTCCTGTTCCATATGCCCGACCGATAGATTGGCGGTCATGCGTGTTGCAGTTACGGGATCTAAAAGATAGGCGGCGGAAGCCGATATCTGCTGGAAATTATTATCCGGTGCCAACGCCAGACGGCCAATATCGCCTCCGAGAACGCTAGCTGGATACGGATTTTGCCAAGTTAGTGACTCATATTCATTGCTAAAAGTCGAAACATAATATGCCAACTCAGCCTGTAATTTCTTGCCATTAAAACCCGCTTTGAGTTCAAGCTGATCTGTTTTGTAATCGACAGGTGCGGGTAACAACGAGGTGGAAAGCAGAAAACTGCCGCCAATAAGCTGAGTGCCATCCTGCGTGGTCTGATTGAAGTCGATTGAATATTGCCAACGACTGGATTGAATCAGCCTGAATCCAAGGCCAATGGTTTCGCGTTCTTGCTGAATATCGACAGGTTGCAGGCTATCGGCCAGACTACTCATGCCACTGGTACTGTTGGCATCAACCCAGCCGACTGGTAGAACAAGGTTATCAACACCGGAGAAGGGTGAACGGGCGGTGTCAGACATATAGTGAGGCAGCTGATTGAAGTCCAGATAATATTCGTAAATTCCTTGCCGCCCACCCTGTAGGTTTATGGAACGCGAATCCAGTCCCAGATCATCAAAGTAAATATTGGTGAAATAACCGTCTTTACCAAAATATTGTATTTCACCATCAGCCAGCAGATAGGCGCCGTCTTCGTTTAATCCGGTGTAATCGCCGAACTTAGCGGAATCGTCGGAAACGTTTTGCACTCCTAGGAAGACATCGCCGTACCAGCCAGAATACTTCGGGCAATATTCGCAATTCCAGTTCGAGGTATCAGCTGTGGGCACTTCGGTGGCAGGCTCAGTCTGCGCCGATAACAATAACGGCGCACTCAGTCCGGCAGATAAAATCAGTAGCTTGATACTTTTTCTGGAAATTTTTCTGTTACGTTTTATAACCATAATTGAAACCGCCTGTTAACGGCTAAGATCAGCACCTGATGGATGATTAGATCCATGTACCTGTGAGTGACAATTCATACAACTGCCACTTAACAAATATTTGGAGGGAAGATTGCTGGGCAGACCGTCCGCTGTATTTTGCACACTGGGATGACCGAAGCGGGAATGGCAATCCTGGCATAGCAAGGGTGCACGCTTGGTTAACAGCGGTGTGTGATTTGAACCATGAGACTTATGGCAAAGGCTGCAATCTTCAGCTGCCGGCTGATGTTCCCATAAAAATGGACCACGCTTTTCTGCATGACAGGTATAACAGGTTTCATTCAGAGTAGGGCGCAGTAGCGATGCATAACTATCCGATGCATGTGCATCATGACAATCCGTGCAGGCCATTTTCCCGTAGCGAACAGGATGTACCGAGGCTTTGTGAATATCGGCACGTTCTTTTTTATGGCATTCAAAGCAAACTTGCGGTTGCTCGTCGACAACAAAAACCGGATCTCGATGCGCGTGTATCGTATGACAGCTGGCACAGGCAACGTCATTTTGTTCATGCACGCTGCCTTGCCATCCCGTACGGTTATGATCCTGATGGCAGTTCAAACATATATTGTTTTGATCGATAGCGCTGGTTGCGGCATTTTTACCGAAGTTGGTAATCGGTGGACGTTCTTCTCCGCGTCGAACGCGCTTGCCATGCTCACCACCCGGACCGTGACAGCTTTCGCATTGCAGGTCGGCAAAGGGTGTACGTTTATCGGATGAGCGTGCATGTTTGGTTTTAAAAATAGACAGCACCGGAAATTCGGAATCTTCATCATGACACTTAAGGCAAGTGTCGGCACCGTCTGCGCTATATGGAATAGACGGGGTGTCCGCTACTTTGGTGGTTGCCGGTTGACTTGTGGCTTCTTCAGTAGCGATGCTTTCGGGTTCAGAATTCACTTCTGTTTGTTCAACACCGTCAGGATTGTCCTGCGCCGTGGCAGATTGCATGGTGACCATTGCAGTCAAAGTCAATAACAAAAGACCTAACAGCCCGACGGCGGATAGCATTGGCTTGTTTTTCATGCGGTTTCCGTTTGCGACATGTTGTTAGTTATAAATGAATGCGCTAAAGAAAGGTGCCTGTGTTAACACAGGCACCTTGGCAAACAATTAATCTATACCGTGAACAGTTGCAACATCGGCATCGCGTCCCGG
>CAJHXT010000167.1_pt1 | contig 20329 bp, 18 predicted proteins | sample 9198451 | NCBI WGS metagenome assembly CAJHXT01 (sample SAMEA7708326, study PRJEB35096) | sediment metagenome | biome: marine neritic benthic zone biome [ENVO:01000025]; feature: sediment [ENVO:00002007]; material: shallow marine sediment [ENVO:03000034] sea grass bed [ENVO_01000059] ... | reverse complement strand
TTTGGATCATTCGCTGGCAATCTGCTCGCTGTGGCTCTCAGGTATGTGGGTATAGTGATAGTCCTTGCTGTGGTGGCAAAATGCTCCCATTACTATTAGCAATAGAACTACAATTCCGAAGCCAGCAAGCCAGTGATATCTGCCACAATGACGTCTGAAGCAGCATTGATTTTTTCTGGCATTCTGTCTTACCTCCATTTTTATTTCTTCCTTTTCTCGAATTTTTGCCTTGTCTTCGTCACTTAACATTTCGTTTTCCTTACTCGGGTAATATGTGGTGAGAAATTTATAAGCAGGAGGGCTACTAAGCTTTTCGGGTAGGTAACCACATGTAACAAAGTGTTTCATTCGTGTGTACAAATCACTAATTGGGATAGAATGATCGATCCAGGCAGATAGTGACAGTTACGTGGAAAAACGAATACTAATTATCGATGATGACCAGAAATTGACTGATTTACTCAGTGAGTACCTGAGTCAATTCGATATGCAAACGCGTGCCGCTCTGCACCCGCAAGATGGGTTGAGGTTAGTCCGGCGATTTCAACCGGATTTGATAATCCTGGATATTATGCTGCCCGATATGGATGGGTTCGAAGTCTGTAAGCAAATCCGCCAACAGTCCGCAGTTCCAATTATTATGTTGACCGCTCGTGGAGACGTGATGGACAGAATAGTTGGGCTTGAAATTGGCGCAGACGATTATTTAAGTAAACCGTTTGAGCCCCGGGAGTTGGTTGCCAGAATTCAGGCTGTTCTGCGTCGGCATGAGATCCCGGCAGAAGCAAAGTTAAGTTGTAACGGTTTAGCAGTGGACTCCCAGGCCAGAGAGGCCAGGCTTAATGGGGAAATGCTTACCTTAACCAGTACTGAATTCGAAGTATTGAAGATGCTGATGCAGTATGCGGGAACAGTGCTTGACCGCGACAGACTGCTGGAACACATCCGAGGCATTGAATGTGATGCTTTTAATCGTACTGTCGATATTGCGGTAAGTCGCCTAAGAAAGAAGTTGGGCGATACTATTGAACATCCAACATTTATTAAAACGATTCGCGCCAAGGGCTATTTGTTTATACAGGACGTTGAATATGAAAAAGTCTGATTTCGAATGTTGCTATCCGCTAAGGCGGAAACGAGGACCGGATTACGAAGGCGACAGAAAGCAGGTCCCGCTGTTTGTTAAAGTAGTTGTTTTATGTTTGATGGCGGTGATGATTGCCGGTGTGGTTCATATTTTTACCGGGCAGCATGATTTTAGCCACAAACACAGTATCGGCCATACAGTGTTTTCACTTTTGATAGTCGCTGTGATCGTTATCGTAGTATTAAGGCTGTTGTTTGCACCGATTCGCCGTTTAAAGCGGGGCGTGCAGGCGCTTGCAGATGGCAATCTGGATTATCGATTTGATGAGTGCCCACGTGGTGAGTTTGGTAAGGTTGCTGTTGCGTTTAATCAAATGAGTCAGGAAATACAGGAGACTCTGCAGTCTAAAACGCAGTTACTGCTGGACGTCAGTCATGAATTACGCAGTCCGTTGACGCGAATAAAGATTGCATTGGAAATGGCGCCAGATATGCCGCAAAAAGATTCGATGATGCAGGACGTTAGAGAAATGGAAGCGATGCTAACGGAGTTGCTGGAGTCGGAGTCACTGAAAACGGGAAACGGTAGCCTGGTGTTTAAGGAACTGGAACTTGTTCAGATAATAGAGGCCATTCTTCCAAAATACCTGGATAGGGCGCCGGGTATTTTATTTAGTAAAAGCAATAATCAATTTCTAATTCCTGGTGACGAAAGGCGGATAAAGTGTGCTATTCAAAATGTACTGGAAAATGGTTTAAAGTATTCAAAGAGCAGTACAAGTCCGGTTGAAATTAGTATTAAGCAGGAAAGCGAGACAGCTGTAGTTTCAATTCGAGACTACGGTGAGGGAATTAACAAGGAAGAGCAGCTTAGAATTTTTGAACCGTTTTATCGAACTGATAAATCCAGAAATAGAAAGAGCGGTGGCTATGGTTTGGGACTAAGTCTCTGTAATGAAATTATGCGGGCACATAAGGGAGATATCGTTGTAAAAAGTAAACCGGGCGAAGGTACTGAAATACAGTTAATCTTTCCGCTAACAAAATCATCTAATGATTCACATACTATATGAGAAATTATTCAGAAACCTGGATTCAGGAAAGAATTATCGGTTATCCGGTAACAGATGATATAGCCAGAAAAGTTTATGTTTAAGTATCTGGTTATCGCTGCTGTTCCTGTTTCCATTGCTTTATGGTGCTTGTATTCCCGAATTGCCCGGAGAAAGTTACAGACAGTTTATAACAAAGCGTTCCCGGCGCATTGGAATGAGATTCTATTAAACAATGTGCCTGTTTACGTTCGTCTGCCTGCAGAATTAAAGCGGCGCTTAAACGGTTTGATTAATGTATTTCTTAAAGAAAAGAAATTTTACGGTTGTGATGGGCTGCAAGTCACGGATGAAATGCGCGTCACGATAGCCGCTCAGGCCTGTTTATTGTATTTAAATAGAGAAGGTTATGGTTACCGGAAACTAAAGACAATACTGCTTTACCCGGCAGCCTATACTGCGGATCAGTTAGGGCATGAAGGAGGTATTGCAACGACGAAAATCAGTTTGCGTGCCGGTGAATCATGGGTAGGTGGCCCGATTGTTTTATCATGGGACGATACAAAAAAAGGAGCTGCCAATTTTAACGATGGAAAAAACGTGGTGATACATGAGTTTGCACATAAACTGGATGAGGAGAGTCCAGGTATGGATGGTTTGCCTGTACTCAATCATCAATCGCACTATCAGGCCTGGGCGAAAGTGTTAGGTCGCGAGTTTGAAAGACACAGGCGTAGAGTGGCAAAAGGTCAAAAAACAGTTGTCGATGCTTATGGTGCAAGTGCACCGGCAGAGTATTTTGCTGTATTAACGGAACATTATTTTGAGCAGCCGGAAAAACTAAAAGAGACTCGCCCCGAACTATTTGAACAGCTGCGATTGTTCTATCGCATAAACCCCATCGACTGGAACACTAATTAAGTTACGTTGCTGCTTTACAGTACGCCAGGAATAAACCGATACTTCACCTGTTTACAGTATTCCTGATAGTAGGGATCAGCGCTAAGATGCCGTTCTTCGGTAATGGCTCTTAAGTAATAAAACCAGGTCATAAAGACAAGACCGATAACTTGCAGTACTGCGATCTTTAAACCTGCGACACCAAACATACCATTGTAGATAATGGCCGGAAACATAACGCACCACCAGGCGAAATTTTTTGAGGCGTAAGCAGGGTGACGTATAAAAGCGAATGGTCCTTTACGAATAATGCCGCGGTTGGTTAAATTGGAAAAACGTACTCCAAACCACAGCGTAGCCGCCATATAAACGATATAGCTTAATACCATCATAATGGCGAAAAAGCTGATAATCGTCTGATTGGGAAACTGTAGTACGCCTCTTTCCGATGGCGCCGCATAATAAAGGCCAAGGAACATCTGAAACGGCGGGTAACAGCATATACAAACCAGCCAACCCAACATGGTCGGTTCAGCCGTTATGGTCTGGTTATTAACCCAACGCGATGATACAACATAACCGCACCAGGCTAGTGCAACATCGATTGAAAAAATTACAGCGATGGAAATATTAAACAGATCATTATTAAATCGTACATGCGTGTAAGACCCATCGGCGAGCGCAGCCGGAATGCCACCAAGTAAATAGCCGACATTGTTAACAAGGTGAGGAAACTGTTGTGCAAAAAAGACAGTCATTAACGGCGTGAAAAACAATTTCACCAATAGGGCTCGTGCCGCTTTTTTATCGATTTCATTAAACTTCGGCCGCAGACTTTTAAAGCCAGGAATCAGCGACATCAAGTACCATAATATTCTGCTTGTTAGCGACGAAAAGTCCCGCTTATCAGATATTGGATCATGTTTTAAAGCACGGGTTATTAATACATAAGGTAAACCAACGATAGCGTAGGCATATAATGCGAGATGCATAAACCTGAACCATGTTTGGTAAAAGGGTGCATTGCGGGCAAAACCGTATTCGCCCGCAGTGCGAAAAAATAAAACGATGACGCCCAATAATCCTAGATAAAGCAACCAGTTTATAATTGCATCAAACAGGAAAACACCGATACGATTTTCTTTAATATCCGGGTTGCGAATGAAAAAGCCTTGTCTATTATTCCGCCATAGTCGTATCGCTTCGGTTATAAGCATTGCGGCCGCGCATATCACTAGTGCCAGCAGTACGGCGTCTTGCTGATCGTAAGTTAACCTGTATCCGGCGATATACACGCCTTTGTTGAGCGCATCTGTAACATTGTAATAATATGCACAAAGCACTACGGTAACAGCGCCTACGACGCCACATACCCAGGCATAGTCGGTAATCCAGTTGCCGGATTCCGGTGGTTTCTCGAATGGAATATCAGTCAGTGAATCAGTTTCAACGGCTGACTCAACGATCTGCCTGTTTTGCATTTGTTTCGGGTGACGACGTGACATTGGTATTACACCACTAACTGCTCAAAAGACGAAAGGCGATCCTAGCAATTTCGGGCGTTGCTTGTCCCCCCAAATATATATAGCAATCAGGCTTAAACGTGCGCATAAACGACAAATATCAGCTTCTAAGCAGACGTACGGCTATTTGCCCCCGTACCAGACCCCTCTGTGCCAGTAGTGTTTGCGCAATCGGTTGATGAGTTCTTCTGTAAGATCGTCCAGCTCAGAAACCGAGGTGTTAGCTTCCGCGTTCTGAATGTTGCGCATACCGGGTATTACGGTACTGACTGCAGGATGGGCCAATGCAAATTTCAAGGCCACCTGGGCTATATTCATTCCGGAATCTTTAATTTCTTTTTTGATCGCGTCAACTCGAGTAACTGATCTGGCCAGACGGTCCCCGGCAAAATAGATACTCCGAAAATCATCGGCGGGAAACTGGTGATCTGCTGTATATTTACCAGTGAGTACCCCTTCATCAAAGGCAACGCGTACAATCACTCCAACATTGTGCTCCTGAGCAGCAGGAAGTATTTCAGCCGCCGGCTCCTGTTCGAAAATATTGTAGATAACCTGAATGGCATCCAGGTGCCCGCCACGCATTAATTCAACCAGACTATTCTGGTCTTGCTCGGGGGTAGAAATCCCTATCGCTGCGATCTTGCCCTCTTGCTTGAGCTTTGAGAGTGTATGTAATGGAGAAGGATCCCAGTTCCATGCGCGTGTCCAGGTATGGAGTTGCAGTAGGTCAATGCGGTCTGTTTGCAGATTACGTAGCCTTTGCTCAATATTTTTACGCAGGTACTTCTCACTATAACGAGCTTCTGCTTTGCAATATGGAGTCGGTGGCCAGGGTCCGTCAGTAGGCGGCGTTTTGGTGGCAACATAGATGCGTTCGCTCCGATCCTTTAATACCTTGCCAATAATCCGTTCACTTTTACCATCGCCATAGCCGGCTGCAGTATCGATAAAATTTACGCCAAGATCGATAGCTTTGTGCAAAGCCGCAATCGAATCTTCTTCGCTTTGTTTGCCCCAGCCACCCCCGAGTGCCCAGGCGCCAAAACCGATTTCAGATACCTGAAGGCCGGTTTTTCCAAGAGTTCGGTATTTCATCCATTTGTTACTCACAAGTAAAAATATTTGGCGATAATAACATTACCCGAACCGTATAGTGCAATGTGAGCGGTATCAAAATATAATAATAGTGTTTAGTAAATCTTTGCTATTTATGCACTAGAAGCAAACAACAGTTGAAAGAAAGCTACTATCGATTGAGGTTTCTATTTACGCGGGGTAGAGGGCTAAATTAGGCGCTACTGAAGGAAAGGGAAACACTACTGATAGTGAAAGCAACAGGCGTTCGGTCAGCGTAAAAACGAATTTCTAGTTAATAACATACAAAATCTGTACCCCTTAGTCTGCGCACTAAAACGGTGCGATCATAAGTTACTTGTTCCCCTGTAGTGCGTCACATGTATCGTACATGTTATTTATGAAATCTAACATGCTGATTTGCAAGGGATTATTAACTCCACGATTTAATTGGCATAATACTTTCATTAACAACACAGCACATCGGAGATTGTCAGGTTTGCTGATTGAAATCTGTCGACTGAGTTGCCATCTGGTTTTAAATGAATTGCTAGGGTTCCGGCTGTAAAACTGCAGTGATTACTGGTCCGAGAGCAATTGGCCTTCTTCAGGAGGGTTACACGGCGGGATAAAAGCCCGGGAGACTGCCAGGTTCAAAGCCCTGCTAGGTCTCCGTATCAGTAACCCTACCCCTTAAGGAGGTAAGCAATGTTGTTTCAAACTAAGTGGCTCGTCAGAGTTCTTGCACTTATCCTTTCTTGTATGTTTTTAACTCCAGCTTTGGCCAAAGACAAATTTAGTGTTGCCTGGTCTATCTATGTAGGCTGGATGCCCTGGGATTATGGTGATAACGCAGGGATTGTTAAAAAATGGGCCGACAAGTACGACATCGAGATTGATGTCGTGCAGATCAACGACTATATCGAATCCATCAACCAATATACCGCCGGGCAATTTGACGGTTGTGTAATGACCAATATGGATGCCTTGACGATACCGGCGGCCGGTGGTGTGGATTCGACCGCGCTTATCGTCGGCGACTTTTCAAATGGAAACGACGGAATTATCCTGAAAGGCAAGAAGAAGATGGCAGACATAAAGGGTCAATCGGTAAATCTGGTTGAGCTAAGTGTTTCGCATTACCTGCTGGCCAGAGAATTACAGAAGGTTGGGCTTAGCGAGAAAGACGTTAAGGTAATTAATACATCCGACGCCGATATGGTTGCAGCCTATGCCAGCGATGATGTTACGGCCGTTGTAACCTGGAACCCATTGTTAAGCGAAATTGCGGCGATGCCAAATTCATTTAAGGTATCTGACTCCGCTGCTATTCCCGGAGAAATAATCGACTTAATGGTAGTTAATACGGAGACATTAAAAGCTAATCCAAAATTTGGAAAGGCACTGACGGGCGCCTGGTACGAAATAATGGCGGTAATGTCTGAAAAGTCCGCAGCCGCAACGGAAGCGCTGGAATACATGGCGCAAGCTTCAGGTACTGATCTTGCCGGTTTTCAGGCACAACTGGCGACGACAAAAATGTTTTATAACGCAGCCGATGCCGTATCGTTTAGCAAAGAGAAAGCACTGACCGATACTATGCAGGCAGTAGCTGAGTTTTCATTTGAGCATGGACTATTAGGCGATGGTGCTGCGGACGCAGGGTTTATTGGTATCGAAACGCCAGCTGGTGTTTACGGTGACAAAAAGAATATAAAACTCAGATTCGATCCCACGTATACAGCCATGTTTGCAGAAGGCAAAATCTGAATTTAGCTTAAACAACTAATTTGAATAACAGCCGGCGAAAAGATTATGCGACGATTGATGAACAGACATCCGGGTACCGGTGCACGATGGGTGCTCGGATTTCTGCCGATAGTTTTGCTGCTAATCGCCTACCTGTGGGGTTCTGATGCGCGTTTAAGAGAAAATCCAAATGACAAATTAATGCCATCGGTTACTGCATTTGCTGATGCAGTCCATCGCATGGCATTTGAGCCAAGCAAGAGAAGCGGCGACTATCTGTTATGGTCTGATACCGGCGCAAGTTTGAAAAGGCTTGTTATTGGTGTTTTTGTCAGTGCAGTTATTGGGCTTTTCTTTGGTGTTCTGAATGGCTTGCTGCCTATTGCGCGTGCTTCTTTTTCGCCCGTCATTACAGTTATTTCTCTTATCCCGCCAATAGCGGTCTTGCCGATACTATTTATTATTTTTGGTTTAGGTGAAGTCAGTAAAATAGTGCTCATCGGGATTGGAATATCACCGTTCCTGATTCGCGACCTACAGGCTAGAGTTCTTGAGTTACCGCAGGAGTTGTTAGTCAAGGCGCAAACGCTGGGAGCCAATACCTGGCAAATAATTCTGCGAGTTGTACTGCCACAGGTTCTACCGCGTCTAATTGAAGCGATTCGTTTGTCGCTGGGTCCAGCCTGGCTGTTTCTTATCGCCGCAGAAGCAATCGCTTCACAGGAAGGTTTAGGGTATCGAATTTTCCTGGTGCGTCGGTATTTAGCAATGGATGTCATTCTGCCCTATGTGGCGTGGATCACTTTATTGGCGTATAGCATGGACTGGTTTCTGGCAACCGGCTCGCGAAGACTTTTCCCGTGGTTTTATGGAATCAACTCGCGAAGTGAAACAAAAGACAGGTCGCGCACATGAGTTTATTAAGCGTGCAGAATCTTTGGAAAGAGTATGGAAAAGCTGTGGTACTGGAGCGTGTTAGTGCTTCAGTAGACGAAGGCGAGTTCATCACTATTGTTGGTGCTTCGGGGTGCGGTAAGACGACTTTCCTGAAGATGCTGCTGGGTACAGAACAGCAAACCAGGGGCAAGCTATTATTGGATGAGAAGCCAATCTCCACCGAGCCCGGCCCAGACCGTGGTATTGTCTTTCAGCGCTATTCCGTCTTTCCGCATTTGACGGTACTGCAAAATGTATTAATCAGTGCGGAGCTGTCGGCAACGCGGTTTAGCGGACATTTATTTGGCACAAAAAAGCAACAGGCAATCGGCGATGCAAAAACGATACTGGAACATGTGGGATTGCAGCACTCATTTAATAAGTATCCGTTTGAGTTATCCGGTGGTATGCAGCAACGATTGGCGATTGCGCAATCCCTGATTGTAAGGCCGCGCATACTATTACTTGACGAACCTTTTGGCGCTCTGGATCCGGGCATACGCAAGGACATGCATGCCCTGCTATTGGGGCTCTGGAGGGAGACAGGGCTGACTATTTTTATGACAACGCATGATATTCAGGAAGGATTTTACCTGGGGACCCGGTTATGGGTTTTTGATAAAGAACGCGTGGACCCTCATGAGCCAAACGCATATGGCGCGCGTATTATCTATGATTTGCCGATCGGTCAATGTGATGACAAAATTTATAATAATATTGTTTCCAGTATGAATTTACAGGCTAAGGATCTTTGATGTCAGAACTAATTTATAAAGATCGATTACCAGGTGGTGCGCATTGGTCAATGGAATTGAGACGAGGCATGCAACTGACTTTGGTGGACGAAGAAGGCGGCGCTAATGTGGGAATGCTTTTCTATAATCCGCGCAATCTGCTGGAGCGTTACAATGCTCCCGATACCTTAAAATGCCAGCACACGTTTAAGCTCACAAAAGGTCACTGTTTATATTCTGATATGGGTCGAATTTTTTGTTCCATCGTTGAGGATACGGTGGGCTGGCACGATACAGTTGGTGGCAATTTAAATGACGATCAGATTAAAAAGAAGTGGGGTATCAAGACCTATCAACAGGCCCGTAATGACTGGACGATCAGTGGTAATCATTCATTTTTAGTTGAGCTGGCCAAGTACGGTTTAACAAGACGTGATATGGCGGCGAATTTGAATCTATTTAGCAAAGTACAGGTTAACGATACCGGTGATCTGCAATATGTTGAGAACAATGGGCGTGCCGGCGATCGGGTGGCCCTGCGTTTCGAGATGGATACGCTGGTTCTATTACATACTTGTCCGCACCCGCTGAACCCGGCGGAAGAATACCCTCGTAAGCCGATAGCTTACATGCTTAGCAATGCTGCACCGGTTGCGGTGGATGACTTTTGTGTTAACTCACGACCAGAAAATCAACGTGGCTTTAAGAATAACGAGTTATACCATTGCGCTGTTGGCAAAAGCGATTGAGGCAAAGTGAATGATACAGGCGAGTGAACGCGATATCGGAGCGGCCGGCTACAGAAAAGTAGTGCCGGCTGGCGACTACTTTTTAAAAAGACTAGATGCGGGTCAAATTATTCGTATCCTGGATTTAGAGGGAAATCAGGCGGCGGATACATTATTCTATTCAGCTGCTGATACATCGGAACGTTACAGCGCAATCGATACCATTCGTGAGCAGGGTAACGTTTATTTGACGACTGGTTCAGTATTAATGAGCAATGAATGTCATCCCATGCTGGAAATAGTTGCTGATACCTGTGGTCGTCACGATACGCTTGGTGGCGCCTGCGCAACGGAATCCAATACAGTTCGTTATGCGCTTGAAAAAAAATGCATGCATGCCTGCCGGGATAGCTGGATGCTGGCGGTGGCGGAACACCCTGAATTTGGGATAAGTAAACGCGATATAACTCACAATATAAACTTCTTTATGAATGTGCCCGTTACTCCCGACGGTGGTTTGACCTTTGAGGACGGAATTTCCGAAGCAGGCAAGTATGTAGAATTGGCAGCCAAAATGAATGTGCTTGTTCTGATCTCTAACTGCCCGCAGTTAAATAATCCCTGTAATGCATATAACCCAACGCCCATCGAGATTTTTGTCTGGGATTGATTGCTGATACAGGCAAAACGCATCAAACGATGCGTGATAGTTGCTTAAAAATATTTAATCTGGCTGAGTATGTTTAAGAAGGTATTAATTGCAAACAGGGGCGCGATTGCCTGTCGAATAATTCGAACCCTGAAAGAAATGAACATTCGATCGGTAGCAGTGTATGCGGACTCAGATCTGGAATCATTGCATGTGCAGCAAGCTGATGAAGCCTATTGCCTGGGTTCGGGAGCGGCAAGCGAAACTTATCTCGATCAGGATAAAATATTTGCAGTTATTAAGGAATCAAGTGCAGAAGCTGTTCACCCGGGTTATGGATTCTTAAGTGAAAATCCTGGTTTTGTACGACGTTGTAAAAAGGCCGGCGTTGTATTTATAGGTCCGGAACCTGAACACCTTGAGATCTTTGCGCTTAAACATAATGCCAGAGAGCTCGCCAGGAAAGTCGGAGTGCCTTTAATACCGGGCAGTGGGCTATTAAAGGATCTGGATGCAGCGATTCAGGCGGCAGAAAAAATCACCTACCCCGTAATGCTGAAAAGCACAGCAGGCGGCGGCGGTATCGGCATGCAGGTTTGTGACAATAAGCAGGAATTGCGCGAAGCCTATGATTCGGTAGTGCGCTTAAGTGAAAATAATTTTTCCAACAGCGGCGTATTTATCGAAAAGTATATCGTCCATGCCAGGCATATAGAAGTACAGATTTTTGGCGATGGTCGTGGCAATGCATTGGCTTTGGGCGAACGTGACTGCTCTCTGCAAAGACGAAACCAGAAAATAATTGAAGAAACGCCGGCACCAAATTTAACAAAGAAGGTGCGCGGCTCACTGCATGAGACGGCAATTCGATTGGTAGCGTCAGTCAACTATGCTAATGCCGGCACGGTAGAATTTATCTATGACGAGCATAGTAAAGAGTTCTATTTTCTGGAAGTTAATACCCGTTTACAGGTTGAGCATGGCGTTACCGAGCAGGTCTTTGGAGTAGATCTTGTGCGATGGATGCTCAAGCAAGCTGCAAATGAGCTTAAAGATTTACGGTTCCTAAAGGACCTGATGCAGCCGAAAGGGCACGCGATTCAGGCGCGAATCTACGCTGAAGATCCAGGTAAACAATTTCAGCCTTCAGCTGGTTTATTAAGCAATGTTGCCTTTCCTGAGCAAGACAGTAAAAAATTGCGAATTGATACCTGGATCGAAAGCGGAGTTGAGATTTCATCATACTTTGATCCAATGCTTGCCAAGGTCATTGTGTATGCCAAAGACCGTAAACTAGCCTGCAAAAAGTTAAAGAAATCGATTTCAGATATTGAGCTTTACGGTATTGAAACCAATTTGAACTACATTCAGCAGGTACTAGAAACTGAGGATTTTGCTGCAGGTAAAATTCATACTCGGTGGACAGATAGCTTTTCGTTTACGGCAAAAACCTTTGATGTTTTGTCGGCTGGCACGATGACAACCGTTCAGGACTTACCCGGTCGTATGAACTTCTGGCATGTTGGCGTGCCACCAAGCGGTCCATTCGATCGTTATAGTTTTGCTTTAGGCAACCGTTTGCTTGGCAATGCAGAAAGCGCGCCTGGCCTGGAGATAACCTTAAACGGTCCAGCTCTTAGATTTAGAACTGATACTCAGATTGTCATTACTGGTGCCAAGATCGAGGCCGCGCTTGATGGGCAAAGTGTTGCAGGTTATCAGAATATCGGTATCAGGGCCGGGCAGACCTTAACCTTAGGTAAAGTGACCGGGAATGGTGCGCGTTCCTATCTATTGATTCGCGGCGGTATCGACTGCCCAGAGTACCTTGGTTCCAGATCAACCTTTACGCTCGGTCGTTTTGGCGGTCATAACGGCCGTGCGCTACGTACAGGCGATGTATTACATATCAATGCGCTATCACCAGTTGATTCGCAGCAAATACCCGAACCGATTCGACCAAAACTACACAACAAATGGAATTTGCGAGTGATTTATGGGCCGCATGGAGCGCCGGATTTTTTTACTGATAAAGATATCGAAACATTCTTTAGTTCAGACTGGACTGTTCATTACAATTCAAGTCGTACTGGGATTCGACTGGTCGGTCCGAAGCCTGAGTGGGCGCGAGCAGACGGTGGCGAGGCGGGTATGCATCCGTCGAATTTGCATGACAACGCCTATGCTTATGGCGCGATAGATTTTACAGGTGATATGCCGGTGATTCTGGGTCCGGATGGTCCATCGCTGGGTGGTTTTGTTTGTCCGGCTGCTGTAATAACGGCTGATTTATGGAAACTAGGCCAGCTTAAAGCCGGCGATGTAGTGCGTTTTCAGGCAGTGGAGAATGATGATGCGCTGGCAATTGAAGAGGAGCAGCGTTGGCAGCTTGAGAGCTTTACTCCTGGTAAGTCTGAGGTTAAAGCAGTTAGCGCATATGATTGCGTAATAGAAAAATTTAGCGATAGTTCTGGACTGCAGTGGGTGATAAGACCTGCGGGCGATAAATTTTTATTGATTGAGATTGGAGAACACAAACTTGATTTAGCCTTGCGATTACGCGCGCATATATTAATGCTAGCGCTAGAAAAAGAAAAGTTACCGGGCGTTCGTGAACTGACACCAGGAATTCGTTCGCTGCAGGTGCATTACGATCCGTTTACTATTTCACGCAAAGATCTGATTGCGCATTTAAAACAACTGACGGAAGAGCTGGCTAATTCAGATGATATTGAAGTGCCGTCGCGTATCGTGCACTTGCCGTTAAGCTGGGATGATGAAGCCTGCCAGGAAGCGCTAAAAAAATATATGCAGTCGGTGCGTCAAGATGCGCCGTGGTGTCCCAGCAATATCGAGTTTATTCGCCGTATTAATGGCCTGGATAATATTCAACAGGTAAAAGATATTGTATTTAATGCCAAATACGTTGTTATGGGTTTGGGGGATGTGTATTTGGGCGCCCCCGTAGCGGTACCAATTGACCCACGCCATCGCCTGGTTACCACAAAGTATAACCCCGCAAGAACATGGACTGCAGAGAACTCGGTGGGTATCGGTGGTGCGTATTTGTGTGTATACGGTATGGAAGGCCCAGGTGGTTATCAGTTTATTGGTCGTACGCTACAGATGTGGAATCGCTTCCGACAAACAAAAGAGTTTGAACAGCCCTGGTTGCTGAGGTTTTTTGATCAAATTCGTTTCTTTGAAGTGAGCGCAGACAAATTAAAGAGAATTCGCAAGGACTTTCCATTAGGCCGTTACGGAATAACAATTGAGCAGTCAACGTTTAGTCTTAAGAAATATCAAAAGCTGTTAATTGAAAACGAAGCCAGTATCAAAGTACATAATGAGAAACGCGAAGCTGCATTTGCCGAAGAGCTGAAACGCTGGCGGGATAGCGGGCAGTTTCATTTTGAATCCAGCGAGCACATTGCAGAAGAGCTGGCGGATGAGCATAGTTTGCCTGAAAACTGTATTGCAGTAGAAAGTGGCGTTGCCGGGAATGTGTGGCAGGTGCTGGTTCAGGAAGGAGATAACGTCCAGGCACATCAGCCATTGCTGGTTCTGGAATCGATGAAAATGGAGATAGAGGTCGTTGCACCATTTGCCGGTAAGGTATTTGCGATTAGCAAAACAGAGGGTTCTGCGGTTGCAGCCGGTCAGACGCTGCTGGTGCTGGAGCGAGGGTGATGGACTGGTCCCGGCTGGACATGCGCATTCAGGGATTGTTGCAGCATTATCGGAATAAAGAATTCACTCCTGCAGAATTACTAAGCTATTTAAATCAATTGGCAGGGCAGGTTAGGAAGAACAATATCTGGATTCATTTGCTGAGTGATCAGGAACTACAACCCTATTTTGCTGCGCTTGCAGATAAAGATCCTGATAGTCTGCCGCTCTTTGGAGTGCCGTTTGCGATCAAAGATAATATTGACCTTAAGTCTATTCATACAACTGCTGCCTGTGCCGAGTTTGCTTATCTGCCTGAAGACAGCGCTTACGTTGTAAAGTTACTAATCGCTGCCGGCGCCATTCCCATTGGCAAGACAAATATGGACCAGTTTGCGACTGGCCTGGTTGGCACACGTTCGCCTTACGGTGTCTGTCGCAATGCATTTAATGCGGACTATATATCCGGTGGTTCCAGTTCCGGCTCAGCGGTTGCGGTTGCTTTAGGTCTCGCCAGTTTTTCCCTTGGGACTGATACCGCCGGTTCGGGTCGAGTGCCGGCAGCACTTAACAACCTTATTGGATTGAAACCAACAAAAGGATTGCTTAGTACACGCGGCGTGGTCCCGGCTTGTCGCAGCCTGGATTGTGTCAGTGTTTTTTCCCTGACCGCAGAAGATGCGGCAACAGTATTCAATATTTGTTCGTCGTATGACAAAAAAGACGTCTTTTCTCGAAAACAGTCCTTTTCAAATTCTGCCAGGCAAACTGGAAACGGCGTGGGCAAAATTAGAATTGGCGTGCCAGTTAACGATCAACTAGAGTTTTTTGCTAATGATGAATACCGCCTATTGTTTGAGCGATCAGTACGGCAATGGGAAAGCTTGGGAGCCAGTATTCAGCCAATAGATTTTTCGCCGTTTTTGGAAGCGGCAAAACTGCTGTATGCAGGACCATGGATAGCTGAACGCTATATTGCAATCAAAGAAATGTTGAATAGAAACTCTGAGGCGGTACACCCCGTTGTACGTTCCATTGTGGAAGCAGGCCGTCAGTGTACCGCAGAACAAACGTTTTCAGCGCAGTACCATTTGCAGCAATTAAAAAAGGAAGCGGACAAAATTGTATCGACACTGGATTTTATTTTAACGCCTACCATTGCAACACAATTTACTATTGAGCAGGTGCTTGAAGATCCAGTGCAAAAAAACAGTGCCCTGGGTTATTACACTAATTTTATGAATTTACTGGATTACGCAGCCGTAGCGTTGCCGGCCGGCCAGACTGGCGTTGGTGTGCCCTGGGGTATTACGCTTATTGCACCTGCAGGCAAAGACCAGAAATTACTGGCTTGGGCCACAAGCTGGCAGCGGGCGACCCAGAAGGAAGTTGGTGCTCTGCAAACGCCGCCTTATGCGCACGAGCTGCCTGTCTACCAGGATACTGATTTTATCGATGTGGTTGTCTGTGGTGCGCACCTGATGGGCCAGCCATTGAACTGGCAACTAACAGAGCGAGGTGGCGAGTTTATTGAACTGACTCAGACCAGCGAAGAATATCAATTATATGCCTTGGCAGATGGCAAACGGCCGGCGCTGATACGAGATTCAGCCGCAGGGGCGGCTATAGAGGTTGAAGTTTGGCGTGTGCCAGCCAGCGAGTTCGGAGGTTTTGTTGCAGGCATTCCTGCGCCTTTGGGTATTGGGAAAGTCGAACTGGCTGATGGCCGGTACTGCTCTGGATTTATCTGCGAACCTTCCGGGCTAAATACCGCAATAGACATTACCCATCTGGGTAGCTGGCGACGGTATTTGGCCCAACGCACTTAATCATATTTACTAATTATTCCCTTACTTTATTTCGACCCTTTCGGTAACGGCGGATCTGCGGAATAATACGCCCCTCCCTGTTGCTTGATAGTTGCAGCTGCAGTCCTTCAAAGAACACAAAAAGAAGTACCACGATGTTAATAATGATCGATAACTATGACTCATTCACCTATAACCTTGTGCAGTATCTCGGTGAATTAGGCGAAGATGTCCGTGTTTTTCGCAATGATCAAACCACGATCGACGAAATTAGCGATTTAAATCCAAGCAGAATTATGGTTTCCCCTGGGCCTTGTACACCCAACGAAGCCGGAATCTCCATGGCGGTTATTGAGGCGTTTGCCGGCAAGCTGCCAATTCTGGGGGTTTGCCTGGGGCATCAAAGCCTGGGTCAGGTGTTTGGCGGCAAGATTGTGCATGCCAATGAGATCATGCACGGCAAGACCTCAATGATCCATCATAAGGGAGTTGGAGTATTTAAGGATCTGGATAATCCTTTTGAGGCAACACGCTACCATTCTCTGGTTATCGAAAAGGAGAGCATGCCTGCATGTCTGGAACTTACCGCCTGGAGTGAAACAGAGGACGGCATATTGGATGAAATTATGGGGGTACGGCATAAAGAATATGCTATCGAAGGTGTGCAGTTTCATCCTGAGTCCATCCTGACGCAACATGGTCATGATCTGCTCCGTAATTTTTTGAATATTTCTTGATTAAGGTACAAAAAATTGCCGCTGAGGCGCGAAGACGCAGAGATAACTAAGAAAGTTAAATGGTGACAAACGAGATCAGTGAAAAAATTATTGGTGCCGCAATAGAGGTTCATAAAGAGCTAGGCCCTGGATTGATGGAGTCCGTATATCAAAAGTGTTTAACTTACGAATTGAGAAAAAGTGGATTCAGGGTCGAATCAGAAGTTGAAGTACCGATAAGATATAAGAACACTGAAATAGAAAGTTGTTTCCGGCTGGATTTATTGGTGGAAGATAAAGTGATATTAGAGTTAAAAGCAGTTGATCGAATGCTGCCGGTGTATACAGCTCAATTGCTATCCTATCTTAAATTATGTGATCGGCAGCTTGGTTTATTAATTAACTTTAATGTGCCTGTATTAAAGCAAGGCATTAAGAGAGTTGTTAATGGATTATAATTTCTCTGCGTCTTTGCGCCTCTGCGGCATAAGGAACTAAAAAATGAACATACAACAAGCTATTAAAGCAGTAACAGAAAAACAAAGTTTGTCATCTGATGATATGACCGAAGTTATGCGTCAGATAATGACCGGCGAAGCGACACCAGCGCAAATAGGAGGATTTCTTATTGGCTTGCGTATGAAAGGCGAAACCGTTGAAGAGATCGCAGCAGCAGCGGGTGTTATGCGCGAGTTAGCAGCAAATGTTGAAACGGATAAAACCAATTTGGTTGATACTGTGGGCACTGGTGGGGATGCCAGCGGCACTTTCAATGTTTCTACCGCAAGCGCCATCGTTGCAGCAGCTGCGGGCGCGCGGGTGGCTAAACATGGTAATCGCTCGGTAAGCAGTCGTTCTGGCGCCGCTGATTTGCTGGAAGCTGCAGGCGTGAAAATCGGTTTATCACCGGAGCAGGTTGCAAGTTGCATAGCGCAATGTGGTCTGGGTTTTATGTTTGCGCCGGCGCACCATAGTGCAATGAAGCACGCGATTGGCCCACGCAAGGAAATGGCGGTGCGTACCATTTTTAATGTTTTGGGTCCGCTAACCAATCCAGCAGGCGCGCCAAGCCAGGTTCTGGGAGTGTTTAGTGCTGAACTGCTGGAGCCACTGGTCGAAGTGCTTGCAAAGCTCGGTAGTCAGCATGTGCTTGCGGTGCATTCTGATGATGGTCTGGATGAGATTAGCATTAGCGCTGATACCACCGTTGTTGAATTGAAAAATGGTGAGATAGGTGGTTATAAACTCAAACCCGAAGATTTTGGTATGCAGCGCGCTAATCTGAATGAGATTAGGGTCGAAGGCCCTGAACAAAGCCTGAAGTTAATAAAAGGTGTGCTAAATAATGAGCCGGGACCGGCACTTGATATAGTTGCTTTAAACGCCGGCGCCACCGTCTATGTCAGCGGTTTGGTTGAAAACTTATCAGCGGGAGTTGACGTCGTGCGTAAAGCGATTGCAGATGGAGCGGCCAAGGCAAAACTCGATCAATTTATTTCAGTTTCCAATTCTGTTTAATAATGACAACTAATAATCCAAATAAAGATATCCTGCGCGTTATATTGCAGCAGAAAGTCCGAGAAATAAGAGAAGCTTCTGATAATGAAAGCATTGTTGCGTTAAGTGAGCGCGCGGCGAGCGCACCAGATCCACGTGGATTTGTTGCGGCGTTAAGGAAAAAGATTGAATCGGGTGATCCGGCGGTTATCGCAGAGATAAAAAAGGCGTCGCCAAGCAAGGGTGTTATCCGCGAAAATTTTGATCCTGCAGCAATTGCAGCAAGCTACGCCAGCGCAGGAGCGGCGTGTTTGTCAGTGCTGACCGACACTGAATTTTTTCAGGGCGCCAATGAGTATCTGCAGCAAGCTCGAGCTGCCTGCGAACTACCGGTATTACGCAAGGACTTTATAATCGATCAGTATCAGGTATACGAAGCCAGAGCGCTGGGAGCTGACTGCATTCTGCTTATTGTTGCTGCATTAGGCGACGCCACATTGATGGATCTGCTTGGTCTTGCCAAGCATCTGGAGATGGATGCATTGGTGGAGGTACATAATCAGGAAGAGATGGAGCGGGCACTGGAAGTTGGTGCAAAGTTTATAGGCATAAATAACCGTAATTTAAAAACTTTTGAAACCAGCCTGCAGACAACTTATGATCTTAAGGAACTGGTAAGTGATGAAGTATTACTGGTGACCGAAAGCGGCATACATGATCGAGAACAGGTTGCGCAAATGAGGACGAATGATGTGAACGCCTTTCTGGTTGGTGAGGCATTTATGCGTGCGTCAGATCCAGGTTTAAAGCTATCTGAATTATTTTTTTAACATTAAGGTTAAAGGATTGATATGAAATCAAGAGAATTTAACGGCACAGGCCGCGCAGTTAGTGAAATTGGTTTGGGTTGTTGGCAGCTGGGCGGTGATTTTGGCCCAATCGAAGAAGATCGTGCATTCAATGTATTACAGGCTGCGGTAGATAATGGCATAGATTTTTTTGATACTGCAGATGTGTATGGTGCGGGACGCAGCGAAAGTTTTATTGGAGATTTTTTTCAAGGTCAGGCAAATAAGCCGTTTATCACAACGAAATTTGGCAGGGATGGTTCAGTCTATCCCGATAATTACTCTCTGGATGCTCTGCGCCGGGGTCTTGAAGGCGCACTGGAAAGGCTGAAAGTTGATAGCCTGGATTTAATTCAGTTGCATTGTGTTCCAATTGAGCTTTTAAAGCGTGGCGAAATTTTTGACTGGTTGCGGCAGGTTAAGCAGGACGGGTTAATAAAGGCTTTTGGTGCGAGTATTGATGCAATTGAGCAGGCTGAGTTGTGCTTGCAGCAGCCCGACGTTTCTTCACTGCAGATAATATTTAATATATTCCGACAAAAACCACTGCAAAGAATTCTACCTAAAGCTAAAGAACAGAATGTTGGCATTATTGTGCGGCTACCTCTAGCCAGTGGTTTATTGTCCGGCCGTTTTACAGCCGATACCCAATTCGCTGCCAGCGATCATCGCAACTACAATAAAGATGGTCAGGCTTTTAGCGTTGGTGAAACATTTGCCGGAATTCCATTAGCTAAAGGCGTTGAGTTGGTGGATGAATTGAAAACACTTCTGCCCGATAGTCATAATCTGGCGGCCTGGGCACTGCGCTGGCTTCTGGATAATGATGCTGTTACCACCATAATTGCGGGTGCCAGCCGTGAAGAACAGGTTGTAAATAATGCGCAGGCTTCAGATTTGCCACCACTTGATGATGCAACACACCAGCGCCTGGCCGAGTTTTATGCAGAAAAAGTCGCACCGCATGTGCGAGAAGACAATTAACTAAATACGCTTGAGAATAGCAGCTAGCTGCGGTATAAACGCAGCCCGTTCGAAGGACGAAGTAAAGCAGGCCAGATATATAATATCTGTCCTCTGACTTCAGTCTTCAGTCATCTGATACGGAGAGGTGTCAGTTCGGAAGACAGAGGACGGAAGACAGAAGACGGAGTAAAAAGAGAAGCAGTCCAGATATATAATATCTGTCCTCTGACTTCAGTTTTCAGTCATCTGATACGGAGAGGTGTCTGAGTGGTTGGTCGATATACGCTCCTGCAATATCGACATTCCCACCGTCCATGGTGGTTAAAGAGCACGCCCGCGATGCGATGTTCGCGATACAGAAGGCGACACTTTCCCTGTGAGGAGTTTGATA
>CAJHXT010000278.1_pt1 | contig 20668 bp, 19 predicted proteins | sample 9198451 | NCBI WGS metagenome assembly CAJHXT01 (sample SAMEA7708326, study PRJEB35096) | sediment metagenome | biome: marine neritic benthic zone biome [ENVO:01000025]; feature: sediment [ENVO:00002007]; material: shallow marine sediment [ENVO:03000034] sea grass bed [ENVO_01000059] ... | reverse complement strand
GGTCTGACCAATTTATAAGTTGGGCCTAAGCCTAAAATGCTAGATTTGATTACCACTCCACCAGGAGTAGATTTTTAAGAGGTCTTTTTCATGAAAACGTTGTTTTACTACTCATGTATTACGCTATCACTCCTAATTTTGTCTGCCTGCGGCGGTTCCAGTGATAGTGGGAGTAGCACCCCAAATTCAAGCAGCAGCTCATCATCTAGTTCAAGCTCAAGCAGCAGCTCATCATCCAGTTCGAGCTCAAGCAGTAGCTCATCGTCTAGCTCCAGCTCATCCAGTAGCTCATCCTCTAGCGGTGGTGGCAGCCTTGACCCCAATCAACCACCCTCTACAAACTTTGATTTATCCGCCTGGTATATCAGTGTTCCAGTAGGTGCCAGCCCTCTCAATGTCTACGAACAACTACTGAATGCCGGTTACGAGCATCCAGATCATTTCTATACCGGAAGTGATGGCGGCATGGTTTTTAATTGCCCAGTGAATGGATCAACAACAAGTGGATCCAGCTATCCGCGAACAGAGTTGCGCGAGATGTTACGTGCCGGTAATACCAGTATCAGCACTCAAGGAGTGAATCAAAATAACTGGGTATTCAGCAGCGCGCCGCTTGCGGATAGAGACGCTGCTGGCGGTGTTGACGGCAATATGAAAGCCACCCTGGCGGTTAATTATGTAACCACCACCGGTAACAGTAATCAAGTTGGCCGTGTCATCATCGGTCAGATTCACGCCAATGACGATGAACCGGTACGCCTGTACTATCGTAAATTACCGGGCAATAGCAAAGGTTCGATTTACATTGCACATGAGGAGGAAGCGACTGTCAGTGGAACGGATTTCTATTTCAATATAATCGGCAGCCGCAATGATGGCGCCGCTGATCCGCCGGATGGTATTGCGCTGGACGAAGAGTTCAGTTACGAAATCGATGTTGTAGGCAATACGTTAACGGTGACCATTCGCCGGTCGGGCAAGCCCGATGCCACGCAGGTAGTCGATATGAGCAGCAGTGGTTATGATGCTGGCGGCCAGTACATGTATTTTAAAGCCGGTGTTTATAATCAAAACAACACGGGCGATGCAACTGATTATGTTCAAGCCACCTTTTATGCATTAGAGCATACGCACTAATAATTAATTAGTAATTAGAGTCAGACTCGACTTTCATCATTGATTCGAGTCTGACTCTGTTTCGTTCTTCTTGTCTTTGCTGCTCTTCTTCTTTTCCTCTTCCTCCGTTTCAGGAGTTGTCTTCTTAATAAACCTACGAAAAAAATAGCCTGTTATGCAGCTTGGATTAAAGTAACCAAAAGGTGCATACCTCATATTCATCTCACTTATTGTCTCTGATGGCTCTGTCGGTGATCGAGCAGAACCATCCCCTCTTTTTCTGAAAGCCATTTCAATTCTCCCGCTAATACTTACGCGGGATCAAAAAAACCCCGGTAAGTTTTCAAGCCTGTCCGAGGTTCAATATTCTTTCCGGAAGGCCTGTATTCAGCCTTCCATATTCATAGTGAAAGACTGGTTACATACTGTTTTCCTCAACACCTTCGCCAATAGGACTGTTGGCAATAAAGACGGAACACAGATAGACATTTGCTCGATACGACAGGCGTAGTTCACCTGCGAGCCACGACATTGGCGTCAATAGATTCACCATAAACATTTGTCGATATCTAAAATTCAATTCGTTCCATTCTCTTTTCTGCAACCAGGCATAAAAAAACCCTGGTGGTTAATGTACCGACCAGGGTTTCGATTCTTTTCCTGGAAGGTATCAGTCTAATTACGACCTTCCAGACTAAATTCTGAAAAGCCTACAAGGCTATCACCGTAATGTTGAGGTTCGACATAGATAGTGAGCGAGTTACATTCACATGCACTCCACTACCCGGCGCTTTCTCGCGCCGTGTTAACCAATTACCAACTTTTATGGTTTGATATTTCATAGGTCGCGTACCATACGCCTTTAAATTTTTTATGCAATACGTTTTTACGTGAAATTGAATTTTTTTAAGTAATAAAGTTAGTAGCGTTCTTTAAAACTACCGAATTGAAATTTCGCTACAGCAAACATGAACATCGACAAAGCAGGCTGGCAGGAGACTAAGATCTGTAAGACCAAGCCGCCAAATTCTGATCCCATGATTTGCGCTAATCTACCCCGACTTAATGAAGCTGACTGCTTTTAAGAATTTTTAAAAAAAGATCACCAGTCTTTTAATTCATACTGTTATTTGATCACCCCCTTATTCCCACTGCATTAAGTTGGTGCAATTTGGAAACGCATTGAGCACTTCTGGTTCAATACTAAAATGGATCAAATTTGGTATCTTGCTGATTTTTAACAGTTTTCTATGTTGGCACAATCCTTGTAATACCGCATAAGTTCTTGATAGCCGTATTCTGGATTTTAAGGTACTAATAATATGCAAAAAGAAAAACTGGTTGTAATCGGCAACGGAATGGCGGGGATGCGCACCGTGGAGGAGCTGCTTAAACTCGCTCCCGATATGTATGAAATCACAGTAATTGGTGCCGAACCTTATCCAAATTACAACCGCATCATGCTATCACCAGTTCTGGCTGGCGAGAAAACCATTAATGACATCGTATTGAATGATCACAATTGGTATACAGAAAACGAAATACAACTTAAATCGGGCGATAAGGTTACTGGCATTAATCGTGTCACACGAACGATTACGACCGAACTTGGTGATACGGTTTCTTATGATCGATTATTAATCGCTACCGGCTCCAATCCTTTTATTATTCCAGTTCCGGGTCATGACAAAACGGGAGTCATTGGTTTTCGTGATATCGCTGATGTCGATGTGATGCTGAAAACCGCTGAGACATGTAAAAAAGCTGTTGTTATTGGCGGTGGTTTACTTGGCCTGGAAGCAGCTAACGGGCTAATGAAAAACGGCATGGATGTCACGGTTGTACATTTATTAGATAGCTTGATGGAACGTCAGCTGGATCCACCTGCTGCGACATTGCTAAAAGCCTCGCTGGAAGAACGCGGCCTGAACTTTTTAATGCAGGCACAAACAGCAGAGATAAGCGGTAACGGCCGTGTACAGGGCGTGAAATTTGCAGACGGCAGTGAAATTGAAGCCGACCTTGTCGTGATGGCCGTTGGCATCCGTCCCAATATTGAGCTTGCGCAACAGGCAGGTATTCACTGTGAGCGCGGCATCATTGTTAGCGATACGATGCAAACATTTGATCCGAGAATCTATGCCGTGGGTGAGTGCGTTCAGCATCGCGACGTCTGTTATGGGCTCGTTGCCCCATTATTTGAACAGGCTAAGGTCGCCGCCAACCATCTTACCCAGTTGGGTATTTCAAGTTACGCAGGATCGGTTACTTCAACCAAGCTCAAGGTAACTGGTATCGATTTGTTTTCCGCAGGCGAATTCAATGAATCGGAAGAAGATGAAACGCTGGTTCTCGAAGATAAAGCTGCAGGTGTTTATAAGAAACTGGTGTTAAGAAACAACCGCGTCAAAGGTGTGGTGATGTACGGCGACACTTTGGACGGCAGTTGGTACTTTCAGTTGCTGCGTGAGGGCACTGATGTAAGCGCCTTTCGTAAGTCTATTCTTTTTGGTCAACACGATTTGGGTGATGCAGGGCATGGCGATGAAACTCGTGTTTCTGCCCTGGCTAGTGATGCAGAAATCTGCGGATGCAATGGTGTTTGTAAAGGTGAAATTGTTGACGCCATTGCTAAAAAGGGACTTTTCACATTAGAAGAAGTGCGCTCGCACACCAAAGCATCCAGTTCCTGTGGTTCCTGCACCGGTTTGGTTGAATCAATTTTGGTCAGCAGCGTAGGCCAGGGTTATAGCGCTCCACCCAGTAAAAAGCCGCTATGTGCTTGCACCGAGTTTAGCCACGATGAAGTAATTAGAGGTATTCGCCAACAACCGCTTAAGGATATGCAGGCAGTACGTCACTTCTTTGAGTGGAAGAATCCAGACGGCTGCGCGGCTTGTCGACCTGCGATAAATTATTACTTATTGGCTAACTGGCCGGGCGAATATCAGGATGATGCGCAATCGCGTTTCATTAATGAAAGAGCGCACGGCAACATCCAGAAAGATGGCAGCTACTCTGTTGTACCGCGAATGTTCGGTGGTCTGTGTACGCCATCTGACCTGCGTGCTATCGCTGATGCCTGCGATAAATACAAAGTGCCGGAAATGAAAGTCACTGGCGGCCAACGCATCGATATGTTTGGCGTTAAAAAAGAAAATCTGCCACTTATATGGAAAGACCTGACTGACGCCGGACTGGTCTCAGGCCACGCATATGGCAAAGCATTGCGAACGGTAAAAACCTGCGCCGGTAAAACATGGTGCCGATTTGGAACTCAGGATTCTACCGGACTGGGCGTGAAGCTGGAACAAATGACCTGGGGGTCATGGATGCCACATAAATTTAAAATGGCGGTGTCTGGCTGCCCCCGTAACTGCGCGGAAGCCACGATTAAGGACTTCGGTATCGTCTGTGTGGATTCGGGATATGAATTGCAGGTTGGCGGCAATGGTGGCATCAAAGTTCGTGTTACTGACCTGTTATGCAAAGTTGAAAGCGAAGACGAAGTGCTTGAGTACTGTGCGGCATTTATCCAGAAATACCGGGAAGAAGGACACTACCTTGAACGCACCGCACCATGGATCGAGCGCGTCGGTTTACAGTACGTGAAAGATGCCATTTTTGATGAACAAAATCGTAAAGCACTGGCAGAACGTTTTTCTTACTCACAAAAACTCTCGCAAATTGATCCGTGGAAAACACTTGCTGCGGGTGATAGTGCGCATGAATTTCACAAAATCGACATCAGAGCCGCATAACCATCACCCTAACCATATCCGAGGTTTTATATTTATGAATAACTGGATCGACATAGCGGCCCTGACTGACATTCCAAAGCTGGGTTCACGTGTCATTAAAACTGACACTATGGATATCGCAGTGTTTCGTACTACAAACGACAAGGTTTTCGCCGTAAAAGATGAGTGCCCACACCTTAAAGGACCATTGTCACAAGGTATCGTGCACGACACGACCGTAACCTGCCCGTTGCACAACTGGAAAATAGACCTGGTCAGCGGGAATGCCAAAGCACCTGACACAGGATGCACGCAAAACTACCCCGTTAAAGTAGAAAACGGCCGGGTTTATCTGAAATTAATTCAAAAAAGCCAGGCCGCATAAGACTGAATTTAAGCAACAAGCGAAAACCAATACCTAAACGGTGAAATATGAATTTAAAATTTTCAAAACTTATTTACTAACTATTCAAACTTCAACTTTTATTTTTTAGTTAACTGAGAGGAACTACAACATGTCTTATCTTGAACCCAATGAGTTTGTAGCCAAGATGGTCGATCAAGGTGAATCCAAAGTATATATGTCGACTAAAGATACTTTGATTCGTGCATTTATGGCCGGTGCAACTTTGGCTTTGGCTGCAATGTTTGCCATTACAGTAGCGACCAAGACCGGATCGCTGCTAATCGGTTCGATACTGTTTCCGGTTGGTTTTATAATGCTTTATCTAATGAAATTTGATTTGCTAACCGGTGTTTTTACTTTGGTGCCGCTGGCACTTATCGACAGACGCCCGGGAGTGACTGTTGGACAGGTTTTACGTAACTGGGGTTTGGTATTCGTCGGTAATTTTGCTGGCGCATTAACCGTTGCATTTATGATGTCCTTTATTCTGACCTACGGTTACAACATTGACGGCGGTGCGCTGGCGGAAAAAGTTAGTAAAATCGGCGAATCGCGCACAGTAGGTTATCAGGCTCATGGCCTGGACGGTTGGATCACGATATTTATTCGCGGCATGCTGTGTAACTGGATGGTGTCAATGGGTGTTGTGGGAGCGATGATTTCCACCTCGGCCACAGGAAAAATGGCAGCAATGTGGATGCCAATCATGCTCTTCTTCTTTATGGGTTTTGAACATTCCATTGTTAATATGTTTTTATTCCCGTTCTCAATGATTATGGGAGGCGACTTTACTTTTAGCGAGTATATTATGTGGAACGAATTACCAACAGTATTGGGTAATTTGGTTGGAGGGTTTGTGTTAGTGGGTTTACCGCTTTATTTCACACATGTTCGTACCAGCCCAGAGCGTTCAATTAAGGCACAGTTTTCCTCGTCAGATGATGATACCGTGAAAGCGCGCATTTAAACTTTGAAATATAGAAACACCTCAACCCTTACTGGTTGAGGTGTTTTGTATTTGAGAAAATGTTACGTTTAAACATTGGCCAGTATTCTGACGCGGGCCGGAAAACAATCAATCAGGATTTTCACGCCTCGATAATCCCGGAAGAACCCCTGTCCAGTTCAAAAGGTATTGCTCTGGCAATTGCTGACGGAATTAGCAGCAGCCAGGTTAGCCAGATTGCAAGTGAAACAGCCGTTAAAGTATTTCTGGAAGATTACTACACAACGCCCGACTCCTGGTCGGTAAAAACTTCCGCGCAACGTGTGCTTTTGGCCACAAACTCATGGCTGTATGCTCAATCTCGTAATGGGCCTTATCGCTATGATATTGAAAAAGGGTATGTCTGCACATTTAGCGCGTTGGTACTAAAATCAACAACCGCACATATCTTTCACGCCGGTGATGCACGTGTTTATCGTTCTGCAGGCAATCGGCTTGAGCAACTCACCGAAGATCACCGCCAGTGGGTATCGCGAGAGAAAAGCTATTTGAGTCGAGCGCTTGGCATGCGCGAGCAACTCAGCATTGACTATCACTCGATGGTCATCGAAGCAGGAGATACATTTATACTAGCGACCGATGGTGTTTACGAATACATCGAAGATAGCTTTGTTATAAATACCGTAAAGGAATACAGCTCTGATCTGGACTCAGCAGCCAGATTGATCGTCGATGAGGCGATTCGAAACGGAAGCAAAGATAACCTCACTATTCAAATCGCGCATATTGATCAACTTCCTCAGCATAGTATTGATGAACTACACCAACAATCCACCGCTTTACCGTTCCCGCCTGATCTGCGGCCACGTATGACTTTTGATGGTTACGAAATATTACGAGAGATACACAACAGTCATCGCAGTCATATCTATCTGGCACTGGATACTGAAACAAAACAACAACTTATTCTTAAAACACCCTCTGTAGAACTGAGAAACAATGCAGATTACCTGGAACGTTTTCTAATGGAAGAGTGGGTAGCGCACCGCGTTGACAATGCGCATATACTGAAACCTTGCAAACAAACACGTAAACGAAATCACCTTTATACCACCACCGAGTTTATTGATGGGCAAACGCTACATCAATGGATGATTGATAACCCAAACCCCAGCATTGAAACTGTTCGTAATATCATCGAGCAAATCGCTAAAGGTCTGCAGGCACTGCATCGCCAGGAAATACTGCACCAGGATTTACGACCGAGCAATATCATGATCGATAATAATGGTACCGCAAAAATCATTGACTTTGGTTCAGTGCGAGTCTCAGGGTTAGCCGAAGTAGCTGGTATTCACGAACAGAAACATATTCTTGGTACAGCACAGTATGCAGCGCCGGAATATTTTGTCGGCGAGGTTGGGACAAACCGCTCGGATATTTTTTCGCTTGGCGTAATAATCTATCAGATGTTGTCCGGACAACTTCCTTACGGGGCAAACATAGCCAGGGCAACCAGTCGCTCCGCACAACATAAACTGGCTTACAAATCTATGGTTGAGTTAAAAAGAGACCTGCCTTATTGGATTGATGGCGCCATTCGAAAAGCGACACATATCAATCCATATAAACGCTATGAAGAGTTATCTGAATTTATCTATGACTTGCGTACACCCAATCCACTCTTCTCACGTCAGAACCAGGCACCCATCCTGGAACGCAATCCCGTACTTTTCTGGAAATCTTTGTCCCTTATTCTAGTTCTGATTATTGTGGTACTTTGTGTATTTCATCCTGCGTTAAATTAGCGGCCATAAAACGCATGGGAACTGACTCGTTGATCGAAGTAGCGATCAACGAGTCTGCCCTTTAGAAGTTCTTAATCAGATAATCAAATGCCGCCAAGGATGCTTTAGATCCTTCACCCATGGCAATTACAATTTGTTTATACGGCACGGTAGTGACATCACCGCAGGCAAAGATACCGGCTTCACTGGTTTCGCATCTTTCATTCACGATAATTTCACCATATTGGCTCTGCTCCACCACGTCTTTGACAAATTTGCTGTTAGGAATAAGTCCAATCTGAATAAACACACCGGACAGGGCAACGCTGCTAACTTCTTCGGTCTCCCGATCCTGGTACTCAATAGCTGTCACGCTGCCGTTGCTCGCTTTAATGGACTGCGTGGCAACATTCTTTAAGATGGTAATGTTGTCGCGATTGGCCGCCTGATCCACCAGAATTTGATCGGCTTTAAGTTCCGGCAAAAACTCCAGCACCGTTACCGAATTAACAATACCGGCCAGATCCAGAGCAGCTTCGATACCGGAATTACCGCCACCAACAACCGCCACATCCTTGCCCTTGAAGAATGGGCCATCGCAGTGCGGACAATACGCCACACCTTTTCCGGTATATTCTTTCTCGCCGGGCACACCCAGTTCACGCCACTTGGCACCGGTGGCAATAACCACGGTCTTCGATTCAATCTTTTCACCAGATGAAAGCGTAATCGTCTTGATCTTATCGCTTTCGATTTTCTCCACACGCAAATGTTCCTTGATAGTAATATCGTATTCATTAGCATGTGTTCGCAAATCATTGGTTAATTCCGGCCCTGTAGTACTGGGTACCGAAATCAAGTTCTCGATGCCCATAGTGTCTTTTACCTGACCCCCGACTCGATCGGCGATTACGGTAACTTTAAGTCCTTTACGCGCAGAATAAATGGCCGCGGCAATACCTGCAGGACCACCACCGACTACCGTTACATCCTGCAGTGGTAAGGTCGATGTATCATCATCACCGCCACTCGTTATATTCGGATAACGTTCAATAAGTTTTTCCAACAGCTGTGCGGTATCGATTTTGCCATTAGCAAATAACTCACCGTTTAAATAGACGGCAGGCACACCTTGTATGTTTCGATCTTCAATTAATTCGGGATACAGCCCGCCATCGATCATTTCGGTGCTGATGTTTTTATTTAAAATCGCGAACTGATTAATAGCCTGCACCACATCCGGGCAGTTATGACAACTCAAACTAACGAATACTTCGAAACTTAACGGTTCGCTAATGCTGGAAATAATGTGCTTTATACCGTCATCCAGTTTTAATGCTGTACCTGACGAGTGCAACACAGCCAGGACCAGAGAATTAAACTCATGACCGCTGGGAATACCGGAAAACACAATGCCATTCGACTTACCGTCCACTTCAAGATAAAAACTAAGCGGGCTGCGTAATGCACTGGCTGTATCACGTTCTTCCAGCGATAACTGGTCAGATACCGATACGAAAGAGTTTAAAAACTCCATCAATTCAGCGCGTTTTTCATGTTCACCGCTTTGCACCACAAGTTTTACCTTCTGCTGCATGTTAGCGGTGTACTGCTTAAGTGCGTTTAAAATATCTTGGTTTAACATGGTTCTGCTGTTCCGCGATCGCGATCAGTGTTCCACGGCGCGACCGTTCCTGTGTAAATTAGTTGATGAAAAGGCAATGAGTCGTCCCTGACTCCGTCCCTTACTTCCTTGCTAGATCTTGCCGACTAAATCCAGGCTTGGCGTCAGAGTTTCCTGGCCTTCCTCCCAGGCTGCCGGGCAAACCTCACCGTCGTGTGTGGCGACATACTGTGCGGCCTTAACTTTGCGCACCATATCCTTGGCTGAGCGACCGATACCCAGGTCGTGAATTTCCGCTACCTTGATAACGCCGTCGGGATCGGCGAGGAACGTACCACGCAGTGCGAGACCTTCTTCCTCAATCATCACGTCAAAACCACGAGTGATTACACCTTTGGGATCACCCAGCATCGGATACTTGATCTTGCCAATGGCCTCGCTGGTATCGTGCCAGGCCTTATGCACGAAATGAGTATCTGTCGATACGGAATAGACTTCGACTCCCAGTTTCTGCAATTCGGCGTATTGCTTGGCCATATCTTCCAGTTCGGTCGGACAGACAAAGGTAAAATCCGCCGGATAAAACAGGAAAATAGACCATTTGCCTTTTACATCTTCACTGGTAACGGTCTTGAATTCGCCATTGTGAAAAGCTTCAGCGGTAAATTCAGGTATAGATTGGTTAATTTTTGCCATGTGTGATTTCCTTCTAAAGTTAGTGTTTAGCTGCTCTGTTTCAAATCTGAGGCCAAGATAACGGCTTTCATTCTTCTAGTAAATTGAATAAAATAGATAACTTCAATCGATATTTTTGAACTATATGATTTCTCTCAAACAACTGAATTACGCCCTGGCGGTGGAAAAAACCCGTCACTTTAAGAAAGCCGCCCAGCTGTGCTCGGTATCGCAGTCCGCACTTAGCACCGCCATCTCGGAGCTGGAAAACCAGCTTGGTCTGCAAATATTCGAGCGCAACAATAAAAAAGTGCTGGTCACGGCGCTGGGCAAACAGGTACTGCAAAAGGCGCGTTCGATAAAAGTGGAGATTGACGATCTTTACCTCTTTTCACAGAGCCAGCAGTCACCCTTAAGTGTGCCCATGTCACTGGGTGTTATTCCAACCATCGGCCCTTATCTGTTACCGAAGGTTCTGCCCCAAATCAGAACGCGTTATCCGGATCTGCAACTAAAAATACTGGAAGAGCAGTCTGCGGTGCTGGTGGAAATGGTCAGGCTGGGGGAAATCGATAGCGCCGTGCTGGCACTGCCCTACCCACTTGATGGCTTGCACGCATTTGAATTCTGGCAGGAAGACTTCTATCTGATTGCCCATCGAAAAGATAAATCTGCCCGGCGTAACAATATAAAAGCAGAAGAGTTGAATCACGCTCAATTGCTGTTGTTAAAAGACGGGCATTGCCTGAAAGACCACGCGCTCGCGGTGTGCCAACAACCGGGACTGAGCCGTGATTATTCTTTAGCTGGAACCAGCCTGCATACTTTGGTACAGATGGTGGCAGGTGAAATGGGTACCACGCTGGTACCACAGATGGCAGTTGATACATTAATGGGCGAAAACTCTGAACTAAAAGCGATGCGCCTGAATGAACCGGGCCCTCATAGAAGGATCGCTTTTATCACACGACTAAACTACGCCGGTGTTAATAACATCGAGTTATTAATGAAACTGTTCCGGGAGTGCTTAGGTAGAAAGTAAGCATCGAGTTATTCTTAGCTTGTAATCAATTGTACAGAACGGAGCTGCCTGACCACTTTTTCGCTAGTAAGACACACCGGGTGTCTGACGCAGGTAAGTGTCGTCAACAAGTTGATTCAACATAAAATCGGCGACATCAGCTCGGGATATCCAACCTTTGATCTGCGAATCCTTCGATGAAAAACCAAATACATAGACTCCGGTATGCGGGCTATCCTTCAAATGCGGAGGGCGAACAATGGTCCAGTCCAATGAGCATTGTTTAATAACTGCTTCCTGGCGTTCGTGATCCGCAAAAGCATGCCGCAGGAAAATATCCACGACAATGTATTTAGTAAAGAACGTGAGGTTAACTCGACTACCCCCTACACCAAGTGAAGATTGACAAATCAGACGTTTCACTCCGGTCTTCTCCATGGCTTCAACGATGTTTCTGGTTCCCACCTCGCGCAGATCCGTTCGCTTGGTTCCTGTGCCAATCGTTATCATTATGGCTTCCTGTTCCGCTACAGCATTCTCTACATCCGTAACGTCCAATACATCGCCACGAACAATCTGTAAGTTTTCATGCTGGATGTCTTCAATCCTGGCAGGATTACGGACAAATGCCGTTACACTGTGACCCTGATTGAGTGCCTGCCTGACTAGTTCTCGCCCTGTGCCACCGGTTGCCCCAAAAATCAGTAATTTCATATTGTCCTCTTACTTGTCTCACTAACAAACAATGAGTTATTTATCAGTTTATTCGCGAAAAAACTACCGCTATATCTTAGTTTCTAATTCCACAGATTCAGATTTTTGACTTTTTATTACTACCGTACCGGCAAGTTTATCGTGCCAGCCCTGTTTTCTTTTATCTAAACCCACCCATATCAATCCAAGAAGTAGTGGTATCGTCGAAATATAGTAAGCAAGATAACGTCCAATAAACTGGCCAGTCGAAGGCTTATTACCAGTTTTCGCATCGACTATGATCAACTTTAATATCATTTTCCCGGGGGTTGCAGATTTATAAATCCAAAATACAATAACAGCAATTGCGGGTAATATATAAGTAAATAACACATCCCATATTCCCTGAATAATTGACTCGCTCACCCAATAATTTGCACCATAAATCGCGGTAAGAATAGGTGCAATTATCATCAGAATAATAATAGTGTCGATTATTGACGCGCCAACCCTGATCCAGAAACCTGCGTATTGATGTTCAGTCATTAGTCGCTCTCCTTGAGACTTAAGTCTACCTTGCATTAATTGCTATGCTACAAACAGGCTGGTAAAACCCAGAACAGAAACAGATGCGAACAATGATGTTGATGGGAAACGGAAAGGGTTGATGCCACCTTTCATTGCCACGACTGCGCTTAAAAATGCGAAAGCCGCATTGATAATACTTAAAAATACGACCAATTCTATTTTGCCTGGATTGATCGCAACATATGCATAGGCACCAGCCATTGCAAATGTATAAATCGTTGTAATATGCCAGCAATAATAGTTTAGCCATTTTGAGGCTCTTGGCAAACTCATGTTTCTGAGTAGTGGTGCTGCCACAACGGGTCCACCGATAAATGTATGAACGTAAAAAGTCACGGCGCTCATAACGGCTGCTGCCCACAGTAATATAATCTGCATAGTTAAACCTTGATGCGTTAGTTTAAATAGGTGTGGCGCCCTAGCAAGGGTGTCGAATAGGCGATAAATTTTGGCAATTTCTTATATTTCAATCTCATCGGCCTCGATAACTTCTGTTTCAGCTTTACCTGCCTCAATCCACTCAACGATTCCTGGGTGCATCATTATGCTTTGTACATAATTTTTTTCAACACCTTTTAGAGGAATGCTATAACCGTGAAATCTAAGGGCCACAGGCGCAAACATAGCATCGGCAATCGAATATTCTCCAAACAACCATTCACCTGTACTGCCATATTCACTTCTACATTTTCGCCACAGCCATTTTATGCGTTCTATCTCTCGCTCGGCGCCTTTTGATAAGTTAATATTTCTAAACTGTTTTCGACAGTTCATTGGCAATTCATTTCTTACGTTCGAGAAGCTCGAGTGCATTTCAGAACTGACTGATCTTGCCATTGAGCGCGCCTTTGCATCAGCAGGCCACCCCTTATCATCAAGGTAACGCTCAGAGAGATACTCAAGAATCGATAACGAATCCCATATAACCAACTCGCTATCTTTCAAAATAGGGACTTTTAAATCCGAGTGGTACTCAGATAACTCATCGGCGGTAGTATTGGTGAAAAGCGCGACCCTTTTTTCTTCAAAATCAAGCCGATGATGTTTCATAAATATCCAGGGCCTGAGAGACCAGGACGAGTAGTTTTTATTGCCTATTACTAATAGTAATTTCGACATTCACTTAGTTCCCCTGCGATACAAAATGTCTCTTTCCAACTCTTTATACCTTCCTAATTCTATTTGCCTGGCATGAGCGTGGTATTAAAAAATGGAAGTATGCTTAGGCTACATCTTTTTCCCGCTCAGGAAATCGCTCTGTCCACTAAAATGGTGACGAACGAGCATCCATTTCCCATTGCGATGGCGCATAAAAATCTGCGTTAGCAAACCATAAATGCTACTTTCCGGCGCCGCTGTAACCTCACACGCCACCCATCCAATTTCCCCTACGATATTAGCAACCCTATTGGATACACCCAAGGGCAACATTCCTTTCTTGGAATGATACATATTCAATCGACCAAGCCTCCGCCTGAATAACTCCCTATTACCCACAATACTACCGTCTACAAAAGAAAAATCATGATCCAGGTAAGCTACGATGTCCCCAGTTAGTCCCTTGCTATAATGATTGAATAGTTGATCCTGAGTCTTCAAGATTGCTGTCTCGGATTTTTCCATACTTTTTTTGGTACATGACACAGCAAATGAAGTGGACACCAGTGCCAGATACGATAAAAATGTTCGACGATACATAATATTTATCTCCATGCCTTTGATGTCAACCAAGTTCACCTAATGTGCGTACATCTCATCCTAACAGCCCCGACGGCGTTCATTCATTTCGCCTATTTTATATCCCTTTTTCAATAACTTAGCTCAAGATATGTCGTGTCGCAACTTTGCTGATCTAGCTTAGTCTCACTTGGTACTGTTCTTTATACCAAGGCAACAGGGTATAACCTTAACCCATAGCGAATACCAAACACACATATTTGAAATCAATTGGTTTTGCATGCCCATCCTAACCCAACTGACAATCAATTCAGCATAATTAAACCATCAACGTTGATTTTCATATGACACATATACGGGTTACCACCTTGCATATAGTATATGAGCTTAATTGAAAAGCTTCGATTTGATACTTAATGCTTCTTTTTTAGAATGGAATGGTAGATACTTGTTCGCCTTCACCAATTTTGTAAACAATTGGATTAAGTGGAGGTGTAATGAACCGTTTATCTATCATTGTGCTGACATAAAGTGATAGCGGCTGAAATAACTAATGCAAAAAATTGCCCTAAGTATCGTTTCAAATACACAATTTTAATACTGATAAAACAACCACAATTTGATTATGCCTATTAACAGGGAGAAATTTAATGGGACACAGAATAATAGTAGTTCTACTAGTTGGCGGCATATTTTTATCTAATCTGATTTCTTTATCTTTTGCAGCTGATCCAATCCGGATCGGCATAATCGGTGATCAAACCGGTGCGCCGGTATTGAATGACCTGACTGGACCCTATCAAATATTAAATAAAGGGGTTGGTCTGCTTAACCAGCAATCCTTACAAGCAGTAATCCATACTGGAGATCTCGTTGAAAGCACTTTGTTACCCGCAACAATAACCGAAGACTTTAATAAGGGTTCAACTATTCTAAATTCTTTAAATGTTAACTGGTATTTATCAGCCGGTGATCATGATGTTAATCCACCCACATTCGATCCAGATTCACCAGACCACTCCCGCGAAACTTTATTTAAACAACTTTATTCCAAAATCAACCCAAAGGTCGCTAGCAATCTATATTACAGTTTTGATGTCGGCAGCCATCACTTCATTGCGCTTTATTCGGAAGAAGAACTGGATACTGATTCACGCTGGGGCAATGTATTTCTAAACAATATTGCAGACGATCAGTTTCAATGGTTAAAGGGCGACTTGCAAGCCAATGCCAGTAACCCCGGTATTGTCGTATTTATGCATCAACCCTTATGGTACAACTGGACCAACTGGGCAAGAGTACATAATTTATTAAAACAATATCCGGTTATCGCTGTCGTTGCCGGCCATTTTCATTACAATCAAGAAGCTGTCGGTGCTTTGGATGGTATTCAGTATTGGGTTGTTGGTGCCACTGGCGGTAAAACCAAAACCGGCACGCCAAATGCCGGCGATTTACATCACGTAACGGTAATGACTATTAATGGTAAGGATATAAGTTTTAATCCATTACCGATTACCGAGCCCAACATGAGTTTCACCACTCGCCAACATATGGATCGTATTGAGGCAATGGATCAGGTCCTGGGGAATCTCTGGAACTTTGCTTCGCTGAATCCGGTATATTTAAAGAATGGTGAAATTGTTAACGATTGTGCATCCGGCAATCCTGCACAACTTAAACTTGCAGGGCTCGGTAATCCAACCGATATTCCTATCACCATGAGCCTTGAGTTACTCGCAGATGCGCCTTCAATAAAGATCAAGTCTGGGCAATTTATCAATGGATACTGTATTGCAGACATCGGGCCTTACAATTGTCAACTGCGTGCCAATAAATGGGTTGGTGTTTCCAATACTTCAATTGTGCAAATGGCGTTTGGGAAAGAAACTGCTGTTCTCTGGAATGGTGAATTGGAAGTCGTAGGATCGCCGCCCGTTACCAAACAAAACATTAAGCTGCGGGTAAAACTGTCATACCGCGATGCAAGCAGCGGGAACAACTACATGATATACCAAGACGGCGTTACATCATTGAGTGCATGCCCGTAATAATGAAAATGATCGCGTACTGAGCATCACGGACAATACTTGATGCGATAAGGAGATAAATCATGACACAAGCATATAACGATTTTTATATGAGAGATTATCCAGGCGACAACGGCGATTATCCCAGTTCATCAAGAGTTACCGTTTCACACTCACCCGATATAATACCGGTGGGTACCTCGGCAACACCGGATTACGAAAATTTCTATAAAAATAACTATAGTGGCCCTTACGACTATTACACCAATGTTGTCCTAAATGCCTACAATTACATTTACGTACGATCAAAAAACCTGGGTAATAATGGGAACACCGGTACCATAAATTTGTACTATGCCCTACCTACATTATTGTTAATACCCTCGGTCTGGATAAATAATCAAATCCCCAACAGCAACTCTACGATTAGTGCCGATCTGGCAGCAACAAATAATGGGGGCATTTGCACCGGTGTTGGTCCTTTTTACTGGAGTCCGCCACCTCTTCCCGCTAGTGACAATCATTACTGCTTAATAGCACAAGTCATTACAGCACAGCATCCCAATCCCATTCCATCTGATGACAATCTGCGGGATTTTGCAGCATGGGTTAGAAATAAACCTGCTGTTGCCTGGCGTAATGTGTCCTTAGTAACGCAGCCGCAGTCGCCCGCCTATCAAAACTTTGTTGGAATTGAAAATCCTGACGCCAGCCCGGTTCTGGCAACGATTACTGCTACCTGTATTAATATTCCGGACAATACTGAAGTTAAAATCTTTGGCCCTATTTCGGGACCACAGCCGCCTATAAATAAAACCGAAGCCGTTGGCCCGGGCAATCAGACCTCCAGTAACCCTAAAACCAATATAATTTCTCTGGTTACAACATTACCAGCCAATTTCAAAGAAAAGCTGGAGTTGACTGCAACACTACCAAACGGTGTAAGTCCTCCACCGGGTTCACAGATAACGCTTTCGTACTTCCTAAATGTCTCCAATGATGACAGCCATGCAAAATATGGTTTTGAAGCGGCAGAAATTGGTTTAAACCAACTTGATTTGGGTGTGCGCAATGGGCCGGGAAGAATGTTACTGCTGGGAGACTATACCTTCGAATTTCGCATTACTTAATTCTCGTATATTGAAAACCGGTATTGAAATTATTCGTTATAAAGGAAAACAAATATGTTCAATCTAAGCAGAAACAGCTGGTATGTATTATTAACTGTTTTAGTACTTGTCGCTTGTCAAAATACATCTGTTCGTAATGAAGTGAACAAGACTACCGCGACCAGCCTTCCCACAGGCTCTTCTATAACTTCCGATCACGCTCAGGGTATACAAGCAGATAAAGACGCGAATGTCATTCAGTGCAGCGCATTGCCTTATTCGCGTGTCTGCACCCTGAACGCAACGCCGAAGCCGGGTGAATCGCTGTGGCTGTATGGCGATGTTCTGGCTGGAGAAACAGTATATCAAAACGGCGGTATTGAAATTGATGATACAGGCAAGATCGTTGATGTCGGTTGCATTTCATCACCTTCGGGCGCTACCGTATTAAGCTGCCCTTATCAAGTTATTTCACCTGGTTTGATTAATCCCCACGACCATTTAAGTTATAACCAGAACTTTCCTGGCGGTCAAAATAATGATGGTGGCGCATCGAATCCGCACTACAAACTATGCAATGATCCGCAACAGGCTTTCAGTAATCCGCTATGTGCATCCTATCGTTATAATCGCCGCAATGAGTGGCGAAAAGGCCTGGAAGGCAAACCAGCGATTATTGCACCATGGGGCGGAACGGATGAATCAAAAGCATGGAATGAATTGCGTCATGTCATGGCTGGTGCGACGACTGTTGCTGGTTCCGGTGGGCAAATTGGATTGGTTCGCAACCCGGATGTGCTGGATTTAATGGAAGGTTTAAAAACATCGGATGATAAATACGTTGATTACAATACCTTTCCTTTAGGTGATACTAAAGACGTAACAGGCCACAACTATGGTAATTGTCATTATCCAAAGGTAGTGGATACTTCTGTATCAGACAACCTGATTTTTCTGCCTCATGTTGCAGAAGGGATAAATGAATTTGCACACAACGAACTTTATTGCTTATCAGGGAAAGGCGCTGGATCGGTCAATGTTGAAGCATACAACAGCAGCTTTATTCATACCGTTGCCGCCATTCCGACCGACGGTGAAAACCTGAAAAATGCGGACATGACAGCAGTATGGTCACCTCGCTCCAATATTTCGCTTTACGGCAATACCGCTCAAGTCACTTTGTACGATACTTTAGGTGTGCGTCTGACACTTTCCAGTGACTGGACGCCTTCCGGCTCCATCAATATGATGCGGGAACTCGCCTGCGCCTACGACTTTAACCAGAATTACCTGAATCGACATTTTTCAAAACAGTATCTATGGAAGATGGTAACCGAACACGCCGCCCGTGCTTTGGGTATAGACGATCAGGTCGGCGTTATTGCGAAGGGCCAATGGGCGGATATAGCAATCTATAATGCGATAGGTAAAGTTTACACTTCTTATTACGATCCAATGATTAAAGGCGGTGTTGAAGATGTTAGTCTGGTGCTGCGTGCTGGACAACCTTTGTATGGACAACAAGATATAGTCAATAAATTGGACACTACTTGTGAAACATTATCCGGCAGTGTTTGTGGTACCAGTAAAGCGGCATGCGTAAAAGAAACAGGTTACACGCTGGCGCAAATTTATGCCGCCAACACCAAAAGCTATCCTTTATACTTTTGTGGTACACCTGGTGATGAGCCGAGCTGTGTACCGGCACGATACAAAGAATACAGTGGAGCGATAACTTCAAGCGATAAAGATGGCGATGGAATTGCAAACCAATCCGACAACTGCGTTGATGTATTTAATCCTATACGCCCAATGGATAACAGCAAACAGGCAGATTACAACAATAATGGTATTGGCGATGCATGTGATCCCAATCCATTATAGTTTGTGAACAAATTCAAAGAGCGCTTCGATTAGCCGTTCATAGCGCTATTTTCCTGATTCCCTATTTAATGTAACCAGGTAATGCATACAAGGAACACCTTATGACCGAACAGAAGTTATTGCTGGAAACAGCATTGTCAAATTTTCCGAAAAAAATCCAACCTGATCTGAATAACGCACTAAGTAAGGAAGGCGTTATCACATCCGACCTGGTATCCAATTGTCTCGATACTATGGGTATTGAAATCGGACATCTAATGATTCAGCTACTACCGGCTGCTGCAGCTTACGCACGGGTTCCCATCTCTGGCTTTCATGTTGGCGCAGTGGCACTCGGTATGCCATCAGCTCCACCAATAATAGGACCCGGTAGTCTTTATTTGGGTTCCAATATGGAGTTTCCAGGCGAAGCACTTAGTCTTTGTGTACACGGCGAGCAATCTGCTACCAATAATGCATGGCTACATGGAGAAACAGGTCTGCAGGCGCTGGCGATTAATGCGGCTCCTTGTGGCTACTGCCGGCAGTTTCTATATGAAATAACAACTGCAACAAAGGGCTTCAATATTCTGCTTAAGGCAAATGCGAATCCAAATGATTACTCGTATACGATGCACCCATTAACCTATTACCTGCCGGATGCTTTTGGTCCGCATGATCTACATGTAAAAGGTGGTTTAATGGAGCATGAATCTCATGGCCTGGTTATTTCAGATAAAAGCAAAATCGTACAAGCAGCATTAAGCGCTGCTAATGCAAGCTATTCGCCTTATACCAAAGACTATTGCGGTGTAGCACTGGCTAGTGCAGACTCAACAATTCACACCGGCCGCTATGCTGAAAACGTAGCATACAATCCCAGCATGTCACCCTTAGAATCTGCCCTGGCATTTATGAATATGAGTTTGCCACCACAGGAAGAGCTTGCTATTACAGAAGCAGTACTGGTCGAGGCGAAAACCGATATCAGTCAGAAAGATGTAACAAACGCAGTACTCTCGTCTGTCGCACCCAATGTCAGACTTGAATACTTTGCAGTATGAGCAATCCAGGTATCATCCAATGATTCAGGCGGATACCCTGGACTGATTGGATTTAATTAATCACTTTTTGGTATTTCTTAGGTCAATCATCGGAATATTGTCACCGCCGGTGTATACGGGCAAGACACCGTTCCATTGCTCAACTTTCTTCAGTTCAATATAGTTGGGCGACTCAGCCAATGTCTTATTGATAACACTGATTTTATACGCCTCAGCATCAGCGAGTTCCTTAATTTTTTGAGCCTCCAGTTTTGCAGCCCTAAGTTCTGATTCCGCCTGTTTAACTTTCTGATCCTGCTCAGTAGCAAAACGCTGAAGTTCAGCCTGCT
>CAJHXT010000158.1_pt1 | contig 20954 bp, 15 predicted proteins | sample 9198451 | NCBI WGS metagenome assembly CAJHXT01 (sample SAMEA7708326, study PRJEB35096) | sediment metagenome | biome: marine neritic benthic zone biome [ENVO:01000025]; feature: sediment [ENVO:00002007]; material: shallow marine sediment [ENVO:03000034] sea grass bed [ENVO_01000059] ... | reverse complement strand
CTTTCAAGTTTTCAACTGGAGACAACAACAAGCCTAAAGCCCAAAGCATCGGTAGTACTGAATATCAGTGAGGATCATATGGATCGTTATCCCAACCTGGTGGCATACGCTGGAAGCAAAGCGCGTATTTATAGCCAGTCATCATGTTGTGTAATAAATCAGGATGATCCTTATGTGTTCTCTATGAAGGTAAAAGACAAAGCAAGCCAGATAAGCTTTACCAGGAACAGGCCGTCTGATAATCAGTTTGGTTTGATTACAGAGGGTGATGAGTGCTGGTTGTGTTATGGAAAAAACAAATTAATTGAGCAGAAAGAGCTGAAAATATTTGGCAGACATAATCTGATGAATGCGCTTGCAGCATTGGCATTGGCGAAGGGGTTTGGCGTTAAGTTAGAGAAAACCTTACCGGCGCTACGTCGTTTTTCAGGATTACCGCATCGTTGTCAATGGATAGCCACGCATAATGGTGTTTGCTGGATTAATGATTCAAAGGCAACAAATGTCGGTGCTGCGCTGGCAGCAATTGAAAATTTGCCGAACAAAATTGTGTTAATTGCAGGAGGTGAAGGCAAGGGTGCAGACTTTGAATCGCTAAAAACTATAGCAAAAGGAAAATTGCGCGCGGCAGTATTGTTGGGTGTGGACGCAGAAAAGCTTCGTAGTAGTCTTAAAGATGTAACTGATTGTTATCTAGTGGCTGATATGCGTAGCGCTGTTGCGCAATCAAGTGAGTTGGCGCAAACCGGTGATACGGTTTTGTTGGCTCCCGCCTGTGCGAGTTTCGATATGTTCAATAATTATATGGAACGAGGTGATGAGTTTGCCCGTTGCGTGTTGGAGTTGGTTGGCAAATGAATACTGTCGTTCATATGCATGGTTTTAAAGGGGCGGTGCTGGAGAAGAAGCCGCTCGACTTGCGTCTTGGAATCGATAAAGGTTTGCTTATTAGTGCGTTGCTGTTACTGGTAATTGGAATTGTAATGGTTGCATCAGCATCAATGGGAATTGCTGATAGACAATATGGTGATCCAATGTTTTATGTGCGCCGACATATGCTGTACGTCGGCTTAGGGGTCGTATTGGCAATACTTATGCAACGCATAAGACTTGTGCACTGGGAAAAATCAGGTGCCATGATGATCCTGTTTGCGTTCTTTCTGCTTGTGATAGTTTTGGTGCCTGGATTGGGCCGGACAGTAAATGGAGCCACGCGCTGGCTCGAGTTGGGATTTACAGGATTACAGGCATCTGAACCCGCGCGGCTTTTACTGCTGATCTATATGGCAGGATATCTGGTTCGTCGCGGTGAAGAAGTGCGTCGATCTTTTCAGGGATTTTTAAAACCAACGCTATTGCTTGGGCTGGCCTGTCTACTCATTTTAATTGAACCCGATTTTGGGTCCGCTGCTGTATTGCTTACTACTGCGCTCGGGATGATGTATCTGGCGGGTGTTCGTTTATGGCAGTTTATTTTATTGCTGTTGTGTACTGGATTTGTGTTTGCATTTCTTGCTGTTTCTTCACCGTATAGATTGCAGCGGTTAACTGCATTTTTAGACCCATGGTCTGATCCATTCAATACTGGATTTCAGTTAACACAATCGCTTATTGCGTTTGGCAGCGGAGGTTGGACCGGTGTGGGTTTGGGTCGCAGTGTACAAAAGCTATTTTATTTGCCGGAGGCACATAATGATTTTCTGTTTGCGATTCTGGCTGAAGAGCTTGGTTTAATCGGTGTTTTGTTTGTGCTTTGTTTGATTGGGATTCTTATTTGGCGATCATTCTCTATTGCCGCACTTGCAGAACGCGCCGGGCATTGTTTTGCAGCCTATCTTGCCTATGGTTTGGCCTTGTGGTTTGCCATCCAGTCAATGATCAATATTGGTGTAAACATGGGTGTATTGCCTACCAAAGGACTAACGTTACCGCTAGTTAGCGCTGGAGGAAGCAGTATGTTGGTGATGTGTGCGGCAATTGGATTATTGATGAGGATTCACCTGGAAGTTGTATTGGTGCAGGATCATGCCCTACGAAAAAGTACTGCCGGTGCGCATGATGAGAACAAAAGATTCAGGCGGAGGCAGTCTTGAGTAAGCATTCACGCCCAATACTGATTATGGCTGGCGGAACAGGAGGCCATGTCTATCCCGCGCTAGCTGTAGCTAAGGCATTACAACAATCAGGCGTGCCTGTAGTGTGGCTTGGTACGCGCAAGGGTCTGGAATCAAAAGTCGTACCCGCAGCGCGTATACAGATGGAATGGTTAAGTATTTCCGGATTGCGTGGGAAGGATGTATTGGCGCTTTTGCTGGCTCCACTCAGATTGCTGGTGGCCTGTATTCAGGCAGCAAGAGTCATTGTCAAAATCAAGCCGCGTCTGGTGCTGGGTATGGGTGGATTTGTCGCTGGCCCAGGCGGTCTGATGTGTAAGTTATTAATGCGACCACTGGTTATTCACGAACAGAATGCTATTGCAGGTGTGACCAACAAATTGTTGTCGCGTATAGCAGATTCGGTGTTAGAGGCGTTTCCGGGCACCTTTGCCAGATCAATATCTGCTTATCACACTGGTAATCCGGTCCGCTTGGAAATTAGTTCATTGCCTGCTCCGGAACAACGATTTTCAAATCGAGAAGGTCAATTAAGGTTGCTGGTAGTGGGAGGTAGTCAGGGTGCACGCTTTCTCAATGAATTAGTACCCAAAGCAGTGCGCACTATGCCGGAGGCAATTCGCCCCGTTATTCGTCATCAAACAGGTGAATCGGCGCTTAACAGTACAGCAGCCAGTTATCAGGCTCTTGGCATACAGGCGGAGGTTCTTCCATTTATGGACGAAATGGCAGCAGCCTATGCCTGGGCAGACCTTGTTATTGCAAGGTCCGGGGCGATGACAGTTGCGGAGCTTGCGGCTGCAGGATTGCCCGCCATCCTGATTCCTTTTCCTTATGCCGTGGATGATCACCAGACTGCCAACGCGAGATACCTGGCGGAACGTGATGCGGCGTTGCTTGCGCAGCAAACAGAACTAAGTGCAGAAAAGCTTGGCGACTGGTTGAGTGAATTATCAGTCGATCGGGATCGATTAGCCAATATGGCCAAACGAGCTAGAGAAGTGGCAAGACCGGAGGCCACACAACTTGTAGTGCATGAATGCCTGGCAATCGCGGAGTGTGCCTGAAATGAGTGAAGCAGCAAATATGTCGCAAACTATCTGGCAGAATCCAATGCGCAGAATTCGCCGCGTGCACTTTATCGGTATCGGTGGTGCGGGTATGAGCGGGATTGCGGAAGTTATGATTAATCAGGGTTATCAGGTTTGTGGTTCTGATTTAAGTCGCAATGCAACAATAGATCGATTAGAAAAACAGGGTGCAGTTATTTCGATAGGGCATTCAGCGAAAAATATTGCAGGGGTGGATGCGGTTGTTGTTTCTTCAGCGGTATCCAAAGATAACCCTGAAGTAATGGCGGCAAGAGAAGCCCGCATCCCCGTTGTACCTCGTGCTCAAATGCTGGCTGAGCTAATGCGTTTTCGGCGCGGAATTGCTGTTGCGGGTACGCATGGCAAAACAACCACGACAAGTCTTGTTTCCTGCATACTGGCAGCGGGTGGGTTGGATCCTACTTTTATAATCGGTGGTCGAGTAAATAATATCGACGGGCATGCCCGATTAGGAAGCGGCGATTATCTGGTCGCTGAAGCGGATGAAAGTGATGCATCATTTTTGTTTCTACAGCCTATTATCACAATCGTTACCAATATTGATGCCGATCATCTGGGAACTTATGGCGGTGATTTTTCGAAGCTGAAGCAAACCTTTGTTGAGTTTATTCAACATTTGCCATTTTACGGATTAGCTGTCCTATGTGTTGATGATCCAGTTGTCCGCGACCTGATTCCTGAGTTGGGTCGTCCGGTGCTAACATATGGCATAAAGAATAAGGCAGACATACAAGCTCGCGATTTAAGGCCCGACCAAGGTAGAACTCGATTCCTTGTTAGCCTTCCCGCAAATGAAATAGTTGATGCTGCTTCTTTTGAAGTCACATTAAATCTACCCGGAGAACATAACGTTTTGAACGCGCTAGCCGCGATAACCGTTGCGCATGAGCTCGGGGTCAGCGCGCAAGTGATTCAACAATCTTTAGAGGGTTTCGCTGGTATTGGCAGACGTTTTCAACGATATGGATCGATACAAACGTCAACAGGTGTGATAGAGCTTATTGATGATTACGGCCATCATCCGACTGAAGTGCAGGCAACATTAAAAGCTGTTCGAGATACCTGGCCTGACAGGCGCATAGTTGTTGCTTTTCAACCGCATCGATATACCCGAACCCATGATCTGTTTGATGATTTTAGTGCGGTCCTGTGCGAATCCGATATTTTATGTTTGTGCGAAGTGTATGCAGCTGGTGAGAGCCCAATTCCAGGTGCCGATGGTCGATCGCTAAGCAAAGCGATACGCGCTCGCGGGAAAGTTGATCCCGTATTTATAGCAAGCATTGAAGAGTTGCCCGCAAGTTTACGATCGATCTTAAAAGATCAGGATATATTGGTGACGCTAGGCGCCGGTAATATTGGTGCTATGGCTGCATCATTACCTGAAAAGCTTAAGGAAACATCATGAATTCAGCTGCTCAGCAAGCTTCGTTACGCGGCAAATTAAAATTAAACGAGCCGCTTGCACGATTCACATCGTGGCGAGTCGGTGGTCCGGCTGAAAAATTATATCAGCCGGCTGATCGAGCAGATTTAGGCCAATTTATCACCAGCCTGCCTGATAACGAACCAGTATTTTTTATGGGGATGGGCAGCAATATATTAATACGGGATGGTGGTATTAAGGGAACGGTAATCAATCTGCGAGGCACCCTAAATGCATTGGACCTTGTTGAAGAAAACGAGTGCAGTGCTTTAATTTATACAGAGGTAGGTACAACCTTATCTCAACTAGCTCGTTTCGCAGTGAAGCATGATTTGGTTGGTAGTGAGTTTCTGGCAGGGATACCCGGGTCGGTAGGTGGTGCACTGACAATGAATGCCGGTTGCTATGGAAGTGAAACCTGGGAATTTGTTGAGAAGCTCGATGTGATTAATCGTCAGGGGCAAATACTCACGCGGCTACCGAAAGAGTATGTCGTGTCTTATCGTAGTGTGCAGTGCCCGTTCGAAGAATGCTTTCTAGCAGCTTGGTTTCGATTTGAAACGAGTAGAACTCCTGCCGATCGTGAACGCATACGTGAGCTACTTAATCAACGCAGTTATTCGCAGCCAATTGGGAGCTATAGTTGTGGTTCCGTTTTCCGGAATCCTCCCGATAATTATGCAGCTAAATTAATAGAGAGCTGTGGCTTAAAGGGATATCGAGTTGGCGGAGCACATGTATCTGAAAAGCACGCAAACTTTATTTTAAACGATGAGAAAGCCAGTGCAGCCGATATTGAGCAGCTGATAAATTTTGTGCAAACCAGTGTTGAGGCAAAAACAGGAATTGCTTTGCAACGCGAAGTAAAAATAGTTGGGGATCCATCGTGAGTACTTACGACACTCAACAGTTCGGATCAGTAGCTCTATTGATGGGCGGATGGTCGGCCGAACGTAATATTTCTCTGAAAAGTGGTGCAGCTATATTGGAGTCCTTGCAGAGGTCCGGCATTACAGTTCAGGAAATTGATATGGATATCGATATAGTTCAAGTTTTGCAGGCAAGCAATTTTGATAGGGTGTTTAACATTGTTCATGGTCGCGGTGGTGAAGACGGTAAACTGCAGGCACTACTTGAGTTGCTTGATGTACCTTATACCGGGACAGGAGTACTGGGTTGTGCGTTGGCAATGGACAAGTATCGATGTAAAGCATTATGGCGTAGTCAGGATTTACCAACACCTGAAGCAATGCTGGTTCGAAATGAGCGGGACTGTGAACTTGCAGAATCTTCCCTGAAACTACCGCTTGCGATTAAACCCGTATTTGAAGGTTCTAGTGTAGGGATTAGCAAGGTTAAAAATAAATCAGAGCTGATTCCAGCCTGGAAAGAAGCATCGAAGTACGGGGTGGTAATGGCAGAGCGTTGGATTGAAGGAACAGAGTATAGCGTATCAATCCTTGATGATGAGGCATTACCAGTAGTTCGATTGAATCCTGCGCGAGAGTTTTACGATTTCGCAGCCAAGTACGATGATGATTCGGGTACGAAGTATCATTGCCCTTGTGGTCTTGAAGCCACGCATGAACAATCAATTCAGCAGTTATCCTTAGATGCATTTCGGTTGGCAGACGGGCACGGTTGGGGTCGAGTTGACCTAATTATGGATGCGGATAATCAGCCCTGGTTAATCGAAATAAACACAGTACCCGGTATGACCGATCACAGTCTTGTTCCCATGGCTGCAGATAGTGCAGGGATTTCATTTGATCAGCTGGTAATAAGAATATTGCAGACTTGTGTTCAAGACAGGAGTACTCACCATGCACGCTGAAGCAATACTAGACCTGAAGGATATTGGTGAGAGTGTAATAAGAGATAAGCGGAAGCATTCTCAGGCTAAGTTGACCAGCGTTGATACCAAAACGAAGGTTAAATTAGGTAATCAGTATCGTTACACCATGTTTGGTTTAGCGGTATTTATGATTATCGGGATTGCGGGCCTGTATCTGATACGGGGTGTGGCGCCAATCTTTGCTATTGAGCATGTTCAAATTGAAGGCGAATTTCATAATGAACAGGCGGTCAGCATTGAGGATGCACTGCGACCGTATTTAAGAGGTAATCTTTTAACAGTAGATTTAACTGCTGCTCACGATGCATTGGCTAAGATTGACTGGATTTCTCAGGTCCAGCTTCAGCGGTCCTGGCCAAATGCAGTGACCGTTAATATCCAGGAAGATATTCCGATTGCTCGCCTGAATGGTGAAAGGTATCTGAATGATAGTGGCAAAGTTTTTTCAAACGCTTACGGTATTGAAACCAAGAAACTGCCCAATATTATTGGCGCACCTGAAGATGCCGTAAACATTCTTAATAAATTAAATGTTCTTAAGACACTGCTTGCAAAGCACGACATGCAAATTAAAGAATTAAGTGTGGATGAAAGGTTCACCTGGAAGTTGGTTACAAAGAAAGATGTAGTGTTTTATTTGGGGCGCAGTGATATTGAATCCAGGCTGGACCGATTTTTTGAAGTAATGAAATCTGATTATGCGCCTGAGTGGGGACGTATAGCAGGTATCGACTTGCGGCATAGCAATGGTTTTGCTGTGCAGTGGCATGCTAAACAAATTGATCGACATGGGTAGAGAGGCCCGAAACAATGTCTAAGAAAACAGACAGAGAAATGATTGTTGGATTAGATATCGGCACTTCAAAAGTTGTTGCGATTGTCGGTGAGATTAATGAAAGCGGTGAAATTGATATCATTGGTATCGGTATGCACCCATCACGCGGACTCAAAAAAGGCGTGGTGGTTAATATTGAATCGACGGTGCAGTCAATACAACGGGCCATTGAAGAAGCTGAGCTGATGGCAGGTTGTCAAATTCATTCAGTGTACACCGGTATCGCTGGTAGCCATGTGCGAAGCATTAATTCTCATGGCATTGTTGCCATAAAGGATCGCGAAGTTACGCCAGCCGATGTTGACCGCGTGATAGATGCAGCGCGTGCTGTCGCAATACCGGCCGACCAGAAAACGTTACATATACTACCTCAGGAATTTGTAATAGATGGTCAGGAAGGAATACGCGAGCCTATTGGAATGGCTGGCGTTCGTCTGGAAGCAAAGGTGCATCTGATAACAGGCGCGGTAAGTGCGGCGCAAAATATAATTAAATGTGTACGCCGCTGCGGTCTGGAGGTTGACGATATTATTCTCGAGCAACTGGCCTCAAGTTATTCCGTATTAACAGATGATGAAAAAGATTTGGGCGTATGTCTGGTTGATATCGGAGGTGGAACAACAGACATTGCTGTATTTTGTGAAGGGGCAATTCGTCATACCGCGGTTATTCCAATCGCTGGTGATCAGGTAACCAATGATATTGCCGTTGCCCTGCGTACACCGACACAGCATGCTGAAGAAATAAAAATCAAATATGCATGTGCGTTAAGACAACTGGCGAATCCAGACGAAACAATTGAGGTGCCCGGTGTTGGCGAAAGGGAGCCACGCAAGCTATCGCGCATGACATTAATAGATGTAGTTGAGCCCCGTTATTCAGAATTACTCGATCTTGTTGCAGCCGAACTGCGCCGCAGCGGTTATGAGGATCTTATTGCAGCTGGCATCGTGCTAACAGGTGGCAGCGCAAAAATGGAAGGTGTAGTTGATTTAGCAGAAGAGATTTTCAATATGCCGGTCAGGCTGGGTGTACCACAATATGTTAGCGGACTGGCTGACGTCGTACGTAATCCAATTCATGCAACAGGAGTTGGTTTACTTTTATTTGGTCAGGCGAACAGAGAATCTGGTCGAGAATTTTTTGGGGAGCAAGGCATCGGTGGTATGTGGCAGCGCATGATGGACTGGTTTAAAGGTAACTTCTAGTCCTGTGATCATGAATACAGAATTTTGTTTTTTTAATTTTAGATTTATTCTTTAATGAGAGGTAATGGCCATGTTTGAACTAATGGATACCTATAGTCAGAATGCAGTGATTAAGGTGATGGGAATAGGGGGCGGTGGCGGTAACGCTGTTCGCCATATGGTTGATGCGCATATTGAGGGGGTCGAGTTTATTTGTGCGAATACGGATTCCCAGGCGTTGAAGAACGTTAGCGTTAAAACAAATCTTCAGATTGGTTGCAATATAACCAAGGGTTTGGGGGCGGGCGCCAATCCTGAAGTTGGCAGACAGGCGGCACTGGAAGATCGGGAACGAATTCAAAATGTTATTGAAGGAACCGACATGCTGTTTGTCACAGCAGGAATGGGAGGTGGTACTGGTACGGGAGCGGCGCCAATCATAGCTCAGATCGCCAAAGAGATGGGGATACTGACGGTTGCTATCGTTACCAAACCGTTTCCATTCGAAGGGAAAAAACGAATGGAGGTTGCGGCGGAAGGTATCACAGCATTAGAGCAGCATGTTGATTCCTTAATTACGATTCCAAATGAAAAACTATTAACGGTACTGGGTAAAGATATTGGTTTGCTGGACGCCTTTAAGGCAGCTAACAATATTTTACAGGGTGCTGTTCAGGGAATTGCTGAGCTGATTACCTGCCCAGGACTAATCAATGTCGATTTCGCTGATGTACGTACAGTAATGTCCGAGATGGGTATGGCAATGATGGGATCAGGTGTTGGTACCGGCGAGGAAAGGGCGCGTGATGCAGCAGAAGCGGCAATTGCCAGCCCACTACTGGAAGATATCAGTCTGGCTGGTGCACGAGGAATTCTGGTTAATGTTACCGCAGGCCAGGATCTTTCGATTGGAGAGTTTGAAGAAGTTGGCTCGGCCATTAAAGATTTTGCCTCAGAAGACGCAACAGTGGTTGTTGGAACAGTAATTGATAAGGAATTGCAGGGTGAGCTGCGCGTCACCGTTGTCGCAACAGGACTGGGAGTCAAAGCACAGTCTGCTAAACCAGTACGTTTGGTGGAACGAACGAATAATGGTGACGTTAATTACAAACAATATGACACACCAACGGCAATTCGCGACAAAAAAGCAGTTGGTGACGGATTAGCGCACGACAAGGACTTTGACTCGGAATACCTTGATATACCTGCTTTTCTGCGCAGACAGGCAGATTAGCATGACAAACTTGAGTAATTAACTCAGAGATTTGTTATCTAGGAGTAGAGAATCCAACAAAAGCTTATTGAAGTTATTACGTTTTTTTAGAGATTTGTGTATGATTGCCGGGATCTGATGCCGTATTGCGTTTGGCGTCACATTTATCCCCTTTACGACCGTGTAACATAAACCTCAGTTAATATTTGGCTGATGTGAGAGGAGACGTTTCTGCGTGCTAAAACAAAGGACACTTAAAAATGTAATTCGTGCGACTGGCATTGGATTGCATACTGGTAAAAAGGTCTATTTAACGCTGCGGCCCGCAGCACCTGATACCGGAATTGTTTTTCGACGAGTGGACCTAGAGCCAGCTGTAGAAATTAAGGCAGTATGCAAAAACGTAGGTGAAACAACGCTTTCAACAACGCTTTGCGACGGTGAAGTCAAGATTTCAACCGTTGAGCACCTTCTCTCCGCTATGGCCGGTCTTGGCGTTGACAACGCTTATATCGATTTAAACGCTCCGGAAGTCCCCATTATGGACGGCAGTGCGGGGCCATTTGTTTTCTTACTGCAGTCAGCAGGCATAGTAGAACAAAACAAAGCAAAGACCTTTATCAGAATTAAGAAGCCTGTTGTCGTTGAAGAGAACGGCAAATGGGCACGATTTGATCCTTTCAATGGTTTCAAAGTCGGATTTACAATTGAATTTGATCACCCTGTTTTCGAGTCTTCAAAACAGGCCGCAGAAATTGATTTTTCCAGTACTTCCTTCCTTAGAGAAGTTAGCCGAGCAAGAACATTTGGTTTTATACGCGATGTAGAGCGCCTGCGCGAACAAAATTTGGTGTTAGGCGGTAGTCTGGATAACGCAGTCGTGGTTGATGATTATCGTGTACTGAATGAGGATGGATTGCGTTACGAAGATGAATTTGTAAAGCATAAAATTTTGGACGCAATTGGCGACCTTTACCTGCTTGGACATAGTCTAGTTGGTGCATTTGCCGGTTATAAAGCTGGCCATGCATTAAATAATATGCTGTTGCGCAAATTGGTGGAGCAAACAGATGCTTGGGAAGAGGTAATCTACAAGGAAGCTGAGAAAGCCCCAATTTCTTATGCGAATCCACTAGCGGTGGTCTAAGCTGAAATTAGTAGTTGGCAAAAGGAATTTGTATCGGGTATTAAATTTCAAGCTTAGCGTTTCGCACGTTTCGCCAAATTTGAAAGAGCCTGCTTAAGCGCTGGATGCGCGGTTGTTTTGGCCAGAGCCTTTATCTGCTTAGCAGAGTGCCTGGAAATTTGGATAGCATTGCGCTGAGCTGAAATAGGTTTAGCCTGAATTGGTCGGATGACTGTTTGAATGGATTTTATCGTCAGGCCGCTTGTAACGGACATTTTGGACGCTATTTCGTTACTTAGGTAACGAATTTTAGTCGCCCAGACAGGCGAGTCCGCTACTAACGTGAGGATATCGCGCCGCAGGGCGGCGACTTGAATATGCCCGCGGAGCTCGCCGGGTAGTATAGATTGTAAATTGGCATTGAGATCGAGAAGCCAATTAGATTGTTTCTTTAGGATGCTTGGTAATTGTGAGCCGAGAGGTTTCATCCGGGAGGCACTGAAGCGTGACGGGGTTGGCAAAAGTTAAGTTGCTATTAGCGCTGGACTTCGTGTCCTTAGTGTTTTACGGTATATTATCACGATATCCCGTTGATAATCCGTGAATTTCACGAAAATGAATATTATTCTAATTACTCGAAAAGGACGCAGCAGGCGCAACGTGGAAGTCAGTACTGCCAGCCAGTATATTCTGGTTTCGGCGGTGTTGCTTCTGGCTGCTTCGGTTTTCGCGGGATTTGGCTACTGGCTGGGCGCCAGTCATCAATCTAACAGCTACGTATTAGCCTGGCAGAGTGAGCTCGACGAGCAGCGTTCCGCACTACTGGACGTCCGCGAGAATGCAGAAGCCAGTGTTAAAGCTCTTACTACGCGCATTGGTCAAATGCAGGGCCATATTACCAGGCTGGATGCATTGGGTACCAAGTTGGTCAAAATGGCCAAAATTGATGAAAAAGAATTCGAGTTCAATAGCCCTCCGGCGCTGGGCGGACCAAATGAAGTGCCTACTGAATCCGTTGATCAAAGCACATTAGAGCAGGCTATCAGCGATCTTGGTCAGGAGTTGGGATACAGGGAATACCAGCTTTTCGTGCTTGAAGAAGTATTACGCTCCCGCATACTACATAAAGAAGTGCACCCAGCCGGCAGGCCTGTCAAGAAAGGCTGGATATCCTCGTATTATGGTTATCGAAACAGCCCGTTTGACGGTCGTCGTGTATTTCATAAGGGTCTCGATATCGCCGGCAAGCGTGGTAGCGCCATAATCGCGGTTGCGGGGGGAGTAGTTACCTGGTCGGACAAGCGTTGGGGCTATGGAAATATGGTTGAAATAAATCACGGCAACGGTTATGTCACCCGATACGGTCACTGTGAGACGCTCCTAATCAAAGAAGGTGAAGCGGTGAAAAAGGGAGAAACCGTTGCAACCATGGGTTCAACCGGACGTTCAACGGGTCCACACGTGCATTTTGAAGTTCTGCAGAATGGAAAACAGGTAAATCCACTCGATTTTATATACGCCGCGCGCTAGCCCTAAATAGTCAATCTTGCTTTTTACTGTCATCGACCGCATATATAATACGCAGCCCTCTGAGCTGCGTTTTTTGTTTCTACAACAATACTTTGCTCATTTACTACAAGATTTTTAACCATGATAAAAAAAGTTTTTAGAAAAATATTTGGCACTCGCAATGATCGAATGGTCAAGCGCATGCGCAAGACGGTGCAACAGATTAATGCGTTGGAACCGGAACTTGAGCAGAAAACAGATGATGAGCTACGCGAAAAAACGCAGGAGTTTAGGTCGCGGCTAAAAAATGGCGAGTCACTGGGTGATTTGCTTGTAGAGGCCTTTGCTGTTGTTAGGGAGGCGAGCAAACGCACGCTGAGTCTACGTCATTTCGATGTGCAGCTCATAGGCGGTATCGTTTTGCATGACGGAAAAATTTCTGAAATGCGTACCGGTGAGGGAAAAACACTGGTTGCGACTTTGGCAGCCTATCTAAATGCTTTGCCGCAAAAGGGTGTTCATATTATTACTGTTAATGATTATCTTGCGCGTCGTGATGCTGACTGGATGGGCGAGATTTACGAGTTTCTCGGGCTAAGCGTAGGTGTTATTGTCTCGGGAATGGAGCATAAAGAGAAGCAGGAAGCCTATGCCGCAGATATTACATATGGAACCAACAATGAATTTGGATTCGATTATTTGCGCGACAATATGGCTTTTAGCGCTGCGGACAGGATGCAGAAAAAACTGAATTTTGCAATCGTTGATGAAGTTGATTCCATATTAATTGATGAGGCTCGTACACCGCTTATTATATCCGGGCCAACTAACGACAATTCAGATCTGTATCAGAAGATCAACAAAATTGTTCCGAAATTAAAAATCCAGAAGAGTGAAGATAAACCAGGTGATTTCACAGTTGATGAAAAAGTCCGTCAGGCACATTTAACGGAACAAGGGCACGAGCATATTGAGCAGCTACTCACTCAGTACAATATATTGAATGAAGGGGAGAGTCTTTACGACACTGCAAATATTTCATTGATGCATCATGTGGATGCCGCGCTAAGAGCACATTTCCTGTATCAGAATGATGTGCACTACGTTGTTGAGAACGATGAAGTTGTAATCGTAGATGAGTTTACCGGACGAAAAATGCCAGGAAGACGCTGGTCCGAGGGGTTACATCAGGCGATAGAGGCAAAAGAGGGTGTCTTGATTCAAAACGAAAACCAAACTCTGGCTTCTATTACCTTTCAAAATTATTTTCGTCTATATCAGAAACTGTCAGGTATGACGGGTACGGCTGATACCGAAGCTTATGAATTTCAGCAAATTTATGGGCTTGAAGTTCTGGTTATTCCAACCCACCTGGATATGGTAAGAGATGATCAGGTGGATCAAATTTATTTAACTCAGAAAGAAAAATTCAACGCCATTATTGAAGATATTAAGGACTGCATTAAACGTGAGCAGCCGGTATTGGTCGGTACAGCTTCTATTGAGGCTTCGGAACACCTGTCCGCATTACTTAAAAAAGCTGGTATTAAGCATGAAGTGCTTAATGCGAAACAACATCAGCGTGAGGCCTTAATCGTTGTTCAAGCTGGCAGACCTGCTGCGGTGACGATTGCCACCAATATGGCGGGTCGTGGTACGGATATTGTGTTAGGAGGGAATCTTGAGGCGGAATTGAAGGAAATTGATAGTAGCGACGGTATACGTCGGCAACAGTTAAAAGATGAGTGGCAGGAGCGACATGATGCCGTAATCGCATCCGGCGGTCTTCGTATTGTCGGTACCGAGAGACACGAATCCAGGCGAATTGACAATCAGTTACGTGGTAGAGCAGGTCGGCAGGGTGATCCCGGATCCTCCCGATTTTATCTTTCATTGGAAGATAATTTGATGCGCATATTTGCCAGTGACAGAGTTTCCAGCATCATGCAACGGCTTGGGATGGAGGAAGGAGAAGCCATTGCACATCCCTGGGTGTCCAAGGCAATTGAAAATGCACAACGAAAAGTGGAAGCACATAATTTCGATATGCGCAAAAACGTGCTCGAGTATGATGATGTTGCAAATGATCAACGCAAAGTGATTTATCAGCAACGTGCAGATTTGATGGAGGTTGAGGACATCTCTGAAACCGTTGAGATTATCCGCGAAGATGCTGTTGGATTTGTGATTGATCAGTATATCGATCCAGGTAGTATGCCAGAACAGTGGGATGTGGCTGGGTTGGAAGATGCAATCGAGCATGATTTTGGAGAACCACTGCCTCTTAGAAAGTGGCTTGAAGAAGACGAAGAATTGCACGAGGAACCATTGCGTAGACGCATCCATCAGGGGGTCGTGAATACCTACAAAGACAAGGAAAGCTTGCTCGGTTCTGAACAAATGCGTCGTTTGGAAAAGGCTGTGCTGTTGCAGGTACTGGATAGTAACTGGAAGGAACATCTTGCAGCAATGGACTACCTGAGGCAAAGCATTGGTTTGCGCGGCTATGCACAAAAAAATCCCAAGCAAGAATACAAACGTGAAGCGTTTGCCATGTTTTCCGAACTGTTGGATGGTATCAAGATGGAAGTTGCACGAATACTGTCTCGAATTCAGTTTCGGGAAGATGATGATGTCTCGAAATTAAGAAGACAGCAGCGGCCGCAACAAATGCAATTTAATCACCCGCAGGCAAACAGTGCATTACAGCCCGGAGAGCAACGTCAGGCGGCAGCGCAGAAACAACCTTATGTTAGAAAACAGAAGAAAATTGGTCGCAACGAGCCTTGTTTCTGCGGTTCAGGAAAAAAATATAAACAGTGCCACGGTAAACTAAATTAGGTAACGAGTATGCCTGTAGGCCTTACCACACCCAGTAACGTTTTATCCATTGATGGTATTCGCCTTGCTGCCGAGCATGCGGGTATTAGAAAGGCGTCTGGACATGACCTTGTATTAATAGAATTATGTGAAGGTTGTCGTACTGCAGTTAGTTTAACAAAGAATCTTTTTTCTGCAGCACCGGTAACAGTAGTGAAAGAGCATCTTGCGATTGCGCAACCACGATGCCTGTTAATTAATGCCGGTAATGCCAATGCGGGAACCGGTGAGCAGGGGCTAATTGACGCTAAGGCTTGCTGTAAGTATCTGGCTGAAAAGACCGGATTGCTGGAAGAAAACATACTACCTTTTTCAACTGGCGTTATCGGTCAAGCCTTGCCGGTAGCAAAAATTAGCTCAGTGATTCCGGGATTAATTAAAAAACTGGATGAGCAGGCATGGACTAGCGCTGCTCAGGGCATTATGACAACAGATACGATTCCCAAAGCCGTAAGCAGATCCGTTGAAACAGAAATGGGGAAAATATCTGTAACAGGGATAGCAAAGGGCGCGGGCATGATTTGTCCGGATATGGCAACGATGTTGTCCTTTATTGCCACTGATGCTGAAATTGAGCAATCCGAACTTGAACAGCTGCACCGACGCCTGGTAGACGCTTCATTTAATCGAATATCTGTGGATGGTGATACTTCAACCAACGATGCCTGCGTCTTAATGGCTACCGGCAAAGGCGTGAAGCTGTCAGCAGAGTCTCCTGCGTGGAAATTATTTGAGGAATTGGCACTTGAGGTCTATCAGCTATTGGCACAAGCGATTATTCGAGATGCTGAAGGTGTTAGTAAGTTTGTCACTTTGAAAGTTGTAAATGGTGCTACACAGCCGGATTGTGAAGCAGTCGCCAGAACACTGGCGCATTCTCTTCTGGTAAAGACCGCGTTATTTGCATCTGATGCAAACTGGGGGCGCATACTGGCTGCGATTGGCCGAGCTGGTGTTGCGCTGGATATCAGTAAAATAGATATAAGTATTAATGGCGTAAGCATATTAAGAGAGGGTGAGCCAGATAGACAATACACTGAGGAGGCTGGCGCTGCGGCAATGTCGAAAGATGAGATCGAAGTATTAGTCAGTATGGGGAGTGGTTCGGCGCACTATACATTATGGACAACAGACTTAAGTCATGAGTATGTAAGCATCAATGCCGACTATAGAACTTAGGTCACCACTTTTTTATATATGCTGTGATAAATAGAAAACCAATTCTGGTTGCAGCGGCAGCAATAATTGATAAGAAGAATCGCGTACTAAACACACAGCGACTTAGGGGGACTCATTTAGCGGGGAAATGGGAGTTTCCTGGCGGGAAACAGAAAGCCGGTGAGACCACGCTACAGGCGTTAGCAAGAGAACTCAATGAAGAACTTGGTATTGCCCCCGAGAATCCCAAACACCTGATAACTTTAACGCATCATTATCCTGAAAAAACAGTTAAGTTATCGGTCTGGGTTGTGACGTCCTATTCTGGCCAACCGGAAGGCAGAGAAGGACAGCCAATACGATGGCAGAAAATTTCAGAGCTAGATTCTGCAGATTTTCCTGCGGCGGACTACGGCATTATTCGGGCCCTGCAGTTGCCTGATATCTGCGCAATTACACCAGATATTGAGCATGTTGAGAAAGCTCTATTTTTAAACAGCTTAGAGAAAACGCTGACAACAGGTGTTCGTCTTTTAATACTGCGTTGCCATAGTTTGAGCAAAGAGGATTATCTGGCGTTGTCACAAACCGTGACTAGCTTGTGTTCTCGTTATAGTGCTGCATGCATGTTAAATATGCCAGTTGACTGGCTGAGCGATTGTCCTGGTGCAAATATTCACTTACGTAGCTCGCAGTTACTGAGTTGTAATAAAAAACTGGATTCGTTATTGGGACTGGTAAGCGCATCCTGTCACAGTCGAGAGGAAATTGAACAAGCAATGAATGTTGGTGTTGACTTTGTATTGCTGTCACCTGTTAAACAAACACAGTCACACCCTGATGCAAAAGTTTTAGACTGGAAAGGCTTTGCTGATATTGCTTCTTACTCATCCGTTCCTGTCTATGCCCTAGGTGGCATGACAATAAAAGATCTGGCTATTGCGCAGACTTACGGTGCGCAAGGTATATCAGGAATCAGTGGTTTCTGGGATCAGTAGGTGCAATTTTGCGTGGAATAAGAAACTAAATTCCACAAATCATTAATGAGAAATCTACATTAGATTTGGTTTGTGGTGATTTGGAATCGCCTGTCTTCCACTCCATAAACCGAATATTAAGGCGATGCTTATTAGCAGTAATCGTTGGATAGTAAGCTTGCTTTGCGTCCACTATTATTTTTACAAGTTGAGCATGTGTTTTCCGCTTTAATTGATGCTCGTAGAAGCCATTGTCGGCAATACAGGGAATGGCATCAGCACTGTTTCTAATGGCTCCAAGACAGGTGGCAATCGCATCTCTTAATGGAATGTAAGGCTTAAACCATGTAATCAGAGTTTCTTGTCGGTTAGCGTCTGCTGAGTTGAGCCAATGCGTATAGAGTGGTAAATCAAAGCTGCAAGTTCCCCCGGGAATACTCAGGCGCTGGCGCACGCTGTTATATAACAGATCATTTTGCAGATGCTGATCAAGCTGTTCATTGATATCATGAATAGAGGAGACATTCTGTTCAATTCGTTTTAGCAAATCCTGCAATACAGACTTATTAATTCCCGGAAAATCAATATGCCGGTTAAGTGATGCATATTGTCGCTCCAGTTCCTTTATTACTTCACTTTTTATATCGCCGCGGAAAAGATTATTAATTTCCACCAGCGATTGAATGACGCAGTGTGCAGATTGTATATCGTTGTGTTCAATATGATGTTCTGCCCTATCGAAGAGTTGCTCAAGTCTCAATAGTGTCCGAATACGTTCATTTAAAGGAAGCTCATAGACAGTACCTTTGCGAGAGGTATTTTCAGCAGTGTATTGAATCTTACTTTCTTCCGATTCTGCCAGATAAGCCTGATGTAGCAACTCAACACTATTTCGAAGTTGGGTAATATCGCCTGTATTTTTAAGGACCTGATCTGCCGCTTCAAGCCGGTTCTCACGGCTTATTTGAGTATCAATTATGGATTGTGCCTGCTTGCGGGTAAAACCATCTCGTTGCATAACACGTTCAATCTGTGTTTCCTCATTCGCGTCCACAACCAGAATCTGGTCTATCATTTCCCAATGGCCCGTATCAACCAGTAATGGGATTACAAGAATGGCATAGGGTGTATCGCCAACGAGTTCCAGTCGTTCCAGCATCGATTGACGGATAAGCGGGTGCAGAATTTTTTCCAGCGATTTGCGTTGCAGGTCATCCGAAAAGACCAGATCTCGTAATCGGTGACGGTCCAGAGTGCCGTTAGGCAATAAGATATCCGGGCCAAAATTATCAACAAGCTCCTGTAGGGCTGGTTGCTCTGGTTCAACCAGTTCGCGTGCGATTAGATCGGCATCAATAATCGGTATATGGTGTTCGGCAAAAAGTTTTGCGACAGTGCTCTTACCGCTGCCAATGCCACCTGTTAGTCCGATAACAAGCATTAATTATCCTTATTTGATTCTGGTTTGTTGCTGTTTAGGTAAAAAGTGGTCTGAATAACGCCGTATGATCAGGCGGCTCCAGTTAATTGTTAACCATACTGCCTTAAACGGCAAGTAAGTTTAAATATGCACTACTAATTTCGTTGCCATACAGCAGGTAAATCCAGCCGGCGATCGCAAGATAAGGCCCAAATGGAATTGGAACGCGTCGGTCATGGCCTGCAAACATAATCATGGCGATACCCACAATCGCGCCTACCAGCGAGGATAGAAGAATGATACCTGGTAAGGATTGCCAACCCATCCAGGCGCCAAGCACCGCCAGTAGCTTGAAATCGCCATAGCCCATTCCTTCTTTTCCGGTTATTAATTTAAATGCCCAGTAGACGGACCATAAAATGAGGTAGCCAGCTGCGGCGCCAATTATTGCGTCACTGGTGGGAATAAAATGGTCTGACAGGCTGAGAATTAGTCCCAACCATAAAAAAGGTAAAGTGATATCGTCTGGAAGCAGGGTGTGCTTTAAATCAATAACAGAAAGCGCAATTAAAGCCCAGGTTAAACAGAGTGCAGCAAGGGCTGGAAGCGTCAATCCAAATTTGGCCACAACGATTACAGAGAGGGCTGCAGTTAGTAGCTCAATCAGAGGGTATTGAATGGATATTGGAGCACTGCAATTAGCGCATTTACCCTTTAAGAATAAATAGCTAAAGACTGGGATATTTTGCCATGCATATATAAGGCTGTTACATTTTCGGCAGCGCGATCTGGGGGTAATCAAATTAAATTTTTGACTTGTGTCAGTCGTTGTATCGCGCTCATCCAGTTCAGCGCATTGTTCGCGCCAGCTGTTTTCCATCATAACCGGTAAACGATAAATCACGACGTTTAAGAAACTACCGATAAGCAGGCCAAATAAAAAAACGACGCCAGCCAGCAAGTAAGGATAGAGTGCAAAGAGTTCCTTGAGGTAGAGAAGTAGCTCAGGCATCAGTTTTGGTATTTATTGAATCTGCTTCTTGATAGCGCAGTGCTAGATAACGCTGCCCATCTTGAATATTGGTAAATACATGGCTACCACCAATCCACCAATCACAACACCCAGGAATGCCATAATCATCGGTTCCATCAGACTACTTAACGCATCCACAGCGTTATCCACTTCCTGTTCAAAAAAATCAGCAACTTTTGACAGCATGGCATCCAGAGAACCGGATTCCTCACCAATAGAAACCATTTGCACGACCATATTAGGGAACAGTCCAGTTCTGCGCATAGATGACTGGAGTTGCTCACCAGTTGCAGTCTCGTCTCTCATTTTCATTATGGCGCTATAAAAAACATTGTTACCCGAAGCACCGGCAACAGATTCCATTGCTTCAACCATAGGAACGCCGGCGGCAAACATTGTTGACATAGTGCGGGCGAAGCGTGCTATGGCTGCTTTGGTCAGTATTTCGCCAAATAATGGCAACTTGAGTACTAACTTATCCAGCAAATTTGAGAAATCTTTTGAGCGCTGTTTTAAATTGACAAAGCCTACGATAAAAGCACCGACTCCGCCAAAGGCTATAAACCAGTTTGATTGGAGCCAGCGAGACAGATTAACTACAAATTGTGTGAAAGCGGGCAGATCAGCGCCAAAACCGTCGAACAGCGATTCAAATTGCGGCACAACAAATAGCAGAAGTATTGCGGTTACAATTACGGCAACGACAACCACCGCTATGGGGTAAAAAAGTGCCTTTTTGATCTTTGATTTAAGCTCTTCGGTTTTTTCCTTATACATGGCAATTTTATCGAGTAGTGTTTCCAGGGTTCCAGACTGCTCACCGGCTTCTACAAGATTTACAAACAAGTCATCAAAATATTTTGGTCTTTTAGCCAGCGCCTGTGCCAGATTTGATCCCCCTTCAACATCGGCCTTAACACCTAAAATTAAGTCTTGCATTAAGGGTTTCTCATGGCCGCGTCCAACAATCTCAAATGCCTGCACCAACGGCACGCCGGCAGACATCATTGTTGCCAGTTGCCTGGAAAATACAGCGATATCCTTTGCTACGATTTTTTTGCCGCTGGCACCAAATAATGGTTTTGGTTTTTTTCTGACTCGTAAGGGTG
>CAJHXT010000052.1_pt1 | contig 21483 bp, 19 predicted proteins | sample 9198451 | NCBI WGS metagenome assembly CAJHXT01 (sample SAMEA7708326, study PRJEB35096) | sediment metagenome | biome: marine neritic benthic zone biome [ENVO:01000025]; feature: sediment [ENVO:00002007]; material: shallow marine sediment [ENVO:03000034] sea grass bed [ENVO_01000059] ... | reverse complement strand
TGGCTCATTTTCAACAGCTATCATAAGCTGCCGGCTGATGAACTTGCCGGACCCAAGGTCCCTTGGTTCAGGAAATCCGGGAGCGACCAATGTATTACGCACGGGCAGCAAAAAGGCGGCCATTATCACACTACTCGGCGATAGTATAAAAGGCCTTGCACCTGTCTTGCTGAGTATACTTATACTCCCGGATTATCCGGAGTGGTGTTATGTGATGGTTGGGCTGGCTACTTTTCTGGGCCACCTTTATCCCGCTTATTATCGCTTCAAGGGCGGCAAGGGAGTCGCAACAGCCTTCGGTGTCTTGCTGGCCTACTGCTGGCCAGTCTTTTTAGCAGCATTAACAACGTGGCTAATAACAGCCTGGATTTTTCGCTATTCTGCGCTGGCTGCACTTATCGCTTTTGCATTCACACCAATTTACTCCATTCTATTAGGCGTTCAAAACTATGCCGTAATGCTGCTTGTAGTTCTATCGATACTGATTTTCTGGCGTCACCGTGAAAACATAAAACGATTATGTACCGGCCAGGAAAGCAAAATCGGTAAAGCGTCGTAAAGATTTAATTAAATACAGATACAAACATGATAGAAGCCAACTCAACACAGAAAGTTATATCTGAAGTACCAAGACCACTTTTACTAATCGGTAGCGCGCTTATAGTCAGCGGCATAATTATTTCTATTTATGTCGTGTTGCAAGTGCTCCAGGTATATCAAGACACAAACAGTAACCCTTTTGTTGCTAATCTGGTGAGAGAACTATCAGGTGCAGAATTGGTAAAGTTTAGCGGCCAGTCTATTCTTTTGGGTGAGGCCTCTGCCACAACATCCTCTATTGCTTTATTCGCAATGCTGGCATGGATAAGTTTCAGTCTGGGCATTTCACTGATTAAGGCTGGCGCTCAAATTGTATCACCTGTATTTCGTAACGAACTCGCCACGCTTAAACAAAAGCTCAACGAACTTTCCCAAAAATCTAAATACGATTAACAGACGTCTTTTTATTTTCAATAATTTAATAACTTATAATGCCAAGATTTATTATCCACTAAAACAATCTGTTCTTAAAAAGCAAAATAACAAACCATCGATTTATCACGGCACACATCAGAGTCAGCTACATCGCCTGGCATTTACTTTCTTGAAATAGGCTTCTTTCATTTGCGTTTCAAACTCCTTATTGTTTGCGTACTCAAAGCCAAAAACAGCAGGCCAGAGTTTCGTGTCTTCCATACATAAATAAAAGAAAACCGAGTCATGCCAGACCTTGAATTGATCATAAACATGTTTAAAAAAATTGGTTTTTACTGCCACTGGATAAGATAGTTTCCCCGCCGCATCTTCCATTGGCATCTGCAGTATTTTGCTCTTAAGTTTGCGCTGTCGCAGCATTTTTATTACCGGCTTAATGTACGTTAACGTCCCCAATGATACTAACGCCACCTGCCCTGGATAAAACGAAGAAGTCAGTTGCTCAATCAGCAAATTATATTCCTGCTGCCAGCCTTTGAAAGCAACAATAGGATGCAAATGAAAACCTACAATAATGCCCTTATCTGCAACTTTTTGCGCGGCAGCTAACCTACTCTTCAAGGGTGCAGTACGATGCTCCTCATTATCTGTTATTGTTTTCGCATTTACCGACCATGTCACTATAACATTACGTGGAACAGCATTATTCAATAAATAGTTAACGTTTGATGATTTTGTTTTTAATTCGAGAATTACATTTGGATGATTTTCAACCCAGTCAAAAAGATCTCGCAACACATTGTTGCGATTCCCCCAAAGCAGTGAGTCTGAGGACTGACCTGTACCAATATGATAGGTTTTGTCTGGATCAAGAATAATCTTGCTTAGTTTTTCACGAAAGTTTTCATGAAAAACAATTTCGTCATTGTGATAAAAAGATTGAATAGAACAATAACTGCAACCGTATCCACAATTTATAACAGCATCCAGGGTCTGCAAATTGCAGCAGCGTGTTTTATCTGAAAAAACCGGGCAAACCCCCAACACTGGATTGTTGTCAGCCTTTGATTTAAAAACGATTTGCGCTGGTTCCTCTTTGGCTCGCGAACAGGAGTCGCTGTAATCAGGTTGATCGTCTTTCAACAACCGCCATTTATCCTTTATACGCGCCAAAATATCCTGTTTCCTTTGCTTCCCCTGCGACCGATCAAGACCCTCTTCATCCCAGTAATCTTTCAACAATCCAAGTTCCCACATTTCAAAATCTGTTGCTATTTCAATCAGTTGGTTTAAATCCTGGATTGTTAAATAGTAGGGCTCAGCTTTTTCAGCAATAAAATCCTGATTCCTTGAATCAAGATTCAAATAAAGAGGGTTGTTAGACAGGTAATCTGACTTGGTGAGAGACATCAATGGTTTTACGGTCATCTAGAATTCAGCTGCAAGGATAACATAGCGACTGCTGGAATCTGTCTCACAAAATATCCTGGCCACTACGATATTCAGAGTTATTTTTTTATTCTGTCGCGCAATCTGTCTGCAGCAGACCTCAGATTTGATAATTGCTTTTTGCCCCAGTCTTCACCGTCGGACAGGGCTTGTTTCATCTTCCGCCGACCAATATTCAACAGTGTCCCCTCCTGATTAAGTGCTCCCGAAATTCTTTCTTTTAATACAGCGATCTCGTCACTTGCTGCTCTTTTGATAAGCTTTAAATCTGCTTTTGCAGCATCCCCGGCAGTAAAAATAGCGTCTTTTCCAGCTTTTATATCGACACGCAGTTGATTCAGCAGCGCCTCACGGCTAGCCGTTGCTTTGTTGCGAGCATCTACCGGAATTTCGGTGTCGCTAGCAGGTGCTTCTTCCTGTTTATCAGCACTATTGTCTGCGGCCACCTTTTGCTTCACCGGTTTTTCGTCGGGCGCGAGCAAATCGTCTTCTACTTCTTTGTCCGCGGAAACTCTCTTCTTTTTCACTACTTTTTTTTGACTCGCACCTTTTTCTTAGCGGTAACCTTTTTACTTGTTTTTTTCTTTATAACGGCCATGTAAGTCCTCCCATATACCGCAAAACACTCTACTGATTACTAGTCGATATCGGCATAAGCTCATCTACACCCCATCTTGCTCTGGCTTTGATCTGTAAATCAACTTCAGATTGCTGCCGCAATCTTAAAAACCCAACATAAGCGATCATAGCGCCATTGTCGGTACAAAACTCAATTCTTGGATAGTAAAGCTCAGCTCCGTACTTCCTGGTCATTGCTCCCAGCGAAGCCCGCAATCTTTGATTGGCACCGACACCACCTGCAATCACGATTCTTTTATGCCCTGTTAAATCCAGTGCGCGGCGGCATTTAATTACCATTACATCCGCTACTGCTTCTTCAAAAGCTCTCGCAATATCTGCTCGTGTCTGGTCATCTTTTGGTTCTTTTTTGACGGTATTGAGGGCAAAGGTCTTTAAACCACTGAAACTAAAATCCAGGCCTGGCCGATCTGTCATGGGGCGCGGAAAGCGATATCGCTCTGGATCCCCCTTCTCGGCCAGCTTGGCCAGAGCCGGTCCACCTGGATACGGCAGACCAAGAAGCTGGGCAGTTTTGTCAAATGCCTCGCCAGCTGCGTCATCAATACTCTCTCCCAGGCGGCGATAGACACCAAAATCCTCAACATCGACAAGAAGGGTATGTCCCCCTGATACCAGCAGAGCAATAAAAGGGAATTCTGGAGCAGGCTCTTCCAGCATGGGCGCCAGTAAGTGCCCTTCCATATGGTGGACGGCTACCGAGGGTATTCCCAACCCCCATGCCAAACTGCGCCCAAATGCTGCGCCGGTGAGCAATGCACCGAGTAAACCAGGCCCGGAAGTATAGGCCACTCCATCCAGATCAGAGCGCTTAAGCTGAGATTGTCTAAGCACTTCCTTTAATAATGGAGCAAGGCGTCGAATATGATCGCGCGACGCCAGCTCCGGCACCACACCACCGTATTCGGCATGCATACTCACCTGACTATGCAGCACATGCGCCAGCAGACCGTGCTCACTGTCGTAAACTGCCAACCCCGTTTCATCACAAGAAGTTTCTATACCTAGTACACGCAATGCGGCGTTCCCATTAAATATGCTTAAAAAATTGCGAATTATACGGCGGATCATTGGAATTGGCGCGTCTAGCCATTATAATCGCGGCCCATTTTCACTAGAACCGACAGATCAGTATATGCCTTCAGTACGAATTAGAGAAAACGAGCCCTTTGAATCGGCTATGCGCCGTTTCAAACGCACTTGCGAAAAAGCCGGTGTTTTGACCGAAACCAGACGCCGTGAATTTTATGAAAAGCCAACTACTGAGCGCAAGCGCAAGAATGCTGCCGCCAGTAAAAGGCACCAGAAGCGTCTAAGCAAAGAAATTTCCCGCCGTACACGCCTTTACTAATCCGCTATCCAAGAGCTCTAGCATGTCCGAATCAGGTCTAAAAACCAGGATTCAAGACGACGTCAAGCAGGCAATGAAGGCTGGCAACAAGCCTCGCCTGGCAGCTTTACGTCTTATTACAGCGGCTATTAAACAAGTCGAAGTCGATAGTCGAAAAGAAATGGCCGACGGCGACGTGATTGCCGTACTCGACAAAATGTGCAAGCAACGGCGAGAATCCATAGAACAGTATAAGAAAGCTGAGCGTCAGGATTTGCTGGATATTGAAGAAAAAGAATTGGCGATTATTACAGAATACCTGCCCCAGCAACTGACTGCGGCCGAAATCGAAGAACTGATTACCGCTGCCATCAGTGATACCGGCGCGAGTTCAATAAAGGATATGGGCAAAGTCATGGGAATTATCAAACCTAAAACACAGGGACGCGCAGATATGGGCAAATTAAGTGGGCTGGTAAAAGCCAAGCTTAGCAGCTAGCTCTGTTTCGCTAGTGCTCCACTCGATTATCTCGCCAATCTCGCTATGAGCAAAATTAATAACGATCGCCTTATTCGTGCTCTGCTTCGCCAGCCGGTTGATCGCACTCCAGTCTGGATGATGCGACAAGCCGGACGTTACTTACCGGAATATCGTGAGATTCGCGCCAAAGCAGGCAGCTTTATGAAATTATGCAGTACACCTGAGCTGGCCTGCGAGGTGACGCTGCAGCCTTTACGTCGATACAGTTTCGATGCGGCAATATTGTTTTCAGATATTCTTACTGTACCGGATGCAATGGGTTTAGGGTTGTATTTTGTTGAGGGCGAAGGACCGAAATTCAGTCAGCCTGTTCGTAGTGCTGAGGACATTGCAGCCTTAGGCGTTCCAGATCCCGAGCAAGAGCTGAGTTATGTCACTGACGCGGTGCGTTTGATTACGCATGAACTGGATAGTGATTTACCACTGATTGGATTCGCCGGTAGCCCGTGGACCGTGGCAACCTATATGGTTGAAGGTGGTTCCAGTCGCAATTTTGCCAATATCAAAAAATTAATGTTTGATGAGCCCGCACTATTGCACCAGTTACTTGATATCAATGCAAAAGCAACCTCTGAATATTTAAAAGCGCAGATTGCCGCTGGTGTAAATGCGATTATGGTATTTGACACCTGGGGTGGAGTGCTAACACCAGATGCCTATCGAGAATTCTCCTTGAAATATATGCAGCAACTTATTGAGCAACTACCCGGTGAATACAACGGCCAGAAAATTCCCAAAGTATTGTTTACAAAAGGTGCTGGACCGCTTTTATCTGATATGGCGGGCAGCGGCTGTGATGCACTTGGAGTAGATTGGACAACACCACTTTCCGAAGCACGTCGACTCACAGATGACCAAGTGGCATTGCAGGGCAACCTTGACCCATCTGTTTTGTATGCGAAATCAGAGGTAATTAAACAGGAAGTCGCCAAGGTACTACAAAGCTATGGCAATGGCCCTGGCCATGTGTTTAACCTGGGCCACGGCATACATCCAGGGATTGATCCTGAACATGTTGCGGCGATGGTTGATACGATTCACGAATTAAGCCCCGCTTATCACAAAAATTAAATCTGCTCTTTTAATTTCTGTGTTTTTCCGTGGGTTCCGTGGCTAAGGATTCCCTTCGCTGAGCAACGCTTCCAATTCGCGCAGATTCATTCTTTGCATCGGCTTACCATCGATTGGCGACTTTGGTGCTTCACGTAAGTCTTTTTCTTTAAAGAGCATTAATTCGGTTGCGACTCCATCGGCAACGCAATCGCACATTGTAATGCTCTGTACCCTGCCATCGCAGTACTGGATTCGTTTGCTGGCTAGCTTGTAAGAAATATTGTGATCAAGTAGATATTGCAATATTAGTTCCGGCGGCTCAGCAAACACATGTATTTGTACGGGAGCGTATTCATCTGCAGTACCATGTAAAACACTACCTACCAGACGCGGCTCAAACTTGGATAAAAACCGCATGCTTTGCATTGCTGATTGTCGTAATCGTTTAATTAACAGGTGCTGAGTATCAGGTTTAAATAGCTTAAGGTAATCAACTAAAGCTGATTGAATTTCATCATTACGCGGCATCGGTGAGCGATCCGGTAATCCCAGTTTATCGCGTGCTTTTTGTTTAGCCTGCTGGTAATCACGTACATTTTGCTCGTGCATGATTTTTGCGGCCTCCTGAGCTATTAGCTCGCGAGCACGCTCTGCCCTGATCTTGAATCTCATCATTCTCTGACCAGTGCGACTGCCTAAAACAATTCCTCTGTTACCGAGGTGCCGGATCGCGTTGTCGGGGTGTTGGTCTCTGCCTCTGAATCCTCAAGAGGGAAATCAATTATTTCCTCAGATTTCTCGGTGGGTACATTCTCAGTTCGAAATACTTCAAATACACTTTCTTTAGTATTGGTGGTCGCCAGTAGTCCGGTTCTACTATCTATCCGAGTGGTAACCACACCATCAGGAAGGTCAGGTAATTTTTCAGGAACGCCCTCTAACGCTTCGCGCATATAGTCAACCCAGATCGGCAAAGCAGCACGACTGCCTGCTTCACCAGCGCCCAAGGGCTGATGAATATCAAATCCAACCCAAACTGATGTTGCATACTTATAATTAAAACCATTAAACCATGCATCATGTTCGTCATTGCTTGTGCCCGTTTTCCCCGCCAAATCATTGCGACCCAGCGCAAGCGCACGCCTACCGGTACCGCGTAACACAACATCTCGCAGGATGCTGTTCATAATAAAATTAACTCTTTCGTCCATGATTCGAGGCGCCTGCCGCAGCACGCGTTTGGGTTTTGGAAACTCCAATTCCGCTAATTCTCCATCTTCCGGATTATCACCGGGTATTTCCGCTTCTTCTGTTGCGCTTAAATCACTTTCTTCTGCCGTGCTTAATTCACTTTCTGCTGCGTCTTGCTTAAGCTCCAACACGGCAAGCTGATCAGCTGTGTTGTCTTGCTGCTCGCCACCTACTTCATCTTCCTCACTATCCAGTACCGGCCATTCAACGATATAGTCTTCTTCCAGCGCAACAGGATCTATGTCATCAACCGCGCACTGCAAACAAGACAACCCATAATCGGCATACCACAAAACTGAGCCTTCTTCGTTTTCAATTCGATCGACAAAAAAGGGCTCAATACGATACCCCTGATTGGCAAACGCACTGAACCCGGATACTTGATTTAACGGTGACAAGGTCCCGCTACCTAGCGCCAGAGATAAATCTCTGGGCAGAGCGTCATCATCAAGACCAAATCGTTTTGCGTAGCGACGTGCTTTTGCAATACCCAGCGATATTAGCAGCCGAATCGATACCAGGTTGCGGGACCTGACTATACCTTCACGCAGCCGGGTTGGACCAAAAAATCTTCCGCTATAGTTCTCAGGCTTCCATTTACCTTCTAAAGCGGGGTCATCAAATACCACTGGGGCATCATTGATTATACTTGCAGCGGTAAACCCGTTTTCCAGAGCTGCTGAATAAACAAAAGGCTTAAAGCCCGAGCCAGGTTGACGCTTTGCCTGTACAGCGCGATTAAACTTACTTTTGAAATAGTCAAAGCCCCCCACTAGTGATATCACAGCACCATTTTGCGGATCGAGCGTCACCAGCGAGCCTTCAACTTCAGGTAACTGCGTGAGCTGCCAGGATTTTTCCTCCTCTAGCCCCTCTATGTCCTGCTGTTCTTCATCTGTATCCGCCTGTTCCTTGGTATTTTCCTCATCATTATTAAGCGGGCGTATCCATATTAAGTCTCCTATCAGCAATACGTCGCGCATCAATTTTGGTTCAGGACCTTGCTCATTAACGCTAATATATCCTTTCGCCCACCCGATACTGTCAAAATTCAGTTGCCCATACTCTCCTGCACCCAGGTAAATACTGGCGATTTCTGTGGTTGTGGATTCTGCATCCTCCGTTTTGGTCTTCTGCTCTTCCTCCGTCAGCTCTGTCTCCGAGATCTCCAGCACATAGGCAGGCCGAACTTCCCCAAATCGCCCTTTTGCTTCAATGATTTCATCAATTTCCTTGCGAGGAATAATGTGAGTTTCATTAGGATCCTTGGGCTCCATGATCTCGACGGTATTTTCAGACGCATCAGGCTGGGCATTTTCAGCGATAGGCTCGTCGTCCAATAAGACCAATTCCTCCTCAGCTTCCTCAGCTTCCTCCACAGTCAATTCAATCCTTTTTAAGTTTTCCTCCAGAATGGTGACACTGATGGGCCCGCGATAGCCGTGACGTTCGGTGTACTGAAGTAATCCTTCTCTCAAGGAATTGTTTGCAGCCGCCTGCAAGCGGCTATCTATAGAGGTATAAACCCTCATCCCTGAGGTATAAGCCTCTTCACCATATCGAGATACCATCTCGGCACGCACCATTTCAGCTAAATATGGTGCCTCAACTTCAAATACCACCTCGTGAGTGCCAGCTGTAATTGGTTGCACAACCGCCTGCTCGAAATCTGCCGATGAAATATGAGCTAGATCACGCATACGCGCGAGTATGTAGTTACGACGTTGCAGAGCTCGCTGAGGATTCGCTATTGGATTAAACGTTGACGGCGCTTTTGGTAAACCAGCCACCATGGCTGTTTGCGCCAGATCAAGATCAACCAGAGGCTTGCCATAGTAGGCTTGCGCTGCTGCAGACACTCCATAGGCCCGCTTACCCAGATAAATTTTATTTAGATAAAGCTCGAGTATTTTGTCCTTGCTCAGTTCACGTTCGATCTTTAAAGCCAGGAATATTTCATTCAGCTTACGGATATAGGTCTTTTCAGGAGTCAGAAAGAAATTACGGGCAACCTGCATGGTTATCGTGCTACCCCCCTGAGAACGATCACCTTTCAGAATCTGATTTAATACAGCCCGAATTAAACCCCTGTAATCCACCCCGGGATGCTCTTCAAACCGGTCATCCTCCGCAGCCAGAAACGCCAGCTTGACCAACTCCGGCACATCATCAATCTCGATCGGTATGCGGCGCTTTTCACCAAATTCAGCGATCAACTTGCCGTCAGCGCTATACACGCGCAATGGTTGCTGCATGCGAGCTTCTTTAAGCACGTCTACCGTCGGCAATTTTGGGTTTAGATACCAATATGCTCCCGCCAGGGCACCAACCCCAATCCAGGCAGCGGCGCTACCAAGGCTAATGGAGGTCAGCAATAAGACAACTAGAAATTTACGTTTTCGGGTCATTCTGGGGCCTGAAATTGGTCGATCATTTTATCTTGAAATGCCCATTTTTGAGTACTCTCAGACAGAAATAGGCTAGTAATTTTATGCACTTAGTACTAGTATTTAAACCAGTAAATCATGTAGGCTATCTAACTTCATAACCAGACAGGGAAAAACGTGCTTTTCTTCGGTTCAAAAACACCACCAATGGTCGGGGTCGACATTAGCTCAACAGCCGTCAAGTTGCTGGAGTTTAGCAAATTGAAGGACGGATACCGAGTAGAAAGCTACGGAGTCGAACCACTGCCTGCAAATGCCGTCACGGAGAAAAATATTCAAAACGTTGAGGCCGTTGGCGAGGCGCTGCGACGTGCAGTGAAAAAGTCCGGCACTCGAGCAAAACTCGCTTCCCTCGCTGTCGCAGGTTCCTCTGTAATTACCAAAAAGATTCTAATGCAGGCCGATCAGAGCGATGAGGAAATGGAATACCAGATTCAGGCTGAAGCCGATCAATACATCCCTTACCCGCTTGAGGAAGTCTACCTGGATTTTGAAGTTCTGGGTGAAGCACCGAATAACCCTGACTCCGTTGAAGTATTACTCGCTGCGTCGAGAGCAGAAAACGTCAGCACGCGCACCGCGGTTGCCGATATTGCAGGCTTAACCGCTAAGGTCGTCGATGTTGAAGCCTACACTATTGAAAATGCCTACACCCTGATTACCAACCAGATTCCCGATTACGGCGTTGATAAAACAACGGCGATAATCGATATCGGGGCAACCATGACCAGCCTAAATGTCATTGATGACGGCAGATTGGTCTACACACGAGAGCAGCCTTTTGGTGGAAAACAGCTTACAGAAGAAATAATGCGGCGTTACGGCCTATCATTTGAGGATGCTGGCCGAGTTAAAAAGGAAGGTGGATTGCCGGAAAACTATGAGCCAGAAGTCCTGCAGCCTTTTAAACAGACCACTGCCCAGCAAGTTGGACGATTTCTGCAGTTTTTCTATTCCTCCGGCGAGCATGAACATGTTGATTATATTGCGCTGGCTGGCGGGTGCTCTGCAATTCCCGGTATCTCTGAATTAGTCGAATCTAATCTCGGCATTGCTTCAGGAGTAGTCGATCCATTTGCAAATGCAGGCGTTGCTGGCAGAGTGGCCAAGCAAAGACTGATAAACGACGCACCATCCCTAATGATAGCCTGCGGTCTGGCCTTAAGAGGGATTATGTAATATGACCAGGATTAACCTTTTACCCTGGCGCGAAGAGCAACGGCGACAAAAAACGTCTGATTTTGGTGCGCTAGCCGGTCTTGTTGCAATAATTACTGGCTTGGTGGTACTTATAGTCTGGTTATATCTGGAGACAGTGGTGGACTATCACAAACTGCGAATCCAGTTCATGCAGGGCCAAATCGATATTTTAAATACTAAATTACAGCAAATTAAAGAACTGGAGGAAACCAAAGCTAATTTGCTTGCGCGTATGAATATTATTCAGGAACTGCAGCGAAGACGTCCCGAAGTGGTACATCTGTTTGAAGAGCTGGTAACGACAGTTCCAGAGGGTGTTTGGTTAGAGAATATTAAGCAAAGCGGCAAAACTCTTGTCATTGAGGGTAACGCAGAGTCAAATGCACGCGTTTCGGCCTATATGCGCAATCTGGAATCCTCCGAGTGGTTAAAAAATCCCGTGCTTGATGTAATTGAAGCTGAAAGTGAGACTCGAGTAGCAGAATTTCGGCTACAACTGCAACAAGAATCCCTGCTTGCAGAAGACGAGGAAGAATAGCTATGGCTTTGGACGCTCAAGTATTTGTCAACTTTGCACAGGATCCGGACGCGCTAAAGAAAATTGGTATTGCTCCTCTGCCAATTCGTATTGGAGTGCTTCTAATTATTGTTGTCATGATTTGTGCTCTGGGATACTGGAAAGTTATCAGCCCAGCAAGAGCTGAAATAGCCAAGCTGCAAAATGATGAAGTCGTTCTCAAACAAAGATTTGATATACAAAGCAGAAAAGCCGCTAATCTTGGAGCTTATCGGGAACAGCTTGATGAAATGAAACGGTCTTTTGGTGCCATGCTACGTCAACTACCTGATAAAACTGATGTTGAGAGCCTGCTGGTAGACTTATCGCAAACTAGTGCGGCTAATAGTTTAAAAGTGGAGTATTTCAAACCAAAAGGTGAGGTTGCAAAAGAGTTTTACGCCGAATATCCAATTGACCTGCGCGTGTACGGCCGCTATCACGAATTGGCGAAGTTCGTAAGCGATGTCGCTGCACTTCCCCGCATCGTCACATTGTGGGACATTTCCATAAAACCTCGAGATGAATCACGAAATTCGGATCTTGTTATGGAAATGGTTGCAAAAACCTATCGTTATCTGGATGACAGCGAATGAACATAGCGATACCAGAAACCAGAAATAGAGAAACTGGTCAACTGCCCTCTGGTACGCGACTCTATGTATGCCTGACTTTAATGGCATTGTTAGCTGCCTGTTCAAGCGATATAAGTGATCTCGAACAATACGTCGCGACGGCGCAGAACAAATACCAGGGTTCGGTTGAACCCTTACCGCAGTTTGAACCTTATCAAAACTACATATATTCAGCATTCAACTTTAGAACTCCATTTACTGAACCATCAGCCGCTGATACCGAAGACCAGACCGGTATTGCCGGACCACGCCCTGACAAAGAACGACGAAAAGAACCACTGGAGTTTTTCCCTCTGGATTCACTGAAAATGGTGGGCACGCTAGAGCGAGATGGCGAAGTCTGGGGCTTAATACGCGACCCGGATGGCGCCATTCATCGTATCCAGCCTGGAAATCATGCTGGTGAAAATTTCGGTGAAATTATTCGGGTCGGCGATAGCGCTGTGGATTTACTGGAAATTATTCCCGATGGCCTGGGTGCATGGGTAGAACGAGAAATCTCACTATCATTGGGTGAAGAATAGTTACCGTTACGACGGAGAAATATTATGGTTACCAACTCAAAAAGTCGCTGCTTAACAATAAAAGATTACACGATTAATCAGGCATGGTTACCCATACTATTTGGCGCGTTGTGTGTGCTTTTTTCGCTTCAGTTGAACGCTCAAAATTTCAATTCACTGGAAGACATTAGCTTCAACACTTTACCTGGCAATCGCTTACAAATTGCTTTGCGCATGGCTTCACCAGCGTCCGAACCATTATCCTTCACCATTAACGAACCAGCACGAATCTCTTTGGATTTACTGGAAACAAATAATAATCTACCTCAACGCACTATACCCATTGGTTTGGGTTTGGCTCGATCCATTACAACTGCCGAAGCAAAAGGTCGCACACGCGTTGTGCTTAATCTCGCGCAACTCGTACAGTACAGTACCGAAGTGGATGGCAGCACAATATATTTAACCCTGGAAAACGAGTCCGCCTCCGCACAATCAACCCAGCCGGGTGCAAGTACAGCCGCCATTGCCAGCGAAGCGGTAAAAGTGTTGCCAGAACTCGATAGAGGTGTTGCTGGTGTTGATTTCAGACGCGGCACTAAAGGTGAAGCAAGAGTTATTATCAGTCTGACTGAAGATAGTATTCCGGTGGATGTAAATGAAGAAGGCGGCCGTATTATTGTAGATTTTATTCGTGCCAACCTGCCGGACGCTTTTGCTCGCAGACTGGATGTACTGGACTTTGCTACTCCAGCCAAAACAGTCGATTCGTTTCAGAATGGCAACAATGTTCGCGTTGTTATTACACCAATAGACTCGAACTTTGAGCACCTCGCCTATCAGTCTGATGAAATATTTACTTTAGAACTAAAACCTATTCCGAAGGAAGTTCGAGAGCAGCAAATCAAAGAAAAATTTGGCTATACCGGTGAACGGTTGTCACTTAATTTCCAGGACATTGAAGTGAGATCCGTATTGCAGTTGATAGCTGATTTTACCAACCTGAATGTGGTGGTAAGCGACACCGTAAGCGGGAAACTGACACTTAGATTAAAGAATGTCCCGTGGGATCAGGCACTGGACATTATTTTAGATGCAAAAGGATTAGCGAAGCGGAAATCGGGGAATGTGTTATTAATAGCCCCAACAGAAGAAATTGCGACCAGAGAGAAACTTGAACTGGAAGCGCTTGCCCAGGTACAGGAACTTGCACCTCTTAACTCGGAATACATTCAGATTAATTACGCTAAAGCGGAAGAGCTGGCAGAACTACTCGCCGGTACTGCGGATAGCGGAGGCCTGCTAACAGAACGTGGCACGGTCACTATTGACCAGAGAACAAATACCTTGCTGGTACAGGACACAGCGGAAAAACTGGAAGATATCCGTGGCCTGATCGTCAGATTAGATGTCCCAGTCAGACAGGTACTAATCGAATCCAGGATCGTTATTGCAACAGATGATTTCAATAAAGAACTGGGGGTGCGTTTTGGTACTTTGCGAAGTACTGCTGAAGACGGTGATGGCTCAATTACAACGGGCAATCAAAATGCATTGGCAAATTATCTGAATAGCACAGAGATTCCGATTGACGACACCCTAAATGTCAATTTGCCAGCCAGCGCAGGTATGGGTTCTTTGTCACTAGCGCTAGCGCGTTTACCTTTTGGCACTTTATTGCACCTTGAATTATCCGCAATGCAGGCTGAAGGGCGAGGAGAAGTAATTTCCACACCGCGGGTAATTACCGCCAACCAAAAAGAGGCGTTTATTGAACAAGGTGTAGAAATCCCCTATGAGGTATCAACATCCAGTGGTGCCACAGCTATTGCTTTTAAGAAAGCCGTCTTGAGTTTAAAGGTTACACCGCAAATTACCCCTGATGATCGCATAATCATGGACCTAGTGGTTAACAATGATACGGTAGGCGAATTGTTTGGTGATTTTCAAATTCCCAGCATCGATACGCGGGAAGTGCAAACACAGGTACTGGTCAACAACGGCGAAACGATAGTATTAGGCGGTGTGCTTGAGCATGTTAAGCGCGATGAAGTTGATAAGGTTCCCTTCTTCGGCGATTTGCCTGGTATCGGTAAGTTATTCCGTCGCTCGGTAGTAGAGGATGATAAATCAGAGCTGCTGATTTTTGTAACTCCAAAAATCGTTCGCGATAGCGTTGCCCTGAACTAAATCCAGCGCAAACACATAGATCCATTTGCATTGCCGAAGCGATAGCCAGCCCAGCTTCGCAGTGATTCAGCCCTTTCTGCGCTATTGTCATGCTTGTATACGAACGTGCCATGCGCGTACCATTACGCCTATACCAATATTTGACTAATCTAAGCACGAGTTAGACTCTTCACTATGCAAACTTTAAGTGTTGCCCTGGGCGAACGTAGCTACCCCATATACATTGGTTCCGGCCTGTTAAGTGATTCTGCAATTTTGCAGCAACATATTCCCGGAGAACATGTCGCACTAATTACTAACAAAACCGTGGAGAAGATTTATCGCAGGCAATTAGAAAAGGCTTTAGGCAAGTTCTCTCCTATCATTATTTCCCTGCCAGATGGCGAGCAGTATAAGACGCTGCAAACTCTGGAAACGATATATGAACAATTATTGCAAAATCACTTTGACCGCAATGGCACCATAATAGCTCTAGGCGGTGGCGTTGTGGGTGATGTTGCCGGTTTTGCCGCAGCCAGCTATCAGCGAGGAGTGCATTATATACAGATCCCCACTACACTTTTAGCGCAGGTGGATTCATCTGTTGGTGGCAAAACAGCAGTCAATCACCGCCTTGGAAAAAATATGATAGGCGCTTTCTATCAACCACGTTGCGTTATTGCTGACCTTGATAGTTTAAACACCCTGCCACAACGTGAAATCATTGCCGGTCTTGCTGAAGTTATAAAATATGGACTTATATCAGACCCGGATTTTTTTAACTGGATAGAAGATAATCTGGATGATCTGATTCAGTTGAAATCTTCAGCCCTGGAATACGCCGTAGCCAAGTCTTGCCAAAGTAAAGCAGAAGTAGTATCAGCAGATGAACGAGAACAAGGCCAACGCGCATTACTGAATCTCGGCCATACATTTGGCCACGCGATTGAAACTTTCGTAAATTACAACAACTGGTTGCATGGTGAAGCAATTGCAGCGGGCATGATTCTAGCCACTGAGTTTTCTGTGGAACTAGGATGGTTAGAAAAAGAAAGTATTCCTCGAATTCAAAAACTACTTGAACGTGCCGGCTTGCCCACTCATCCACCGGACACAATGAGGTCCAATGATTTCTCGAGGCTGATGGCCAGAGATAAAAAAGTCACCGACTCGGTATTAAGGTTAGTATTGCTAAAATCTATCGGCCAGGCAGAAGTGTGCGCAGATTTTGATCGGCAGCTTTTACAGGAGTTTCTTGTTAGAAAGTTTGACAAGTAGTTTAACCCGTACAAATGGATGCTTATTTAAAAAATCCTGCAATCACCTCACAGCTTGCACCGTATGCCTGCCATGAAAATCAATCAGGTGGTCGGCAGCATCCTGAAGCAACACCTGTAAACAGAAATCAATATCAGCGTGATCGGGACAGAGTTATACATTGCGCAGCATTTAGGCGCCTTGAATATAAAACGCAGGTTTTTGTCAATCATGAAGGCGATTTATTCAGAACCAGATTAACTCATTCAATTGAGGTTGCTCAAATTGCTCGCTCCATTGCCAGAGTTCTCGGATTACACGAGGATTTAGTTGAAGCTATTTCATTAGCCCATGACCTGGGGCACACTCCTTTTGGTCACGCTGGTCAGGATGCGCTAAATGAATGCATGCATAAATATGGTGGCTTCGAACATAATTTGCAGTCTTTGCGGGTAATTGATCTACTAGAAGAGAAATACGCCGAATTTGATGGGCTAAACCTTATGTTCGAGACGCGAGAAGGTATTCTCAAACGTTGCACAAAGAAATCTGCTTCCGCACTGGGAGCCCTGGGAAAACGTTTCTTACAAGGCACCAATCCCTCGCTGGAAGCACAGCTTACAAATATTTGCGATGAAATTGCCTACAATAATCATGATGTAGATGACGGCCTGCGTTCCGGATTAATCAATATTAAGCAGCTCCTGGCTGTACCGTTGTTTGAAGCCGAATACCATGCGGTTCAACAACAATTTTCGGATCTGACTCAAAAGCGTCATATACATGAAACTATCCGACGCATGATAAACCGGCAGGCTATTGATCTGGTTTCCACCACACAACGAAACATAGCCGAAGCTAATCCCAGGTCGGCAGAAGATGTACGCAGTCACCCAAAACCTATGGTGCATTTCAGCACGGAAATGAAAGTGTTGCACACCGATATCAAACGTTTTCTCAGGAAAAAACTTTATCATCATCATCGTGTGCGCAGTATGACCGAGAAAGCCAGACAAATAGTAACAGAGATCTTTAATGCGTATATGTCAGACAATTCATTACTTCCAGCAACGGAACAACAAAGGTTTAAGCAAACAGATCCCTGGGCTTTTTTTGAGGGTGACCATACTCCAAGGGTAGTAGCCGACTACATTGCCGGTATGACAGATCGCTTCGCTTTAGCAGAATATAAGCGAATATTTCAAACTAAAGAATCTGTCTGGGAATTCTAAAAATGCTTACACCAAGACTAAACGACAAGGTTCTAAGAAACCTGGGACTGCCTACCCAACCTTTTCGTTTACCTGAAGACTGTGAAGAGTTATTCAAAAATACTTCCACCGATATGCTGATAAACAGCATTACCAACCAGCTTTCGAGCAATAACTTGATTCAACTGGTTATCGGCGAAAAATATAGTGGGAAAAGCTGCTTCTGTCGTCGTTTGCTATGCGAGGCGCCATCTAAGTTATTAATAAAATACTACACCGTTGACAGTAAGCCACGCATTGATGATTTGTTTGTCACCTTGCTCGACAAACAACATTGTAATACCGGCAATATTGATACTCATGAACTTGCTGCAGAGGCGGCGAAGAATGTATTTCGTATTTTACGCAACGAGCAGCAACCAGTTTTACTGATAGATAACGCGCATCGATTACCTTCGTCCGTGCTTCGCATGTTATTTAGATTTCTAGATGCCATCAGTAAACAGAATCGCGGTTCATTAAAGGTTGTTCTTGTTGGCGAACGCGAGCTTGAAGAGAAATGGCATACGCTGCATAAAGCCGCACCTCCCGATGAAACGATTTGTACCAGTCTACTAAGACCGTTGAGCCGTCAGGATTTGGCAAGCTTTCTCACGTTCCGTTTTGAGTATGCTGGCGTTTAAAATCACCCTTTCAACAAAAAGCAATTACAAATTATCCAGCAGGAGTCAGGTGGCTTACCGGGAAGAATCGAGCAATTTGCCTGTAAAATTTTAAACAGCGGCCAATATGGCATAAAGAAATTCTTTTCAGTTAAGTTGATGGCTATTGCATCTTGCATAGCAGCCATACCATTGCTTACTGGCATCTATTTTTTTTGGCCTACTGATCAGAAGACAGCCGCTGGGTATCCGCTTAGACCAGAACCAGTCAACCCACTAACGACGTCAGAACTTAATACATCTACCGCAGAGCCTCTGGGCGAATCTACACTCACTCAGGATGGACACGTAAATACTCAACCAATAACAGCTAAAACCAATCCTGAGCTTGTAATTGATACAGAGGAAACAGGTGGAGCGAAGTATCAAACGACAAGTCCTTCCTATACTTTGCGAGACAGCAACTGGTTGAGACAATGGCCAGATGATTATTACGTTGTCCAGCTAAGTGGCTCCTGGCAAAAAGAAAGCCTTCTTAACGCTGTGGCAGCAGTAGAGCTGGAAAACGAGCTGATTTTTCATACCAGCCTGCGGAATAATAAGGTCTGGTATGTGCTGCTATATGGCGTGTTTCCAGATCGAGCTGCGGCCAGCGAAGCAATATTGAAACTGCCAATGGAATTGCGCAAGAGTCAGCCCTGGCCCCGCCCTATCGGCACTCTTGTGAGCAACTAACCATAACCGCAGCAGCGGTGACCTGAGAATCATATCTGGATTGCGTTGTTGAATTGTGTAACTCTCTGGGTATTAATAGCAACGGCAGTCTTATGCTGTACCTTACTGAATGAGTAGAATTCCAAAGCAGTTTATTGACGAATTACTAGCGCGTATCGATATTGTCGATATCATTAATGCTCGCGTAGCATTAAAGAAAAGTGGCGCCAATTATGTAGCATGCTGCCCCTTCCATACCGAAAAAACACCTTCCTTTAGCGTCAGTCAAAGCAAGCAGTTTTATCATTGCTTTGGGTGCAGCGCTCACGGTACGGCAATAAGCTTTTTAATGGAATATGATCGTTTAAACTTTCCTGAGGCAATTGAGACTCTCGCCCACTCATTGGGAATAGAGGTGCCACGCGAAGGTGGCGAACACGAGCAAAAAGAGGACTTCACTCCCTTATTTAAGGTATTAGACCATGCAGATTCGATCTTCAGGCAACGATTAAAGGAAAGCCCTGAAGCTATCAAGTATTTAAAAAACCGAGGGCTTAGCGGGGAAACAGTGGCCAGATTTGGTATAGGTTATGCTCCGCAAGGCTGGGAAAACTTTGCCTCACAGCTTGATCCACAGCAGCAGCAGTTCGCAGTATCAGCAGGCCTAACCAATAGACGAGAAAGTGGTGGCCTCTATGACCGGTTTCGTCATCGTATTATGTTTCCCATACATGATCGGCGTGGCCGGGTGGTCGGCTTTGGTGGCCGTGTTATTAGCGCCGAGGATGAACCTAAGTACCTAAACTCACCTGAAACCCCCTTGTTCCAGAAAGGTCGGGAACTGTACGGCCTCTATCATGCACGTCAGGCACATCGTCAGCTAACACAAATTCTGGTTGTAGAAGGCTATATGGACGTTGTTATGCTGGCTGAACATGGTATTGATTTTGCCGTTGCTACATTGGGAACTGCCACAACCAGCGAGCATTTACGTAATTTGATTCGTGCAGCAGCAGATGTCATTTTCTGCTTCGATGGTGATTCCGCGGGTCAGAAGGCTGCCTGGCGTGCTTTTGACACTAGCCTGAGTGAACTAGACGATCGTCATCAGATTCGATTTTTGTTTTTACCCGATGGTGAGGACCCGGATAGCCTGATACAAAAGGAAGGTGCAGAACGCTTTCAACAGCGCATTCAGGATGCTCTACCGTTGTCGGCCTACTTTCTGAAACAGCTTAAAGAACGGTTCGATAGCACTAGCCTCGAAGGAAAAGCACAATTGGCTGAATTTGCACGTCCACTAATAAAGAAAATCAAGGCTGGAGTGCTGCAAGAATTAATTGCTGGCGAAATATCCCAGCTAGTTGGTATCCGCCCGGACAAGCTTCTGGGTGAAAGCAAAACTTCAATTCCCGTGCCTAAACCTGAACAAAAAATACGCGGGCCTAAGCTGGAAATGAACGATATACGCCTAGCAGTTGCAGCCTTACTTTCCCAGCCCGCACTGGCAAAAAAAGTAGAGAGCACTGAACAGCTTGCTCAACTAAAACAAGCAGGTATTCCCCTTTTGCTGGATCTAATCGAGCAACTGGCTGCCAGGCCCGAACTGACAACCGCTCAGGTTCTGGAACGCTATCGGGATACGCCGGAAAGTGGCGCTTTACGTAAACTGGCAGCCTACGAGTTACCAAATCCTGAGCAAGAATCAGATTTACTAGAAAAAGTCTTTCTTGATGCGCTGCATCAGCTTCGACGCAAAGCAACTGAGCAGCGCTATGCTGAATTGTTGGCGAAACCAGCGGCCGAGCTCACGGCCAGTGAAAAAAAGGAAATTCAGGCCTTTGGCCACCGCTAGATAGCGGGTTATCTACGAACCTTTGCTGACTTTTTGCCATTTTCCTTTATAATCCGCGCTTTCGCATTTATACGCCAAATCAAGCACTTACAAACAGATAAATTACTCGCAGGAAACAATATGTCACGAAATTATGTATTCACCTCCGAATCTGTATCGGAAGGCCACCCAGACAAGATGTGCGATCAGATTTCCGACGCTATTCTCGATGCCATAATTACCGAAGATAAAAGCGCGCGCGTCGCCTGCGAAACCATGGTGAAAACCGGCATGGTCATCCTGGCCGGGGAAATAACCACTTCTATCAATATTGACTATGAAAAGGTAGTACGCGATACCATCAAGGAGATTGGCTATAGCGGCACCGACATGGGCTTTGACTGGGAGACCTGCGCTGTCATCAATGCCCTGGGTAAGCAATCGCCTGATATCGCTCAAGGTGTAGACCGCAGTAAGCCAGAAGAACAGGGTGCCGGCGACCAGGGCTTGATGTTTGGATATGCAACCAACGAAACCGACGTGCTAATGCCTGCCCCGATAACACTCTCGCATCGCCTGGTTAAAAAGATGGCTGATTTGCGCAAGGCCGGGCAGCTCAACTGGGCCAGACCCGATTCAAAAAGCCAGGTAACCCTGCGCTATGTTGATGACAGGCCTGTGGCGGTAGATGCCGTGGTTATTTCAAGCCAACATAGCCCTGAGGTAAGCCAGAAAGAAATTCATGAATCTGTGCGGGAACTGGTTATCAAACCTGTACTGCCAACAGAATGGATCACATCGGATACCAAGATTCATATCAATCCAACCGGTTCCTTTGTTATTGGCGGCCCGGTAGGGGATTGTGGTGTAACGGGACGCAAAATTATCGTCGATACCTACGGCGGTATGGCGCGCCATGGTGGTGGTGCTTTCTCCGGGAAGGATCCCTCAAAGGTCGACCGATCAGCCGCTTATGCAGGCCGCTATGTGGCCAAAAACATCGTTGCGGCCGGTCTGGCCGAACGCTGCGAAATTCAGATTTCATACGCCATCGGCG
>CAJHXT010000308.1_pt1 | contig 22013 bp, 15 predicted proteins | sample 9198451 | NCBI WGS metagenome assembly CAJHXT01 (sample SAMEA7708326, study PRJEB35096) | sediment metagenome | biome: marine neritic benthic zone biome [ENVO:01000025]; feature: sediment [ENVO:00002007]; material: shallow marine sediment [ENVO:03000034] sea grass bed [ENVO_01000059] ... | reverse complement strand
GCAGCCTCTTGGCAGCCTTAATTTTTGCCGTACTCGCACCAAAAGAGTACGTGTTGTTACGCGAGTGCAGTGTAAATCATACTTTTTAGCGATTGCGAGTGATAGCCAGTTGCCTGATGATGGCTCTACACACAATTTTGCAGGATTACAGAGCTTAAACAGCATCAAGGAGCGGCACTTATCCAGTTTTTCCGGGCTTGAATGGAATCGATGTAAGCGAGACGGAATGCAAATCAGGCCGCATCGTAACGAAATGATCATGACCTCCCCCTCAGGCTAATCTTTCGGCGATGCGGTTTTTTTACTTATTCAGATGCCCGGCAACGACCTGCGCAGCACTTTCCTGGCATGATACAATCCGCCCTCGCAGATAACCTTCAGCATTCAGAATAATTCACCTTGAAAGGCCAAATTCAACAACTCTTACAACACACCCTGGCAAGTTTGGTTGAGGAGGGAGTGTTACCAACAGCACCTGGTTTATTGCCAACGGTTACCCGTAGCAAAGACCCAAAACACGGCGAATACGCAACAAACCTTGCGCTTGTGCTGGCAAAGGCAGCCGGACTCAATCCGCGCGATATGGCCGCTGCAATTGTTGAGGCCATCCCAACATCGGATCTTATTAGCCGAGTTGAGATTGCTGGACCGGGCTTTATAAATTTTTTCCTCAATCAGCACGCACATTTAAGTGTTGTGAAAGAAATTCTTGCGCAGGGTGAACAGTATGGACAGAGTAATCTTGGTCAGGGAAAAAAAGTGCTTATTGAGTTCGTCTCTGCCAACCCTACCGGTCCCTTACACGTTGGCCATGGTCGTGGTGCCGCGTTTGGCGCAGCTCTGGCCGATTTGCTTGCTGCGGCCGGATTTGAAGTCGAACGTGAATATTATGTCAATGACGCTGGACGGCAAATGGATATCCTGGCCGTTAGCGTATGGATCCGTTACCTGCAGCGCTGCGGGCAACAACTACCATTCCCGGCAAACGGCTATCGAGGCAAATACGTCAAGAAAATCGCGGATAAACTGCTTAATGAGTACCAGCAGCAACTACAGGTCAGCAGTGAAACATTGCTTGAAGATTTACCTGAAGATGAAGCCGATGGTGGTGATAAAGAACAGTATATTGATGCGCTGATACTGCGGGCAAAAGAACTATTGCCCGACCGCTACGACATCGTTTTTCAGTCCGCCCTTAAGGATATGCTGCAAGATATCGATGATGATCTGGGTCAATTTGGCCTACATTATCAGCGCTGGTTTGCAGAAAGCTCCTTGACGGACAAGACCGAGCAATGCCTGAACGGGCTTAATGATGCAGGCTATCTTTATGAGCAGGACGGCGCGCTCTGGTTTCGAAGCTCAGATTTTGGTGACGAAAAAGACCGGGTTGTAAAGCGTGACAATGGCCAGGCAACTTATTTTGCATCCGATATCGCATACCACCTGGACAAAGCACAACGGGGCTATGACAGGATTATCGATATCTGGGGCGCTGACCATCATGGCTATATACCCAGAGTAAAAGCGGCAATGCAGGCACTGGGGCTGGATGTAAATACGCTCGAAGTACTACTGGTTCAGTTTGCAATTCTTTATCGCGGTAAAGAAAAAGTACCCATGTCCACGCGGTCTGGAGAATTTGTCACACTGCGAGAGTTGCGTCAGGAAGTGGGTAATGATGCCTCCAGATTTTTTTATACGATGCGCCGCAGTGAACAACATATGGATTTTGATCTCGAACTTGCAAAATCACAAACCAATGAGAACCCTGTTTATTATGTGCAGTACGCGCATGCCCGAATCTGTAGCGTATTCAAACAACTGAAAGAAAACCAACTGAAATATTCGGAAGCTGGTGGTCTTAACCAATTGGGTCGCTTAAGCGAAACACAGGAAACATCGTTGATTAAAACACTGGGTAAGTTCCCGGAGGTGCTTGAGAGCGCTGCAATAGCCGCGGAGCCACACCAACTCACATACTATTTGCGCGAATTGGCAACCGATTTTCATAGTTACTATAACGCGCATCAATTTCTTGTTGATGACCTGGATCTTCGCAACGCCCGCCTGGCGCTTGTCAGCGCTTGCGGTCAGGTTCTTCGTAATGCATTGTCGTTAATTGGTGTATCTGCACCAGAAAGCATGTAAGGAGATAAACCGATGAGTTCATCTTCGTCTTACCCAGGCTGGGCATATCTGTTAGCCGGTATAGCGATGGGATTATTTATTGCATTTCTTGTCTACTTGAACAACTTACCGGAACAAAAAAATAGCTTCTCGAGTAAATCCGAAAATAGTATTCCGACAGACTTGCCCACTTTTGATTTTTATACCATCTTACCTGAACTTGAAATCGTGGTTCCTGAACATAAGGGACGCAAGAACAGCGCGGAACCGGCTAGCCAAAAGACCGATGACAGTACTTCAGTACAGTTATCCAAAAATGAGGTTCTTGTATTACAGGTTGGTTCATTTAAGGACAATCAGCAAGCAGACAAGCTGAAAGCATCTTTGGCTCTGATCGGTCTGGAAGCACACATACAGAAAGTGAAAGTTAATAACCAAACCTGGCATAGAGTTCGTGTTGGCCCATTTGACAACAACAAATCTCTGAACCTTGCTAAAACGCGACTTCAGGAAAACGAAATTCGGTCAATAACTTTAAAAATAGACGGCTAGCACAACGCGTACTGTATACAGAAAATGCAAAATAATGTTTTTTCGCAAAATACCATCGCCATGGTATACGACTTTGACGGCACCTTGTCTCCAAAGTCAATGCAGAACTACACTCTGCTACCAGAACTAGACATTAAAGAAGAGGATTTCTGGCAAGAAGTTGAGAGCGAAGTGTCAGCAAGCGGGGCAGACCCAATGCTGGTATACATGCGCCTTTTACTCGAAAAAGCGAACAAAAAAAACCTGAAAATTCGTCGCAAAGATTACAAATATCTTGCACAAAGAATCAAATATTTTCCTGGCGTTGAAAACTGGTTTGAACTGATAAACAAGCATGTTGAAACATCTGCTAGAGATATTCGAGTAAAACACTATATTGTTTCATCAGGTATGCGCGAAATACTAGAAGGCGTATCCATTGGCAAATACTTTACGCGTATCTTTGCTTCTGAGTACCACTTCAATCAGGATGGAACGGCCGACTTTCCAAATCGAGTGATAACAGACACCAGCAAAACTCAATACCTGTTTCGCATTAATAAAGGGCGAGAAGAAACACATCAGAGTATCAATGAGCATATGGATGAGAGCGAACGACCTATACCGTTCTCTAATATTATCTACATAGGGGATGGCATGACTGATGTGCCCAGTATGGCATTAACCAGACGGCAGGGGGGTCACGCTATAGCAGTCTACCAACCCCAACATAAGGAAGGGATTGACACCTGCAAAGCATTGCTTAATGCGGGTCGAGTGGACTTTATCTCTGACGCCGATTATCGACTAGAAGGCAATCTCTATCGACGCGCCAGCCTGCTGCTAAATTCAATTGTTAGCAAAATTGAATATAAAAGAGAACTCTTCTACTGCAGGCAAAATCAATAAGTCATTAGTTGTGTCGCATCACTTCCTAATTAAACCATACTGGTCGATGCAGAAATGACTCCGTTTTGTAATCTAAATACATTTAGTTTCGCAATAAAGCTTTGTTTTTGTATCATGCTTTCTGTTTTCTTTTCTTTGTATTCGGCAAGTAATCTAGCGAATGAAAATTTTCTTTATATGCTGGAAAAAAAGCTTGAAGAGAACTCCATGCAACAATTACAACTTGTCCAGAAAAACAAAGAATCCACGTTAAGACCTTTCGAGACTGATGGCTGTAGCGGCAGTTTAAGTGATACGTGGCGTATGCTTGCACAGGCTTTTTCTGGTCTGACTACCCGTTACGGAGACCAGCCTCCCTGGGAAGATTGTTGCGTGGAACATGATAGAGTTTACTGGCCGGGAACGGTGCGCAATGGATTTGAAGAAAGACTTGCCGCAGATAAAGCACTGCAAGAATGCGTCAGGCAACGCGGACGGGAACTTGCACCCAGATTAAGTAGCAAACACTCGGTATCCGAAAATAGCGTGGTGCAATTATTCGATACCTCAGCAAACCTGATGTATCACGCCGTAAGAATTGGAGGCAAAGCCTGTACTGTGCTGCCCTGGCGCTGGGGATACGGCTGGCCTGAGTGCCCTCTATTTTGAGTCAGGTCAAGGGAATAAGAATATTGTTCATAATATCAGCAAGCTTTTTACTACCCGGCTGAGTACCCCTGATTGCATTAAAACCCCAAAAACAAGTCACCAGATAAAACGCCAGACTATCTGGGTCAGCGTCGTCACTCAGTTCACCCTTCGATTTCGCTTCACTGATCTTATGGGCAAAAATCTGTTCCAATTCTGAGTGAATACTGCGCAGCCGAGTCTGTATTTCGCTCGAACCGAAATACCCAAATTCAATCATGCTGTTCACCAATAAACACCCTTTCCACTCAACACCATCACTAGCTTGCTCAAGCAACATCTCAGTAAACCGCTTAATAGCTGTATAAGCACATTTGCATTCTGAGAAAATGACCCGAATGGAGTTGAGCAATTCATCCGCATACTGATTAATGACCAGCATGAATAAATTCTCTTTGCTTTTAAAAGCAGCGTACAAGCTGCCAGGCTGCATACCTGTTACCTGCACCAGGTCGTTTATTGTGGTCGCGCGGTATCCCTGGCGCCAAAAAAGTTCTTCGGCCTGTTCCAGCACGAGTTTGCGGTCGAATTCAGCAGGTCTTGCCATGATTCGATTTTTAATGTTTCCTGACTAGAGCACGGGTATTACCGCAACCTGTTAGTTCACAGAAATCTGTTACGCAAAACCCAATGACAATATACATTAGTGCCCACGCAGTACGCTACAGCATTGACAATACAATGCGCCTGAAATTTGGCGTAGTCACTTAGACATTGTAAGCGTATGATGCGCATTTATTGTTGAATGTACAAACATGAATTCTGGTAACTCAATGCCAAAACCTCAATCCGCATTGCTGATCACAGCAGCCATTGTCGTCGTAATTGCCGGAATGCGTACAGCCGAAGCTATACTGGTTCCATTCCTTCTTTCTGCTTTTATTGCGATTGTTGCCGCACCTCCCATGTTTTGGCTACAACGCCACAAAGTCCCCTCCAGCATTGCCATATTGCTGATTATATTTACCATTCTGGGGCTGACTGTTTTGATAATTACCTTTATCGGATCATCTATTAATGATTTCTCTTCCGCACTTCCGGGCTATCAGATTCAAATTAAGGCGAAAGCAGGTGGATTTATCGACTGGCTAAATGCCTTCGGACTGAGTATTTCAAAAAAACAAATTCTTGAGTCTTTTGATCCTGGTCAAGCCATGCAACTTACCGCCAGCATATTTAAAGGGCTGGGTGGTGTGCTATCAAACGTCTTCCTGATTCTATTAACAGTTATTTTTATTCTCGCTGAAGCCGCCAGCTTTCCACGGAAACTAAAATCAATATTGGGCGAAAAAAGTTCTTTAGGCAGCTTTCAAACTTTTCTCGACAATATGCAAATCTATGTCGGAATCAAAACCTTAACCAGCCTGACCACCGGAATTATTGTCTGTCTGTTTTTAGCCATACTTGGCGTCGACTACTGGTTGCTCTGGGGTTTATTGGCGTTTCTACTCAATTTCATTCCCACGATTGGTTCCATTATTGCAGCCGTTCCGGCAGTACTGCTTTCCCTCATTCAATTTGGATTTGGTGCAGCAACCTTAACCATTAGCGTTTACATCGCCATCAATGTATTTATTGGGAATTTCGTAGAGCCACGTTATATGGGCAAAGGGCTTGGACTATCCACTCTAGTCGTATTTTTGTCTTTGCTTTTTTGGGGCTGGGTCCTGGGGCCCGTTGGAATGCTGCTATCCGTTCCACTAACCATGACAGCAAAAATAGCCCTGGACAGCCGCGATGACACTCGTTGGCTGGCTATATTATTAGGTTCTGATAAGCCGGATAAAGATATTCCGGAAAAAACAGCATAAAACCCGTAGGCTTAAGCAAACTTTTCAAGCCAAATTTCAAGCCCCTGTGCATTCAGGTCAATATCTACCTGAAGCAATTCCTGAGCACGACTGGCCGGACAGCAGCTCCCTTGTGCCGCCAGGCGCTGTAAAGTGTACTGCATTAGTTGCTCACGTATTTGTTCAATTCGATCGCTGGCCGAAATTCTTTGTTTTCCAATCTCCATATACTGCTTTAGATCATGGCGCAGATCATCTGCCAATCGATCAACATCCTCAACCGGGCCAAAATGCGTCAGATATATGCGATCAGGTTCCAGCTCAGTAAGTCGATCTAATGTTTTTAACCATGCGGGTGGGTCAAATTGAATCGGTGTACTCGTCGGCAAAATAAATGCGCCTTCTGCACTATCCAGCTCCGGGTAAGCCAGTCCAAAAGTATCACCTGCAAATAAGCTATTGCTAGCGGAATCAAAAATACAGAAGTGGTGTTTTGCATGCCCGGGAGTATGCAAAAACCGCAGTGTTCGACTGCCCAGATTTAATTCAAATCCATTATCCGCTGCTATGGCACGTGACGATGGTACGGGTATTAATTGACCAAATAAGCGCTGAAACTCCGTCTCACCATATACCGACACCGCACTCACATGAAGCTTGCCAGGATCAATCATATGCCTCAATCCGCGCGGATGAACAATCAGTTGCGCATTCGGAAGATTGTCTATTAATTCACCTGCTCCACCGGCGTGATCCAAGTGCACATGCGTGGGAATAACATACCGGACCTGCTCACGTGTTAAACCAACTGCTTTTAATGCTTCAAGCAATATCGTAACGCTATGGTAAGTTCCACAATCAATAAAGGCTGCTTCGCCGGCATCTTGTATTAAATAAGAAGCGGCAAATTGCGGGCGATACACCATGCAGTCAATTTCTGCTATGCCATACCCAAGATCGCGGCAATGGAGTTCAGTCTGCAAACGTATACTCCTTAAGTACTTGATAACTTACCGGTGGTTTCTGCAGCAGCGATTCTACTAGCACAAAACCAGTAATTCTCCATTTTATCGCTTTGAAATCAGGTACCCCAGTAAGGGGCCTGGCATTGCGAAACAATGTGATATGTGGATTATAAGGGCGTTTATCCGGTTTGTACCCATATCTCCTCAATACCTTGTTCAAGCTTTTTACTAAATCATGCAAGCCTGGTGAACGTTGTCCCAGCGCCAGGCAAAGAACTCGGCTTCGCGCAAAATAGGTAAATCGATCCAGCAGCAGCTCAAAACACCTCGCTTCAATATCTTCAGCAGCATTTTGGTACACCTCCAGTTGATCTTTGCTAACAGAACCAATGAAATTCAAAGTAATGTGCAAATTACTGCCTGCGATACCACGCCCCTGGTTTGCGGGAAAATAAGACATAAGAGATGTGAATTGCTGTCTAAGCGCAGCATTCGGCCACAAAGCAAAGAAAACTCGATGTAATCCCTGCTGAGAATCCACCAACGCCCCTAACTCACGCGCGACGCGAGCAAACGGTTTGATTGTCTAATTAGCATAGGGATCGCGACTGCTGGATTCCAGTGCGATACGGGTTTTCTCAAAAAACTCTGTAACGACTGGGGAAAAATGTTCTTTATCAATTAAGAATGAGTCGTGACCATTGATCGAATTTAGATTCTGAAAATCCACGCTGCGTCCTGACTTTTTCAGGCCCTCAGCAATTTCAATTTGCTGCTCAATTGGGAACAGGATGTCGGTTTCAACACCAATAATTAGGGACTCTTTTGCGTGGATTTTTGATAAGCCAGCATTAATCGATCCACCGTGTTCCGCAACGTCAAACAGGTCCATGGCTCGCGATAAATACAGGTAGCTATTGGCATCGAATACTTCTGCGAATTTTCTAGCGTTGTAATCCAGATATGACTCAATTTCAAACTCTACGCCAAAGGCCCCTTGTGGTTTCCTCTCAACGGGTACTTTGGCGCGGTTAAATCGCTGTAACCACTCTTCAGAAGCGCGATAGGACAACAATCCTAATTTACGCGCTGTTAACATGCCATGAACAGGTTCCTCCTCCTGCTGGTAATGACCGGCCTGCCAGTCCGGGTCATTTCGAACAATCTCACGCTGTAGTGATCGAATCGCTATAGTAAAAGGCAGAGCACGAGCCGCCGATGATATTGAAACCAAATAATCCAGCTCATCGGGATACTGCAATGCGTAGGCCAAAGCCGTCATACCACCCATGGAGGCACCGACGACAGCATGCAGGTGATCGACTCCCAGCTCGTGCAAGGCGTGGTGTCCGGCCTTTGCAATATCTTCAATAGTGAGCTCAGGAAAACTCAAACCATAAGGTTGACCGGTGTCTGGATTGATTGAAGATGGTCCAGTCGAACCAAAGCAGCCACCCAATGAATTAACACAAACAACATAGAACCTATTGGTATCAATTGGCTTTCCTGGCCCAATCATGTATTCCCACCAGCCTGGTGCAGGGTCTTTCTCCGAGGAACAGGCGTGTGCACTGGGCGATAAACCGGTAAATATCAATATCGCATTGTCCTGATTAAGGCTTAATTCGCCCCATGATTCATACGCAACCTGAACTTTTCGTAAATGACCGCCACGTCGCAGAACAAACTCAGTAGAGCCGTAGTCACCAAAAAGATCTACTATCTGCGTAGCAGGTGGAATTACCCGTTTACGCTGCAGTACATCACCAGTTTTCATCGCCTTTTGCATGTGTAACCAACTATTTACTCATAAAGTGTGCTAGCAGAGTATCGCAGAGCCCATGGTAACCGATCAATCTGAAACAGTTCGTGCTAGTGGGATGGCACTCAGTACCCGCTATTTTAGGTCGCCGGTCAAGTTTCTGATATAGCTTTGTCAACAATCTCAAAAACATCGGCTGACAATCCTGGATGATCATATATACGCTGAAGCTGTTTCAACATTAGTTGCCGCTGCGGCTTAATCACCCTACGCCATGAATTAAAAGCGGCAACCAGTCGAGCTGCAATTTGAGGATTTCGATCATTCAGCTGCAAAACATGATCCGACAAAAACTGATATCCGCGGCCGGATACAGAATGAAAGTGGTACAGATTCAATTGAGAAAAAGCACCAACCAGAGATCTTACGCGATTTGGATTGGATAAAGAAAAAGCGGGGTGTTCAGATAATTTTAAAACCTTATCCAGTGCATTTTCGCATTGAGAAACAGCCTGTATGGCAAACCACTTATCCAGCACCAGGGCTTCGTCTTCAAATTGCCGATAAAAATCATCAAGTACATCCTGTGCAAGTACCCCTCCCCGGTCTACAATTCCCCCGAGCGCAGCGATGCGATCAGTCATATTGTTCGCCTGTCTGTATTGCGTAACACAAAGCTCAATCGCATCATTTTTTCCTGTACAGACAAGATAAGACAGACATAGATTCTTAAGCGCCCTATCAGCAATTGCATCAGCTTCCAGCCGATACTGCTCATCCTGCAATTCCAGGTAGCGTTGAACCAATAACTCATAATGCTCAGTGGCAATCTCCCGCAATAGCGCCTGACGCGCGGTGTGGATGGCCGAAGGATCAAAAGGATCAAGTTGTTCTGCCAGATACTGTTCGCCAGGCAGCATCAATGCCCTGGACACCAATCCGGCATCTTGCGAACGATCCTCCAATAGATTGGAGAAAGCCGATAAGTATTCCGATTCCAGCTTACCTTCAGCAACTGAATTGCTCTTAATCCTTTGTAGTAATACACGCTCTGCAAAAACATCACTGGCCTGCCACCGATTAAAGCTATCCGCATCGCCAGTCATTAACACCCTTAAATCTTCTATGCTGTAGTTGTATTCAAGTTTCACAGGTGCGGAAAACTCTCTCAATAAAGACGGAATCGGCTGCACAGGTACATCAACGAAACTTACAACTTGCTCCTGCTCCGTTACATTCAGCACTAGTGTCTGCTGGCTGCTAAGACCTGTATCAGTTTTTAGCGGAATGGAGTTCCCGTGAGCATCGAGCAGTCCCATGGCAACCGGAATATGCAATGGTAGCTTCTCGTCCTGTCCTGGGCTGGATTTGTGCACCTGAACAAAGCCTAATTTATAGATTTTCTTGTGCGGGTCGTAATCTCCCGAAACGCGCAAACATGGTGTGCCCGACTGACTATACCAGCGGCGAAACTGCTGCAAATCGCGATTATTTGCTGACTCCATAGCGGCAACAAAATCTTCAATGGTAACCGCTTGCCCATCATGTCTTTTAAAATATAAATCGAGACCTTTTTTGAAACCGGCCACACCCAGCAGCTTGTGCTGCATTCTTATCAGCTCAGCACCTTTTTCATAAACGGTTGCGGTATAGAAATTATTGATTTCGACATAACTTTCCGGGCGCACAGGATGCGCCATTGGACCTGCGTCCTCTGCAAACTGAACTGTGCGTAGCAACTGAACATCCTGAATCCGCTTAATCGATCGAGCGCTTAGGTCTGCACTAAATTCCTGATCACGAAATACAGTTAAGCCCTCTTTCAGGCTGAGCTGGAACCAGTCACGGCAAGTGACGCGATTACCCGTCCAATTATGAAAGTACTCATGCGCAATCACGCTCTCAATACGCTGAAAGTCGTCATCCGTAGCGGTCTCGGGGCTGGCCAGAACAAACCTGGAATTGAAAATATTCAGTCCCTTGTTTTCCATCGCCCCCATATTGAAATCATCCACAACAACAAGCATATAGGTATCGAGGTCGTACTCCAGGCCATATACCTGTTCATCCCAACGCATCGCTTTCTGCAGAGACTGCATAGCATGGCCACACTTAAGACTATTATGTTCCTGCACATAGATCTCGAGGCTAATATCGCGTCCGGACGCCGTTACATAACGATCATTTACTAATGCAAGATCTCCGGCAACTAGAGCGAATAAGTAGCTTGGTTTTGGAAATGGATCACTCCAGCGTACCCAATGACGGCCGTCGTCCAATGTGCCGCCCGCAACACGGTTACCATTGGAAAGCAAAACTGGATATTCTCCGGCATTTGCTCTTATCTCAACGTCAAATCGAGCCAATACATCCGGTCTGTCTGGAAAAAACGTTATACGTCGAAATCCCTCAGCCTCACATTGAGTGCAAAAATTCCCACTCGACACATACAGCCCCTCTAATGCGGTATTGTTTGCCGGCTGAATGGTAACTACCGTTTCAAGAGTAAACTCGGCTGGCACAGCCGGTATTCTGAGCTTTTGATCGCTGAACTTATAATCATTTTCGGCCAGCATGCGCCCATTTAACCTGATTTCCTGTAAATCCAGATCTTCGCCATCCAGCACCAACTCGTTTTCTTCTGTGTCAACTGCGGCATTTTTTACCAGGTGCAAACGCGACGAAACTCGCGTTAGACGTGGATCCAGGTCAAACCAAAGTTCAACGTGATCCACTAGAAAGACCGGCAACCGATAATCCTCCCGCCGAATGATTGTCCGTTGCGGATTAACACTACTCATAAATTCACCAATGTAATGTGCTTAGGGCATTCAATAAAACTGAGTTTCTCTGAATTGAATATCATAATGCGCGACAAGAATCCCTTATAATCTGGCTTATGACCGACAACGATTGATTTATATCCCTGACCTGTATCGTAAATATGCAAGAGCCAACCATTATATATTCCGTCTATCTTATTTTTGCCAGCGCCGCGCTCGTCGCAACCCTTGCATTGTTTGCCCGCCAGTCCATGTTAATCGCGTATATTCTGGTTGGTGTTGCCGCGGGGCCTTCTGGATTAAACCTCGTTACCGATGTGGAACTCATCAAGCAGATTGCTCATGTTGGCATTATTTTCCTGTTATTTCTGCTGGGCATGAATTTGGAACCCAGGGAACTGGCCAAATTTTTCCGCAAAACCACGGTTATCACATTAGTCAGCGCAGCACTATTCTTTGCCATCGGCGCAACAATAAGTCTACTTTTTGGTTTCAATATTACCGAGGCAATCATTATTGGCATCGCCATGATGTTCTCCAGCACCATTATTGGGCTAAAACTACTGCCAACAACTACTCTGCATCAACAGCATATGGGCGAAATCATGATCAGTATTCTGCTTTTACAGGATATTATTGCCATTGTCGCTTTATTGGGTATTCAAGGATCCGTGCAAGATGCTTCGATCTGGTGGGGTCTGGGGCGTATCGTACTAGCGCTACCACTCTTGATTGGTTTTGCGTTCCTGGTTTCGCGCTATCTGGTGCAGTCGCTTCTCGCGAGATTTGATCGAATTCACGAATATATATTTCTGCTAACTATCGGCTGGTGCCTGTTGATATCTCAACTGGGGCACTGGTTGGGCCTAAGTTATGAAATTGGCGCATTTATTGGTGGAGTCAGTCTAGCTATCAGTCCGATCTCCCGCTTTATTACGGAGCGTATGAAACCGGTTCGGGACTTTTTCCTAGTTATGTTCTTTTTTTCGCTTGGAGCGAGTTTTAATCTTGAAATGGCCAAACAACTTATCGTGCCAGCACTTGTAGTAGCAGCTCTGATGCTACTTCTAAAACCAATAATTTTTGCTCAGTTATTGGGTCACCAGGGTGAAAAACACGGCTTTTCGCGCCAGGTTGGTGTACGCCTTGGGCAAATCAGCGAGTTTTCCCTGCTTATTGCGGTGCTGGCCCTGGAATCACAGCTAGTGTCAGAAGAAGCGGCTTATCTTATCCAGATTGCCACTTTGTTAACCTTTATTGCATCATCATATTATGTTGTTGTGCGGTACCCCACACCAATCGCAGTGGACGACAAACTACGCAAAGATTAAGCTAAGACCGACTATGGTGTCGCCTCGAAATTGTTCGAATGACTCAACATAGATAATGAACTAACAAATTCCAGGATGCAGTCTAAAGCCGTGGCGAATAAACCAAAATTAAAACTTCTATTAGCAGTTAAGGGCCAAGCCGACAACCTGGATCTGCTTAGACCCATCGGCTTGTATACGGACGCTGTCATTGAAATTACAAACCCTCGTTCAATCAAATCTCTGACTGAGGCGCTTGAGCAGGATAAATTTGACGCGATGATCTGCGATCACCTGTTGTTTGGTCGTCAGGCACTTTCACGTATTACCAGTATTCGAGAACAATCTACTTCCGAACCCTTAATTACCTTTGCACACAATGTTGACCCGGCCAGTCTAAAAGAAGCCCGCGCGCTGGGTAGCTTGCATACCTTTGTCATTAAAGATCTTGATCCTTCTGGTCTGCACAATCTTTTGTTTATGACGCTCAAATATGCGCTGCTGGCAAAATCAAGAACTAACGGTAATCGAAATCATCCATTTTTTAAGGAAGTGGCTCGCAGTTATGTTTACCACGCCAGCATCGATAGTCAGGGCCGAATGCAAACTGACTGGATGTCAGATTCATTTGAAGACGTTACCGGTTATACGCGCGAAGAAGTGAACTCAAAAGGCGGCTGGATTGCCTGTGTACACAAAGAAGATCTGCCATCAATCAAGATTTTTACGGAAACCCTGACAAAAAATAGTACAGCAACCGCACAGTATCGCGCGACCAAAAAGGATGGTGGCACTATCTGGCTGGAAAGCGTAGGCCAGCCTGAATGGGATGAGGAGAGCCAGCAGGTAATAGGCATTATCGGTGGCAGTCGAGATATTACGGAACGAATTGAACTACAGAATGTACTGGACATTTTAAATCGTCAACAAAAGGCTACGGTGCAGCTTGGAGAAATTGCGTCATCTGAACCTGAGTTCCCTGAACTACTACGCCAGGCAACAATCCTGGTAACGCAGACTCTTGATGCATGGCTATGTGAAATTTTTCTTGTGGCGGGCAGCGGCACCGATGGCGTCTTACAGGCTGCGATGGGTTTAGAATCCAAGCAAATCGGCAACCTAAGATTACCACTTAATCGAAATAATGAATTTAGATTCGTAATCGAGAACAATAAAGCGATCTTAAGTAACGACCTGCATAATGAGAAGCGCTTTCGCCCGTCGTCCCATCTACGTAAAAACAAGGCATTATCTGGAATTTGCGCACCAGTAAAAGCGGGCGCTGAAACAATTGGTATGCTCGCTGTCTATAGTGATCGTACCCATGCTTTCAATCAGGATAACGTAAACTTTGTTCATGCAATGGCTACCATGGTGGCTGCGTTCGCGATACAACACTCTACTGATTACAGACTACGTAATACTCGTCAGGTATTGCTCGAACAGACTTCAACTATCCGATCTGGATTTGATGACAATCAAACTGTAAACGGAATTACTGAAGCAGATGATGATATTAGCGTCATTGTTAAAACCGCAAAGGAGTTACGGAATCGTGACATCATTCTCTCGGCAACCTCACGTGCCACCGGTCGACTCATTGATGGTAGTGACTGGCACATTTCCATAAACCAGGTACTGGAAGAGTTGGGTCGCGCCAGTAGCGCCAGTCGTTGTTATATCTTTCATGTAAACGCCACCGGCAATAGTGGTGGCATGCAGTTTGAGTGGGTAAACAAAGGTATTCAGCCCTGTATAAAAGATCCCAGTTATCAGAATATGTCATTTGCGGACATGGGGCTTGGTGGGCTATCCGATACACTTAACCGCGGTGGTATTGTTGTAGGCTCAACAAAAGATTTAGTGAAGCAGGAACGGAAATACTTTAAAAAGCTCGGAGTACAATCAACCGCAATAGTACCAATATTTGTCGAAGAGAAATGGTGGGGGTTCCTGGGCTTCGATGATTGCCATGCAAATAGAACCTGGTCAACTGCGGAAATAGATGCCCTACATATTGCGGCAAATACTATTTCAACAGCTTTATCGCGCCGACAGAACGACGCAGCACTACAGGCAATTCAGGAAGGTACGGTAAGTAAAACAGGTGACGCCTATTTTCATTCATTGCTCGCACACCTTATTGATATATTTGAAGCAGACTACTGTCTTATTGCTCAAATCATTGCTCCAAATCGATACCGCATCAGTAATGCCTTACACAAAAAGAAATTGATTGCCCCGTTTGAATATCAGCAACAGGAGTCCGTGTTTAACGAAGGTAATCCGGAACAAATAATCCACTTTCCTGAGGCCGTGCATAAAAGTTTCCCCGAAAATAAATGGCTAGCTAAAAAATCTATAGAGGGTTATCTGGCAATACCAATTATCCGCAATGAAAAACAGGTGCTCGGGCATATTGCCGTCATGAGTAAAAAACGCCTGGAAGCTAATGCTAGAGAACTGCAAATACTAAATATCTTTGCCGCCAGAGTAGGCGTTGAACTCGTTCGCGAGCAAATGGAAAAAGAGAATCTACAACTTGCTAGAATTTCTCTTGAAAATCCTAATATGGTAATGATAGCCAACCTTGATGGAGCCATCGAGTTTAGCAATCCCGCATGCGCAAAAACCGTCGAAATGCTGAATGTTAGCTCACTGGAAAGTTTATTACCGGACAATCATCTGCAGTTAATTGAACAAACAAAAAAAGGCGGCGGACAGGTAGTGGGTATCGAACGCACTGTTGGCGAACACTATTATCAATGGAACTATTATCTGCAGAGCGATTTAGACCGTATTCATATATATGCCATTGATATGACTCAATACCGGTTGATGGAAAAGCAGCTTCGTAAAGATGCCTTTCATGATCCGCTTACCGGTTTACCTAATCGCAACTATTTTAATAGCCTGCTGGATCACGCAATTGAGCGAACCAGCCGCCGAAACGACTATACATTTGCTGTCTTATATCTGGATCTCGACCGATTTAAGTATATTAATGACAGTCTTGGCCACGCTTATGGCGATAAGTTTCTTGAAGCCGTTGCACAGGTACTAAAAAGTTGTTTGCGTCCGGGCGACTATATTGCGCGGCTTGGTGGCGATGAGTTTGCAATTCTATTGGATTCAATACCTGATGATCAGGAAGCAACAAATATCGCTAACCGTATTCAACAGATATTAACTAAGCCAATTCTTCTGGATAACCATGAAGCGTTTACCAGCGCCAGCATAGGAATAGCGTTAAGTTCCTTAGGCTATTCAAACTCGCAAGATATAATTCGGGATGCAGATATAGCAATGTATAGCGCCAAACAATCCGGTCGCGCACGATTCGCATTGTTTGATGTTCAAATGCACGATGAAATGGTGCATGTAATGAGACTTGAAATAGATTTAAGACATGCGCTACTAAATAACGAACTTCACGTTTACTATCAACCAATATATTCAATCACTGAGAAACAGCTGGCAGGTATGGAGGCTCTTGTTCGCTGGAATCATCCGAACAAGGGTTTTCTTGAGCCGCACGATTTTATTACCCTAGCCGAAGAAATGAGCATTATTAGAGATATCGACTATCTCGTACTTAAAAAAGCCGCCAATCAGCTTAAGATGTGGCGCAAGAAGTACGCGGTCGCAAAAAAAATTAAAATGCATATAAATCTTTCCGGCATACACTTCAACAATACAGCCATTCTTGCAGAAATAGGTAATGTCTTAAAAGATAATAAACTTAGTAATGACAGTCTGCAATTAGAGCTCACAGAAGGTGTAATCATGGATAATATTGGCCGCTCAGGTGAAATATTTAGCATCCTGAGTAAACTGGGCGTACATATCAGCATTGATGACTTCGGTGTGGGTTACTCATCACTTAGCCGCCTGACCAAATTACCGGTAAATATGCTAAAAATTGACCGGGGGTTTGTGCAATCAATGATTGTAGATTCAAGCAGCCTGAATATAACTCGCGCTGTAATAGATCTGGCTCATGATCTCGATATGGCCGTTATAGCTGAGGGTGTGGAAACACAAGGGCAATATCAGATACTCGGTCGCATGGGCTGTCAGTATGCCCAAGGTTTTTATATTTCCAAACCACTGACCGCAGAAGAAGCGGATGAGTTCCTGTCTAATCCCCCCAAGATGTAATTTGCAAAATCTCTTCTTAGTAGAGGATACCCTGCCAATATAGCAACAGCGTTAGAACAGCGCGCAATTCTAAATACAGTGGAGCAAGACGCAACATCCGTACAAGCCAAGATCAAGTCGCCTTTTTTAGTATTTTAATTATTCCTGGATAGCCCCACCAAATTTCACTGTCGCTAGTGTAGAAAAAGCTTGGCAATTTCATTTTTATATCGCTCCATTAAACGCGACCTTTTCATTTTCATGGTTGGCGTAAGTAAATCATTTTCAATCGTCCATGGCTCAAGTGTCAGATAAACTTCTCTAACTTGCGCGTAACCCGGAAAGCCAGTTAGATTGCTGGCAATTCTCCTTACTATTCTCTTCCTAACAGCAGTCTGCTCCAGAATATTTTCGTCGGAAACATCAAACCCCTCTTCTGCTGCATACTCCTCCCACTTTTCATTATTCAATACTACCAGGGCCGCTAGTGACGGCCGCCCATCACCAATAACAATAGCCTGCTCAAATAAGGAGTCGAGACATATCGCAGTTTCCATATCGCCTGGTGGTACCTTTTCACCATTACTGAGAACCAGTATTTCCTTAATCCTGCCAGTCAGATAAATGAAACCTTCTTCATCAATTCTCGCCAGGTCGCCAGTTTTAAGCCAGCCATCGTTAGTAAACATCGCTGCTGAAGCAACTTCATCTTTCCAGTATCCCTTCATAACGCTGTCACTATATGTCTGCAACTCACCTTCGTCCGATATTCTAACCTCTGTATTTCTTATTGGTTTTCCTACACTGCCCAGCTTGTTTTGCCCAGGTTCATTGACTGAAATTATCGGACTGGATTCGGTTAGACCGTATCCCTGCATTAATGGAAATCCTAAACCACTGAAGAATTTATCAACGTCTTTTGATAAGGCTGCCCCACCGCATAATGCGACACGAATTCTGCCGCCTAATTTCTCATTGACTTTGCTTGCAACCAGTTTATTTAACAAGGGCCATAATAGAATGTCCGGCGACCACCATTTACGCCGGGACCTTATCAACATTCTCCTATAGCCTACCTTGTATGTAAGAATAAACATAAATCGCTTAAGAACAGATTCTTTGCTAAGGGTGCTCTGGATTCTTGAATATATTTTCTCGTAAATACGCGGCACCGATACCAGGCAGGTTGGTCTTAATGTGCGCAAATCCTCACCCAGTTGTTGGATCGAACGCGCAAAAGCAACAGTGTAACCACACATAATTGGCAGGTAGTAGCCTACGGTTCTTTCAAACATATGTGACAGAGGGAGAAACGAAAGAAATAGCTCATCATCGCACAATTTGCAGGAATACAAGCCATTGCGAGCATTTAATAAAATATTGCGGTGACTTAAAACAACACCCTTTGGTTTTCCCGTTGTACCCGACGTAAAAACTATTGTTGCAGCGTCATCAGGAGAGACTATTTCAGTCTGTAATTCGCCTTCTAAACCAAACAACCAATCCCCTAAACTCTCAAGCCGCGAGTCATCAGGCATATCTTCCTGAGAAATTGGCGTAACAGAAATGATCTGTTGAAGCGCAGGCAGATTATTGTCATTCTCCAGTATTCCACGCCACTGCAATCGTCCAGCCAGCACAATCAGTTTCGCGCCAGATTCTCGCAATATGTGCGTGGCATTTCCCGGGCGATCATCGACAAAAAGCGGCACAGTAATCAGTCCAAGACCTAGTGCTGCCTGATCAAATATCACCCATTCTCGGCCATTGCGCAGCATCATTGCCACACGATCGCCTTTCTCGAGCCCCATCTTTAGCATAGCCTGCTGCCAACGCCCCACTTCCAGACTCATCTGACGCCAGCTTGTGTCTATCCAGCATCGACGACCCCAATCAAAGTGCTTGTAAGCTATCGCGTCCGGCGTCCTCAGTACGCGCTCACGAAACAGCTCGGCCAGCGTTAACTCCGGCGTGATTTCAATAACATCAACCTGGTCCATATTGGGTTTAATCGCAATTAGTTGGAATACCGCTCAGCACGTTAACGCAATTGTCAAAATGCAGCAAGACCAAAAATAGCTGCTTAATACTATTAGCTGCCTCATAATACCTCCCGAGCTGCGATACAGGCATACTGCAAATACTCTGCCATTTTAGATAGCATCAAATAGTCAAACTAGTCAAAAACGAACTGATCATGTCACCAGGCAAACTGTATATACAGCGCTGCAATGAGTACGGACTAATTCCTGACTCCGCGCAAAAGGCCTGTCTACGCCATTTTGACCGCCTATGGCATGAACTTAACGCGCAAAGAAAATCAACTAGCACTATCTGGCACCGTATTTTTCGGCCTAAAGATCGTCAACCCATAAAAGGGATTTATATTTGGGGGAGCGTAGGACGTGGAAAAACCATGTTGATGGATATTTTTTACGCTTCGATCAATACCCAACGCAAACAGCGTCAGCATTTCCACTCTTTTATGCTAAGCATCCACAAGTCTCTTCAACAGCACAAAAAATCGATCAATCCCCTGAAGCTTGTTGCTAGAGATATTGCTGAACATACCGAGGTATTATGTCTGGACGAGTTTCATGTTAATGATATTACGGATGCTATGTTATTGGGCTCGCTGCTGAGTGAACTGATAAGTAAAGGGGTGGTGCTTGTAACGACATCCAATTTCGAACCCGAGGCTCTGTATGCAGATGGATTACAGCGCGCGCAGTTTATTCCCGCAATCCAGTTACTCAATACCTGTACACAGGTGATTAAACTGAGTAGCGACAAAGACTATCGACTCCAGAATTTTCGTAAAGAGGGCACCTGGCATCAGCCGCTAGACTCAAATAGCGCGCAACAAATGCTAAATACTTTCAATACACTAAGCAGCCACACGCATTGGGCAGAAAAAAACATTGAAATAAACGGTCGAAAAATTGAAGTACTTGGACAGGCAGAAGGCGCGGTATGGTTCGAATTCAAGACACTATGCGATTCTCCCCGCTCTCAGAGTGACTATATAGAAATTGCCTGCCAGCATCACAGCGTCCTGCTGTCAAACCTGCCATTACTCACTGACAATCTAAATGACGCGGCAAGACGTTTGCTAAATATGCTCGATATTTTTTACGAACACCGAGTGAAACTGGTCGTTTCTGCAGCAGGCTCCATCGACAATATTTATACAGGTGAAAGGCTGGCATTTGAGTTCAAGCGTGCGAAGAGTAGGTTATTTGAAATGCAGTCGGAAGAATACCTGGCGCAGACTCATCGATAAGACACGCGTTATTTCAGCACTACTCTCTTTACAAGAACGCTTAGTGCGTTCTACCAAACCGGTTTTTTAAAGCCTTTATCTGCTCAATAAGGTTTAGCTTAAGTAAACTATTACAATGCTCCAGTAACGGTATCAAGTGGCGCATTGTAACGGCCGCCTGCTCTGGCGTCAGTTTATCATCACGCCTCGACAACATAGCAACAGCTTCATCCAACGAGGTAGTCAGTGACGCTTTATCAGGCTTACCGCCATCCTCTACAGCAGGTATTGTACAATCGCCGCCTTTTTCCATAGCCTGCTTTAATCGGCGATCGGCCTCCATCATTAGCATATTGAAAGTGCGCGAGACATCCGGTGGTAGAGACGATATTCCTGAGCTAATAGTCACTTTAAAATTTTTGTCTTTGTGCCTGATAACCTTTTTCTGGATAATACGTCGCAACCTCTCAATCATTTCGATTGCTTCAGGTAATCCGGCATCAGGCAGTATCATCGCAAAACGATTTTTATCAATCCTTGCAACAGTATCTTCTCGCCGTATCTCTGAAGACATATAAGTACCGAGCTTTCGAATCACTCCGCCAAGCAAACGCGGACTCATTTCCTCGCTAAGCTTGTCAAAGTCATCAAGCGAGGTAATGATTAATGACAAAAGGGATTTATGTCGATTAGCGGCAGATACTTCCTGTTCACCCTGCTCATAGAAAAAGGCCTTATTGGCCAATCGCGTTAATGGATCAAGCGTTGCCAGCTTATTATCAGCAACAGCCCCCTTATCCCGGGGTTTTACATAAGCGGTGGCTTTCGATTGCAGAAAAACTGAATCGAAAGGTTTAATAACATAGTCGGTAGCCCCTGCCTTTAATGCATCCTTGGTTGTATCAGTGCCCTCATCAGCGGCAGTAACCAGAACAACGGGAAGAGATTTAATCTCCGGATCTTCGGACGACCTGATACGTTCAACCAGTCCTCTGCCATCCAGATGCGGCATATTCAAATCAGTAAAAACGGTACATATATCTTCTGACTGAGTCAGCTTTTCCCAGGCATCTTCGCCGTCTTCCGCTTCAATCAAATCGTATGTTTCGCCCAGAATCCTAGAGAACGCTTTGCGCACAACTTTGGAGTCATCGACTACGAGTATGCGCAACTTCTCCGACATTCATTCCTCTCGATCTTATCAGGCAGATTGCTCAGGTAGTCTCGCCTGAGCGCGATTGCATGCGTTCTTCGATTTGTGCAATCAGATTCAACTGCATCTTTTCATCGCAATATATTAATAACGGTAATAATTTTCCAAACAACTCCTCGACACAATGGCCAAGCAACTGACCCTGGTTATTAAGTAGCATTTCTACTGCTTCATCGAGTGAGGGGATGTAACTGCTTAACTCATCTTCCCCGCTTATGCGGCGGTAAATATTCAACGCTTCAATCTGGTTACCACCCAATGTAACAGCGGTATTTAACTCGGACCTGGCTTCTCGCAGCACCAGCTCAAACGAAGAGTAGGGTTTTAATTCAGGAGCAACCGCACCAATGCTGATGGTTATCGAAAAACGTTTATCATTATAGCAAAAGGCTTTTTTCTTAACTTTTTGCTGCAATCTGGTGGCTGTTTCCAATACACCTTGTGGATCAACCCCCTGTAACAATACGCCATATACCCCTGAATCGAGGCGCGCTACTGTGTCTTCAGATCGCACGACAGAGCTGATGTAGG
>CAJHXT010000117.1_pt1 | contig 22115 bp, 14 predicted proteins | sample 9198451 | NCBI WGS metagenome assembly CAJHXT01 (sample SAMEA7708326, study PRJEB35096) | sediment metagenome | biome: marine neritic benthic zone biome [ENVO:01000025]; feature: sediment [ENVO:00002007]; material: shallow marine sediment [ENVO:03000034] sea grass bed [ENVO_01000059] ... | reverse complement strand
GTTTCAATAACGCCTGCTGCAGAAGCATTGATGACGGATGTTACGCCACCCGACTGGGCATAAAATGCGTTTTTAGGCATATGACTCTCTCAAATAATTTTTATTAGACAAGCGCGCACTTTGATGTATATAGGCGGCGCAAAAAGGAGGCGTAAAGATACCATGCTACGCACAATTTTTCTGCCACTAGGTTTTAAGTAAATCTATCTATGAATGGGAGCCCTGCTTTTTCGTTAGAGGTTGCCGGTTTAGAAGAAACTGTCAGTCTAATAGCAACAAATAGACAACGTATAGCAATATATATCTATATATATCAATTAGATAGAATATAAAGATAAAGTAAAATATAAGTCTAGAAGATCGACCAGAATAAACTGATTTTAGATCTTTTCAAGTATACGGCTTAAATGCCGATGTGCCTGATAGGTATCGCGGTTGCAGGTATTCCCGCGTTACTAAACAGCAATTTAGTGTGCTTTAAATTCAGGACAAAAATTCGTATGCCACTGTCACAGTCCACCAGATTACTTTGTATCGGTCACGACGCCAGTATGCTGGCAGATTTAAGAAAGAGTCTTGAAGAGCATTATGAGTTTTATACTGCGGAAACCGATGAGCAGGCTATTGCTATGATTCGAGAGCAGGGTCCATATGAGGCTGTGCTAACGGACCTGCCAAATAACATTGGTTTGTTTGACGAAATTCAGAATCTTTCTCCCACGTCAGTTCGCATCCTGCTTGCACAGGAAGATAATGCGGCAATCGCACGTAAAGTCGAGGAGTCAGGTCAGGTGTATCGGTACCTTTTGCAGCCCTGTTCTTCAGACGTGCTGTTATCAACTATCGACTCTGCATTAGCCGAAAACGATCGCGCTTTACATAGCAAGCAGCTTGAAGTGGAAACGCGGGAATTTCTCTCAAAGAGTGATCGTTTGCGTTCTGCCATGATGCTTGATCCCGAGCTTGGTATTGGCAGCCCTGACGCCATGAAAATGGAGCTCGAATACACTCATAGCATCGCCGCGCGTTATAGCAGGCCGTATTCAATTATTCTGTTTGATCTGGATTACTTTCCTCAGTACAGCGTGCATTACGGTTCCAAAGCCGGTCGCCTGGCACATAAGCTTATGGCTGAGCATATACGTCACAGCTGCCGAGCGGCCGACAGAATATATCGTTGTGGTCCTGAAACACCGGTGTTACTGATTCTTCCTGAGACTGACGCGGAAGGGGCCAATATTCTCTCTCAACGCATTGTGAGCTCGTTTTTCGCACGAGGTATACCAAATGCGAAAAGTGAGCATAAAGTGCTTAGCTTGAGCGCCAGTTTGGCCGGCTACGAGTCGAAAGAACCGGAAAAATACGATATCTGGCAGTCTATATTGGAAGATGTAACACTTTTTCTACATGTGGCTCAGGGGCAAGGCGGTAATTGTGTAATGAGCTGTAATGATAGAACTGAAGAAGTGGAATAGGTCAGAAAGTAAGCACGGGCTGGCTTCTCGTTGATATTTTGGGCCAAAATCGGCCTTAATCAATAAAAACCTCGGTTTTACCCGCCGATCTCGGCCATTTTTGCGGTATTCAGGCTAGAATACGCAGCGATGATGAATGTTCGATCCGTTCTATTGTGGGAAGGAATTGCCAACGCCTGTATGTCTCTGGCAAAACTGGTTGTGGGAGTGAAAACAGGTTCTGCTGCCATATTGAGCGATTCATTGCACTCTTTTACAGATTTGGCCAACAATGGGATTGCTTTCGTCGTTTCCAAAATAGCGGAAGAACCGGCCGATACTGACCATCCTTATGGACACCATAAATATGAGCAATTGGCAGTATTTACCCTGGCCAGCTTACTGACTGTAGTTGCATTTGAACTCATTCTTGAAGCAGTCGATCGATTTGGCGAGGCACCTGAGCATAGCGCTATCGGCCTGATTATCATGTTGAGCGTTTTGTTTATTAACATCGCCATTGCGTGTTGGGAAGGGTATTGGGCGCGACGATTGAACTCAGCTATCTTGCTTGCCGACGCTCGGCATACAATTAGTGACGTGTTGACAACGATTGCGGTTATTGTTGGCTGGCAGCTTGCAGCGCGTGGGTTGCCCTGGCTAGACCCGATGTTTGCTCTAATAGTGGCTTTAATGGTTCTTTATTTGGCATACGATTTATTTAGGACAGCAATCCCGATACTCGTTGATAGCGCTGGCTATGATCCGCATAAACTATCAACTGCAATTGGCAAGATTGACGGAGTGCGTAGTGTTAAAAGAGTTCGCTCCCGTATGATCGGTAATGGCAATGCAGCGGATATTGTGATTTTAGTTGACAGGCAATTGCCTATAGAGCGGGCACATGGTATCGCAGACAAAATTGAGTCATTGCTGGAAAAACAATTCGATATTCAAGATACTACCGTGCATATTGAACCTTACGATCCTGCTGCTCAGGTTGGCATTCGCCTGTCGGAGCGATATAAGGGTAGGAACTAAGATCACGGTTCTGGAAGTGGTTTGACGTTGCTCACACATACAATTAAAGCGATACACAGCTAAAAAGAAGAACATCCTGAGGAAGGTAAGTAAACATGTCTACATTAATGAAGCGAGTTCAACAGGATCACATCCATATCAGCCGATTAATGGATTTATTAGACGATCAGGTGCGACTGTTTCATCTCGGCAAATCACCAGACTACAATCAGATGCTCGATATCATGCATTACATGATGAACTATCCAAGTATTGCTCAACATCACGAGGTTGAAGAGCTCGTATTTGCCAAATTGAGGGATGCGAGACCTCAACTTAAGGAACAGGCTGATGAAATTACGGCACAACACAACGAGCTTGCTAAAAAGGCGCATAGTTTTACAGACGATCTACAGGCGATTATTGATGGGCACAGCATATTAGCCCGAGATCAAATCGAGCAGGAAGCTCGCTACTATATTTCACTATTGCGAGAGCATTTACGTCAGGAAGAAGCAGATCTGATTCCCGCTGCGGTAGAGGTGCTTACAGATGAGGATTTTAAAGAAATCGAGGGAAGTATGCCTAATTTGGCGGACCCGCTTATTAATGAGCAATTGATCGAGAAATACGAATCCCTTTATAAGTATATTACCGACGAAGCCTGAGTGTGTCGTAGCCCCAAAAAGCACTTAAGAGTTCACTGCCGCCGCCGCTACTAAATCCAGAATCTGTGCATTATTTAAGCGCGCAGACGCGTATCTGGCGGAGCGGGCCTTTTTTTCGTATTTCCCCCAGGTTCATCATTTACTTGCCAACGCGCTGCCAAATAAAGCTCAGTATTAACTACTTTTTAGACCAGCCTTTCTATAGGGAAGAAAATGAGCAAGGATCAAAACGCTGAATTTTGGGAAGATGACTACATTATTGAAGATCATATTTCTCCGAAACTTTTAGTGGTAAACGATGCTGATCAAAAATTTACGCCTCTGATTGAAAGGCTGAAAAAGCTGAACATAGATATAGATAGTGTTGGCAGCAGCAAAGAGGCTATCTCGCTTGCACAAAATAACGACTATTTCCTCATTCTTATGGGTGCTCAGGAGTTGCGACAGGGCGGTATCGAAATGGCTTTCAAGCTACGCACAGATGAGTCAACGCGAAATACGCCAGTAGTGTTTATAAGCCGTAGCGATGATTCCACCGTAGGCAATGAAGAAGAAAGCTATGGTTACGGTATAGCCGGATCTGACTATGTCATAACACCCGTACACCCGGATGTTGTGCAAAAGGAAGTTATTGTATTTCTGGATATGTACCGCCAAAGAAAAGAACTTGAATATTCAGAGCAGCTCTACAAAACCATGGCAACTCGTGATCCACTGACATTGCTTGGTAACAGAGATCAATTCGAAACAGATCTAAAGAAGGCGCTGGCAAATGCCAAGCGTCATGGCTATATGATTGCTGTCTTATATATTGACTTAGACAAATTCAAGCCAGTGAATGATACATTTGGTCATAAGGTTGGCGATGAGGTCTTGATAGAGGTTGCTAATCGATTAAAAGAAGGGATAAGGGAAGGTGATTTTGTCGCTCGTTTGGGAGGAGACGAATTTGCCATATTGCTTAACATGATTCGTGATGCTCAAAGTGCCGCCATGGTAGCGCAAAAACTAATTGAGAATTTAACCAAAACTATTGAGGTTCTAGATCACGAAATCGACATAGGTGCAAGTATCGGCATCACATATTACCCGGAACATGGCGATAGTTTTGAGGCCTTATTACACAAAGCAGATATGGCTATGTATGAGGCGAAACGAAATGGGCACAATAACTACCGTTACTACGAAAATGAGTGATATCATATAGTCAGTTTGTTGCTGATCAGGGTAATAAACGATATAAGCCACCTGGCGTTATTCCCTTGGTCCTATCCCAACAACACCGGACAATATGAAGCATTTACTGGTTGTTGAAGATAATAAAATTGCTGGTAGCTTAATCAGCACGAAAGTGTCGCATGCCTTGCCACTTAAGATTCACTGGGCTCAAAGTCTTGCAGAAGCACGTGAGTTACTCGATAAAAATAATAACAATTTCTTTGCGGCCTTGCTCGACTATGTACTACCTGACGCGCAAAATGGTGAAATAATTGATGAAGTTGTAGCGCGCGCAATTCCTTCGATTGTTTTTACCGGTAACGTGTTGTCGCAAAAAGAACGATTAAGACTTTGGCGAAAAAATATTGTAGATTATGTTGTTAAGGATGATCCACAAAGCCTGGAATATATTACTTTTGTATTAACTCGGCTCGATAAAAACCCAAGCATTAAAGTAATGGTTGTGGATGATTCAAAGTTTTTCCGAATTGTTTTGTCTCGATTATTGAAAGTACATCAATACAATGTTTTGGAAGCAGTCGATGGACCCAGCGCTCTAAGCGTTTTAGATAAAAACCCTGATGTTAGTTTGGTTATTACCGATTACAGTATGCCCGGCATGGATGGCTTTACCTTAATTAAGCGAATTCGAAAACGTTTCGGTCGGGAAGGCATTGCTCTACTGGGTATGACAAGTGAACGCGATAAAAACATGGGCGCGAGATTTATCAAGTGTGGAGCTAATGATTTTATTTCAAAAAAGAATTTTGTGACCGAAGAGTTGTATTGTCGTGTGAATCAGAACCTGGAAAGCCTGGAGCATGCGCAGACAATTCGTCGTCTGGCGACAACAGATAGCTTGACTGGTTTATATAACAGACGTTATTTCTACGATACAGCAAATCATATATTGGCAGGTGCAAGACGAAGCAATACTAATGTTGCCTGTGCAATGATCGACATTGATCGATTCAAAACCATCAATGATACCTGGGGACATCAGGTGGGTGACTTTGCCTTGCAACAAGTATCATCAATATTGTCAGAATATTTTAAGCGTGATTCAGATCTTGTTGCGCGTATGGGTGGTGAAGAATTTTGTGTGTTTGCAAATGATATAACGCCTCAGAATGCTCTGGTCAGGTTCGAAACGGTACGCCATCTTATTGAAAACAAGGCGCTTGATGTGGGTGAAGGAAAAGAACATACCGTAACCGTGAGTATTGGCGTGTCTACAGACTCCAAAATTGATCTGGATTCCATGCTACGAAAAGCCGACGAATATCTTTATAAAGCCAAGTCCTCTGGACGAAATCAAATTTGTTCAGATTTTAGTTTTGACAATCACTAAATCCTGTCCAATATTGCCGTCTGATTCCTGGTGGCAGGCAACAAAGTACCTATGAAAAGTCTTGCTTGGAAACTCATAAATAGTTTACAGCACTCTTGATTTGCACTCTTAGTTCCGCTTTTATACAAACAAAATACTTTCGTATCGAGGAGTATAAGTTTGTTTTATCGAAAATCACGCGAAGTAATATTGAATTTATGCAGCCAGTCCGAGTAATCTTCAATCTTGCCAGCAATTACATGTGTGACATTTTGTTCTATCTGTAATGATCCTGAAACCAGCATCAATTGGGTATTCAATAGTGCTGCGCGTTGCACAGCAGCAACCTTTGGCCAGACAATAACATTATTAAAACCAGTTTCATCTTCCAATGTTATAAATATAACTCCAGAAGCTGTACTGGGTCGTTGTCGATGAGTAACCAGTCCGGCAACTTTTACCACCACACCATTCTTCCGTTGTATTAATTGAGACGATGGAGTAACACCAAGTGCTGAAAAACGCTCACGCAATAAACGAACCGGGTGCATCTTTGTTGAGCAGGCAGTTGCCGCGTAGTCTGCAACAATATCCTGGGCAATAGTTGTCTTACGTAACATGGGTATTGACTCATTGAAACGCGGTTGACCAAGTAAAGGAGTTGAATGCTCTATACCAATAGCTTGCCAGTAAGCCTGCCGGCGGTTACCCGTTACTGAATGCAGGGCATCAGCTGCAGCTAATGGCTCCAGCTCAGTATTATCGATGTGGCAGCGATCAACAAGATCAGTCAAATCATCAAATGCACACAACTTGCGTTCTCTGACAATACGTCTAGCAACGGACTGTTGCAAAGATTTGACCATACGCATACCCAGGCGCAGGGCAGGTTGCTTGGTAGTATTTGTTTCCAGGGTACAGTCCCAATCGCTATGGCATATATCAACAGGGCGTATTTTTACCTTGTTCCGTTTGGCATCTTCGATAAGCTGTGCCGGCGCATAAAACCCTAAGGGCTGACTGTTTAGTAATGCGCAGGTAAAAGCTGCCGGTTCATGGCATTTGATCCAGGCTGATATATAGGCAAGTAGTGCAAAGCTGGCAGCATGGCTTTCCGGAAAGCCATAGTCTCCAAAGCCGAGTATCTGCTGAAAAATTCTATTCGCAAACTCCTCGCTATAGCCGTTGCGCAGCAATCCACTTTTTAGCTTTTTTTCAAACGGTTCCAATCCTCCCTTACGTTTCCAGGCAGCCATTGCGCGCCGCAATTGATCAGCCTCACCAGCGGTGAAGCCTGCGGCTACAATAGCAATCTGCATAACCTGTTCCTGAAAAATGGGCACGCCCAGCGTGCGTTCTAAAACTGCTTTAAGTTCCTGGCTGGGGTATTCAACCTGTGACGGATTGGCGCGCCGTTGTAGATAGGGATGCACCATATCGCCTTGAATGGGGCCGGGCCGGACAATAGCTACCTGTATAACCAGATCATAGTAATTGGCTGGTTTTAAGCGCGGTAACATACTCATTTGCGCGCGCGATTCGATCTGAAAAACACCTACCGTATCTGCGCGCTGAATCATTTTATACGTGGCCAAATCGTTGACAGGTATATTATTAAGCGACCAACATCGTCCGCTGTATTCTTTAACTAGAGCAAGTCCCTTACGTATAGCGGTTAGCATACCCAAAGCCAGCACATCCACTTTAATTAGCCCCAGTGCTTCCAGATCATTTTTATCCCATTGAATTACTGTGCGTTCCGGCATGCGAGCATTCTCAATGGGTACCAGCGCACTTAAATCATCACGAGCAATAACAAAACCGCCGGTATGTTGTGATAAATGGCGGGGAAAACCCAACAGTTGCCTGACCAGCGTCAGCAATTGTTTTATTTTTCGATTGCCAGTATCAAAACCAGCCTGAGTAACATGTTCTTCAAGTTCTTTTTTGGAAACCCAGAAGTGCAGTTGCTGACTCATACGCTCAATCTGGTCCAGCCTGAGACCAAGTGCTTTACCGACATCACGTACTGCACTACGCAGTCGATACGTTACGACTGTTGCTGCGATGGCGGTTCGGTGACGTCCATACTTTGCGTAAATATACTGAATAACTTCTTCGCGGCGTTCATGCTCAAAGTCAACATCAATATCAGGTGGTTCCTGACGTTCCTTTGAAATAAATCGTTCGAACAGCAATTGCATGCACGCCGGATTAACCGCGGTAATACCCAGGCAATAGCAGACTGCTGAATTTGCTGCAGAACCACGACCCTGGCATAGAATCTTTTTACTGCGGGCATATTCCACAACATCATATATAGTCAGAAAATAGGGTTCATAACTTAATTCATGAATAAGCTTAAGCTCGTATTCCAACTGCTGTTTAATCTTTTCTGTAATACCGGTAGGCCAGTGTTGCCGGGCACCGCGATAGGTTAATTCTCGTAACCAGCTGGCAGGGGTGTGCTGGTCTGGTACTATTTCATCGGGATATTCATAGCGCAATTCATCCAGTGAAAAACAACAACGTTCTGCGATGTTTAGTGTTTGTCGAAGTAGCTCTGGCGGATAAAGCTGTGCCAATGCACTCCGTTGGCGTAAATGCCGTTCGCCATTTTTATACAGAGAATAGGGCACTTCATGCAGAGGTTGATTCAGGCGGATAGCGGTTAAAGTATCCTGCAAGGCACGTTGGCTCCTGCAATGCATATGGACATCACCACTAGCCACCAGCGGTATATCAATTTTTGCAGCCAGATCGTACAGTTGCTGCAGGCGTTTTTTTTCGTCACCTATCAAGTGATGTTCAAATGCCAACCAGAATGAATCTGGAAATAGGTTTTTTAGATAGAGCCCGCTTGTTAGATCATCGGTTTGTGGCAGCCATAATAAAAGGCAGCCATGCACATCATGCTTCTCCAGATCATTGAGCGCAAAATGATACGTACCCTTTTCAATGTTATTACGTGAGAAAGTAATCAGTTGGCTTAGCTTTCCGTAACTACTACGATCCGTTGCCAGCAATACAACTTTGCTGTTGTCAGAAAGAATAAATTCACTACCGACTATTAATTTTAAGTTGACCGACTTCGCTGCCTGATGCGCTCGCACCACACCAGCCAAGGAGCACTCATCGGTAATTGCCAGCGCTGCGTAGTCAAGTGACTTTGCTTGTTGCACGAGTTCTTCGGGATGTGAAGCGCCACGCAGAAAACTAAAATTGCTTAAACAATGTAGCTCAGCATATTCTGGCAGTTTTCTTGACATCATAAAAACTCAAATAAAAGACTAACCACGGGGAGCACAGGGTGCACGGGGTGTTAGTATGTGTAAAAAATAAGGTTTACCAGAAAGGTCATATAGCTCTTAATCCTTATATTTCGGTAATTGACTTGGTACCGTGAAAACCTAAATAAAAGATTAACCACGGAGAGAGCACAGGGCGCACGGGGTGTTATAAGTGTAAAAACTAAGTTTCTTTAGGAAGATCATATAGTGTGTACTCCTTTACACTTTCTTTCCCCCCGTGTTCCCCGTGGTTACATTTTTTTACTATCCAAATAAACCATGCAGGAACCATTGTTTTGTACGGCAATCCTGGAAGATCCAGTTTCGGACCCCCTTATCATTTTCTATGCAGTAATAATCACGGCGTATATCATTATCTGCCCACCAGCCCTGTTCAATGCGTTCTGCGCCCTTCTCAGGTGTCATGTTTTTTGGCAGATAAGCTGCATCCAGTTCTATCGGTTTTTCCATTAACCACAAAGGCCAGTTGAAATGATGGGATCGAGTGAGTTTCTGTGCGTGGCTCAACTGATATGCACACTCAGGGCGGGGATCATCGCATGCAGATAATGGTTGAATCGTATGCGGTCCAAGCCTGATTTTCAGTATATCCAGAAGTTGTTTCCAGTCCTCCTGGCTATTGTTATCGCTTGAAAAAAGATCCATATTTCCAGCAGGCAATACATGCAGTTTATCGGCACAGAGCCGTATACTATTTATAGCTTGCTTAATTACGTAATTATGCAAATGCTCATACAATAATTTTTTTAAGTGAACATCATCCCTTTGGTAATGACTGCTGCCTATTCTTAATGTGCTGGTGCTTTGATCGGTATGCGTTAAATACAGCATAAAATATTGAATAGCGGCACAACGGGCTTTAAGGTAATGCCGCAAGTCTCGCAGTAATCGTTTCACTGCATTTTCAACCTGTGCACATGTTGTTACAGGCTCGTCAAAATTCCATTCAGCACTAAATGGCCTGGATGGTCTGTAATACTGCAATAACTCGGCTTGCTTACCCAATGCTTGCTGCAGATATCTGAGTGCGTGCACACCAAAGCGCCGATTTGCATCTTTGCGGGGTAACTTCATATAGTCACCCAGAGTTCGAATACCGCAGTTTTGAAATTGTCTGGCGATTTTTTCTTTATCGGCAATTAAGCTGGCTGGTAATACACGCAAGCTTTTTTTCAGTGTGAAGAAATCATGGATATGTTCGGTTTGGTCGCATAAGCTGAGCCAACTTGCTGCACGGGCTGTTGGTGCCACAGATAAAACAGCTTGTAAATCCAGTTGTTGTAGATCTTTTTCCAATGCTTGCTGTAATGCTGCAGGACTTCCAAATAATTTTAAACTGCCATGGATTTCCAGCACCAGGTTGTTCGTTGCATAAAAGGATATTTTATCCGTATACCGATAAGCAATATCTGCAACTTTATTGAGTAAAACATATTCTGATTCAGGATTGCGTTTGTAAATGTTCAATGCACCGTAGAGTGATAATGCAGCACTCACCGTCATGCCATTTGTTATTGCCAGGTCCTCGCTTGTTTTATTGCAGGCAATAATCAGTGAACGACCTGCATGCGTTTCTATAACAGCTGACGGTGCCTCATTATGTGTAACAGCATGTAATGGCAAACGAGGTATATACAGTGACATCCAGAGTGTTGTTACAGGTGCTGTATCGTTCCTTGTAACTGGCTGCAACAGCCTTAAACGCTGTTTTCCTGAAACGATTTTTTGCTTCTTTAGCGCCTGCATGATTTAGACTTAATTGATCTGAATAATCAGTCACTATAAAAATCGAGCACTAATGACTGTGCTTGCATTAATCCGGGTACTTTCAATAAATCCAGTTGCAGGCCATTACTACATGCTTTCAGGCGTAAACGTATATTCGCCCAGTGGCTTTTACTGCCTATGCCTGAAACTGCAGGTTCAGGCCGGTACAGCAACAGTGTCGTATTGCCTTCGCGTGCAGCTAGCTGCAATCGTCGCAATGCGTGATCGGGAGTCGTTACATCAATCCATAGCAATAGCAGGCCACAGGCCGGGTTCCGCAATGCTTTATCAGCTGCCCATAATGCCTGCTCACTGTGCCTGGTTTTAATCAGTAATAAATACTGTAAATCAATCTGTGCATGTTCCAGCGCCGGCGCAAATGGCAAATAGGGTGGGGCGATCAAGGCGGCATGCCTGGCGGATTGCGTTACCGTACGCAGCGCAGGGGCCGCCAGACGAAGCTCACCAATACCGGCTGTGGGCACCAGCAGCTCAACCATAGCGCCCTGCGGCCAACCACCTCCCGGCAAAACCTGATTAAGTGCGTGAAAACCGGTAGGCAGGACCTGTAAAGCGCTGCCTACCGCTGAGTGACCCCGCCAAAGGCGAGGTGTGGCCGTAAGTATTTGTTCCAGGGTACCGTTCATAAGTCTTTTAAAATCAGACAATTACATTGTCTCTGCCTGAATTTCACCTAACATTCCTTCAAACTACTGTATTTATATACAGTAGTCGTAAAATATTTACTTTGCAAGGACAATTTCTGTAGCTATGAAACTGAAATAGGGCGCATAGCATAAAATTCTGCTACTGTTAACAACCTGTCAAACTGTCGCAGCGGGAGCTTTAATGCGTTTGGTAATAGGTATTTCGGGGGCTAGTGGGGTGATTTTTGGAATTCGCCTGCTGGAACGACTGCAGGGTGAAAAAGAAATCGAGACTCACCTGATTATGACCGCAACAGCGAAGATGAATATCCCGATTGAGACGGACTGGAAGGTAAAAGATGTGGAAAAGCTGGCCAATGTTTTGCACAACATCAATGATGTGGGTGCCAGTATCGCTAGCGGGTCTTTTAAAACGGGAGGTATGATAGTTGCGCCATGCTCGATGAAAACGCTGTCGGCAATTGTTAACTCGTATGCCGATAACCTGTTGGTCAGAGCAACGGATGTCACCTTAAAAGAAGGCCGAAAACTCGTTGTTATGCCGCGTGAAACGCCTTTACATACCGGCCATTGTCACTTGTTATATAAAGCAGCACAAATGGGCATACACATAGCACCACCAATGCCGGCATTTTATAATCAACCGAAAACAATTGATGACCTTATCGATCACAGTGTGGGCCGTACACTGGACTTATTTGATATCGATGTTGGGCTGGTGAAACGGTGGCAGGGGAGCCCTAGAGCGGCAAAGACTTGAACGGCTTGGTTGAAGATGGATTGAAAAGAATAAATCCAATCATTCGCCGCCTGATAAAAACACTGAATCAAGCTCTCGCGCAAGTAAAACAACACGAGTAGTTGACAAAACCGAAAAATTCTACCACAGAAATCAAAACATTTCTGCGTGCTACGGAAGATCCTTATTGCAGTAGATCTGAACTTCTAAGATGATGAAAAGCTGACCGCATACAGAAAAGCATCCCTTGATGCTTTTGCTCGGTCTGAAAGAATTCCCTCTTTTTTAAACAATAATTGATTTAGGTCAAGAAAAGCTATGATGAGTGATATTCCAAGTACGCGTAACCATAAATTAATAGCCTGGGTAAATGAGGCTGTAAAACTTTGTAAACCAGATGCGGTGCACTGGTGCGACGGATCTAAAGAAGAAAACGATAAACTCTGCAATAAACTGGTTGAAAACGGAACATTCATCAAACTGAATGAAGACAAACGACCTGGATCCTATCTATGTCGATCCGATCCCGGTGATGTAGCCCGTGTAGAGGACCGGACCTTTGTTTGCAGTGCCAGTAGCGAAGATGCCGGGCCAACTAACAACTGGGTAGAACCGGCAGAAATGAAAGAACAGCTGAAAAAGCTATTTGCCGGCTGCATGCGCGGTCGAACCATGTATGTAATCCCCTTTAGTATGGGTCCCTTAGGATCCGATATCGCGCGTATCGGCGTCGAGATTACCGATTCGCCGTATGTTGTGGTCAATATGCGCATCATGGCCCGTATTGGCAATAAAGTGCTGGATGTGCTCGGCGATGACGGCGATTTTATTCCCTGTATGCATTCCGTTGGTATGCCTCTGCCAGCAGACGGCGCTGATGTTGCCTGGCCATGCAATCTGGATAATCGCTATATCGTTCATTTTCCAGAAGAGCGGGAAATCTGGTCTTACGGCAGCGGCTATGGCGGCAATGCTTTGTTAGGTAAAAAGTGCCTGGCCTTACGCATTGCATCGGTCATGGCGAAAGAAGAAGGCTGGTTAGCTGAGCATATGCTGATACTGGGCCTGGAGTCACCTGAGGGCGAGAAAACCTATGTTGCTGCAGCATTCCCAAGCGCCTGCGGCAAAACCAATCTGGCTATGATCATTCCCCCAGAGGGTCTTGACGGCTGGAAAGCCTGGACGGTAGGCGATGATATCGCCTGGATCAAGCCGGGTGACGACGGCAGATTACACGCGATTAATCCGGAAGCAGGCTATTTCGGTGTGGCACCAGGTACCTCCGAGAAAACCAATCCGATGGCCATGCGCTCGCTGGAACGCAACTCGATTTTCACCAATGTTGCCTTAACCGACGATGGCGATGTCTGGTGGGAGGATATGACTGATGAGCCACCAGCTCATTTAATTGACTGGAAAGGTCAGGATTGGACACCTGATTGTGGTCGTCTGGCCTCGCATCCAAATGCACGCTTTACTGCGCCCGCCAGTCAATGTCCCTGCATTGATCCGGCCTGGGAAGATCCCAAGGGTGTGCCCATCGATGCTTTTATCTATGGCGGACGCTTAAGCTCGACCTTCACTGGTTATTGAAGCACTGGATTGGGATAACGGCGTCTATATGGCGGCCACCATGGGTTCTGAAGCCACTGCGGCTGCCGTTTGTCAGACTTCTATACGACGCGACCCGATGGCCATGAAGCCCTTCTGCGGCTACAACATGGGTGATTATTGGGCACATTGGTTAAATATAGGGCAGCAGCTTAAAGAACAACCCAAGATGTTTCGCGTCAACTGGTTTAGAAAAGACGAAGAGGGTAAATTTATCTGGCCAGGATTTGGCGAAAACATGCGTGTCTTAAAATGGATTCTGGACCGCGTGCATGGACGAGTGGATGCCATTGCCAGTCCATATGGAAACTTGCCAAATTACGATGATATCTGCTGGCAAGGATTGGAAGAATATGATCTCAAGTCCTTCGCAGAAATCATCACTGTTGACAACGATGAAATTCGACAGGAAGCAGAAGCGCAGTCAGAGTTATTTGAAACCTTTAAGGACAGGTTGCCGGAAGGAATTACCTCTCAACGTGAAAAGCTAATCGAACGGCTTGATAGTTGATAATTAATTTTATCTGTTAAAGAAATTAAGGGCCGCACAGCGGCCCTTAATTTTTTGTTAAGCACATATTAATTTCCAAATAATTAGTCGGCCCTGAAAAATAGAAAAGTGTTGTTATTATAAATACATGTTTGGATTCGGTTCACTGATTTCGACCGGAAAATCGATCAAGGCATCGTTTTTCCGGTCGAAAGGGGCCGACTAATTTTTAGCGGCGGACGCGCTAACATGAGCGTAAGCGAATGCAAGCCCAGCGAAAACCGCGTTTTTTGCTGGGCTTCCCTGAAAAAATACCAGGGAGGGCTTTTTTCAGGTTCGACTAATTATTTCCACTGAAACTTTATTAATACTTAAAAAAATAGCAATTCTCGCAGATCAACAGAATTACCTTCAATAATATTGATGACAGTGCATAATGAAGTTACATACCAACTTTGAAATTAGCAGTAGCGGTAAGAGGCTTGCCTCGTTATAGTTCAATCAACCGAGTTTTGTTGCCTTTTTATATGACTCGTCTAAAGAGGTATTCCAGTTACTGGAAAAAACAAGGTAATAGATCCAGTTAAGTGTAGCGATATAAAAGTTTACGTTGCATGGAAAAAATATTTAGAACAAGTCTTGTAATAGAGAAGGTGACATATGTCAGAAATCAAACATAAAACAGGTTTTGTCATTCTAATAACGCTGGTTGCTACTATCGGTGGATTTTTATTTGGATTTGATTCAGGCGTGATCAATGGCACGGTGGACGGTCTGCGCACGGCATTTAACTCAGATAGCATTGGCACTGGATTTAATGTTGCCTCGATGTTGCTGGGTTGTGCATTCGGTGCACTTATAGCAGGGAGATTGGCAGATTACTATGGACGCCGCAATATTCTACTAGTTGCAGCGATTTTCTTTTCTATAAGCGCCTGGGGATCTGGGATCTCAACTGGCTCTCTTGAATTTGTCGTCTACCGTGTTTTGGGTGGATTGGCAGTAGGTGCTGCTTCAGTGTTGGCACCGGCCTATATCAGTGAAGTGGCTCCCGCTAAATACCGCGGAATGTTAACGTCAATCCAGCAGGTAGCGATAATTAGCGGTTTGTTTTTTGCTTTTTTAAGCAACTATTTCATAGCTGAGGTTGCAGGTAGCTCTTTAGACGTGCTTGCTTTTGGTTATGAGGCCTGGCGTTGTATGTTCTGGGTCGAGCTGATTCCTGCCATCACTTTTTTCTTTGCATTGCTTTTTATCCCTGAAAGTCCACGCTACCTGGTGGCTTCAGGTAAAAAAGAACGTGCGATGCAAGTGCTGAATCAGCTTATGGGTGATAAGGCGCAGAGTAAGTACGAAGAAATAGAAGCGTCACTGGCTACCGATCACCATCGTCCGCGCTTTCGTGATGTGTTAAATGGTTTCGGTTTAAGGCCAATTGTCTGGGTTGGCATCGGTCTGGCAACCTTCCAGCAACTGGTCGGAATAAATGTTGTATTTTACTACGGCGCGGTGCTTTGGCAGTCGGCAGGATTTACTGAGAGCGATGCCTTGTTCATTAATGTCATTAGTGGCGCGGTGAGTATAGGTGCCTGTATCTTTACCATGGCGGTGATTGATCGCATTGGCCGCAAGCCCTTGCTTCTGATTGGCTCGGTCGGTATGGCGATTACCTTAAGTATTATGGCATTGGTGTTTAGTAATGCCGCAGTGGATGAAGCGGGCAATTTGGCACTCAGCGGAATCGAAGGCCCAATCGCGTTAGTGGCAGCCAACCTGTACGTTGTATTCTTTAATTTTTCCTGGGGCCCTGTAATGTGGGTGATGCTCGGCGAAATGTTCCCGAACCAGATTCGCGGATCGGCTTTAGCGATCAGTGGCTTTGCGCAGTGGTTTTCTAATTTTGGAATAACGATGACCTTCCCAATTATGCTGGCTGGTATAGGACTCGGTGGCGCTTATTTCTTCTATGCTTTATGCGCGCTGATTTCGATCGCATTTATCGTAAAATTTGTGCACGAAACCAAGGGTATAGAACTAGAAAATATGCAGGGATAGGCTGTATAAAACTTAGTTAAATGATAAGGGCCGCTAAAGCGGCCCTGTATTTTTCAATCTAATTTTTGTTTTACGCTAACCGCACTTCGAATCGCCGCAATTCAGGCAGGTCAGGCAGTTGTCCATGCTGATAACAGCTTTTGTTTGACACTTTTTACATAGTTGCGCGTTGGCCGGAAACGAATCATCGGTTTCAGTTGCTTTGTTTTTATCTTCGAACTCCTGTCGCTTTGCGTCAACAAGTGCTTGTTGATGTTGATCCAGCTCAGGATTTTTTAACATACCAATTGAAATCATATGTTGTTCAATGACATCACCAATTTCCGCCACGATAGAAGGTGTATAGCGGCCACCTTTCTTAAAGTATCCACCCTGTGGATCGAATACGCTACGCAATTCATCAACCAGAAAGGTTACGTCACCGCCTTTACGGAAAACAGCGGATAAAATTCGGGTGAGGGCAATAATCCATTGAAAGTGTTCCATGTTTTTGGAACTGATAAAGATTTCAAACGGACGACGCAATTCGTGTTCTGTGCCGGGATTTAAAATAATATCGTTTATGGTGACATATAAAGCGTGTTCGGAAAGCGGTGTTTTAATTTTATACGTCATACCCTGCAGGGCTTCGGGGCGCGCTACATTTTCGTGCATCTGAATAATTTCAGCGCCTTTATCTTCAGTTTGTTCCTGGCTTTCCTGTTTCATTACTTCGGACTTAACAATCTTGTTTGAAATTTTTTGCGGCATAACTCTATTCCTTATAAATCGGATCTAATTATCACTAGCTAAGAACTGATCTTAAAACGTCTCGTGCGCCATATTTTTAAGTTCAGTTCTAAAACTTTCCGTAATAACCTTCTTTTATCGCATCATGCAGATTAGCTGCGGTGTGCAACTCACCATCATATTCAATTTCTTCATTGCCTTTAGCTTCGATTACGGTGCCATCATCGAGTTCAAACCGGTAGAGAGTACTATCAAGATCATCTTCCTTAACCAGTACGCCTTGAAACGCCTCCGGATTAAAACGAAATGTCGTACAGCCTTTTAACTGATTGCGATAGGCATACAGATAAATACCCTTGAAATCTTCATAAGGAAACTCTGTTGGTACATTGGCCGTTTTAGAGATTGAAGAATCGATCCATTTCTGAGATGCAGCTTGTACATCAACATGCTGCGTTGGAGTGATGTTGTCGGCTGCTACAAAATACTCCGGCAGTTTTTGATCTGAATCTTCAGAAAAGGGCATGGCTTTTTCGTTGATCAAATGCCGATAAGCCAATAGTTCATAAGAGAACACATCCACTTTTTCCTTTGTCTTCTTACCGCTACGAATAACATTGCGGGAATAATGATGCGCAAAACTGGGTTCAATTCCATTACTGGCATTATTTGCCAGTGAAAGAGATATCGTTCCGGTTGGTGCTATTGAACTGTGATGAGTAAATCGCGCTCCTTTTTCAGATAAGGCCTGCACCAGTTCAGGTTCTACTTCTGCAATTTTTTGCATATAGCGGCTGTATTTTGCATGCAACGCTTTACCTTTGATGGTCTGGCCTACTTTCCAGCCGTCTTTACGCATCTCAGGGCGTCGCCTTAACATCTCTTCGGTCACAGTAAAATCATCTTCCATAATTGGGGCAGGGCCCTTTTCTTCGGCCAGTTCCAGGGCTGTTTGCCAACCGGTTATGGCCAGTTCACGTGAGACTTTTTCGGCAAAATCAATTGACTCTTTCGAACCATAAGCCACACGCATCATGGTTAAGGCTGAACCCAAACCCAGGAATCCCATTCCATGACGACGTTTACGCGTAATTTCATTTTGCTGTTGTTCTAGTGGTAAACCGTTTTGTTCAACCACATTATCCAGCATGCGCGTAAACACCTTTACAACCTTACCGAACTCTTCCCAATCAAACCGCGCGTCTTCGGTAAATGCATCTTTTACAAAGCGGGTTAAATTCACTGAACCCAGCAAGCAGGCACCGTAAGGTGGTAAACCTTGTTCGCCGCAGTTGTGCGCATGCAAGCCGTTTGCATCAAAAGTATTGATTCCGGGAACCTGCACATCGTAAACATCTTCAACGCCATCCGAAGTAACTGATTCCACCCGAGCCACAAATCGTTCTCTATTTAATTTTCGTTTATAACCTGAAATCAATGTTTCCAGGCGAGCGGCCTTGCTACTATCACCAAAACCAATCAACTGAATATAAGTCAGTAAATTCACGCCACTTATCACCAGTTCATGCTGCGCTCGAACGCTGTACTCCTTACTACCACCTTTACCATTGGGTAGCAGCGTGCTGCCTGCAGATCTTCGGTCGCGGTAAATAGTAGAGGCAATTCCCAATCTCAATAGCATACGCTGAGTAGCTTCCAGTGTGGAAAACTCAGATTGTGAGAGACGAATGGAAACGCCTTTTTCCTGACTACCCAGTACAGATCCATCTGCATCAAATAAGCCACGCAGAAATCCTCGGTAAAAGTCACTTGAACACTGTTCCATTTTTTCTGTAATGCGTTTCGCACCTTGCGTCATTCCTAAATCAAATGCCAGATCGCGAATGGCTGCGGTGGATAATCGATATTCATCGCGCCCAGTAATTTCATGCCAACCGGTAAAGTCAGCTCTGTGGGGTAACTTTTGAGCGGCCATCAGAGCTTCTTCCATTACTGAATAAGCGCCATCCGGTAAACCGCTTTCAATGCCATTCGCAACGGCAGCCGTTCGCCACACGGATAATACGGCTTCGTCTTGCTTAAGCGTGCCATCTCCAAGCAATAATCCCATCAGGTAACCCTCAGAGTGCTCATAATTACCTGGCCAGCTGGTATTGCTACGATGGTTATTAAGCAGAACACGATCACCATTTTGTAAATTTCCGGCTTCACACCATTCAGTTTCGGTGCTGTAACGATTAAACCGTACAACGCGCCGTACACGGTGATCAGCCGTTAGTCTTAGATTGTGGCCTTCGATAGTGTGCAGACACAAAACTTCTTTTTTTGCTGTGTGGAAAAATCCCTCGGATTCGGTAGGGTGGTCACTGCCATCGACACGGGCAAGAAAACTGGATCCGATTAAATCAGCGACCTGCCGTGGGCCTTTTGCGGTTTGCACCCAGGTATCGGAGGTAACGCAGGGATTAGTTGCTCGAATGTTTTCACAAAACCAGTTGTTATTCATCTCGTTGTATTTGTCGATCAGGATAAAACCCGGTTCGGCAAAATCGTAGGTAGAACGCATAATGGCATTCCACAGTTCGCTGGCTTTTACTTTTCGGTAAATCTTGCAGGCAACCTGGCCCGACTCATTACACACATATTGGTCTCGAACAGGCCATTCTCGCCAGATCACCTGTTCAGAGTCGCTCAAATCAATGCTTTCGGATGTCACTTCTTCTTCTGTTAGCGGGAATGCCAATGGCCAGTCTGTATCGTCAATCACTGACTGCATGAATTCATCGGTAATCAGCAGAGAGAGGTTGAATTGCCGTAGACGGCCGTCTTCGCGTTTTGCCTGAATAAACTCAAATACATCGGGGTGGCCCACATCAAAAGTCGCCATTTGCGCGCCGCGGCGACCACCAGCCGAAGATATCGTAAAACACATCTTGTCAAAGATATCCATGAATGAGAGGGGGCCGGAGGTGTGTGCTCCTGCGCCGGTGACATAGGCGCCCTGAGGACGCAGAGTAGAGAACTCATAGCCAATACCAGCGCCGGATTTCAGGGTAATGCCGGCCTCATAGAGTTTCTTCAGGATGCCATCCATGGAGTCGTTGACCGTGTCAGATACGGTGCAATTGATAGTAGAAGTGGCCGGTTTGTGTTCCTGAGCCCCGGCATTGGACAGAATCCGTCCGGCAGGTATAGCCCCATGCCGAAGCGCCCACAAGAATTCCTCATACCATTTACTGCGCAATTCAGGCGTTGCCTCCACGTCAGCCAATGCTTTGGCGACGCGTTGGTAGCTGTCATCAATATCCAGGTCAACAGGCTGTCCGCTACGGTCTTTTAGACGATACTTTTGTTCCCATATGTCTTGTGAGGCGGGTTGTAGAGAAACATCGTCAGTGGACGATTGAGTAACGCTAAGCGAGCTTGCTGCAGTCATATTTGATGCCTTTTCTTTATAGTTTGGTGAGATCGTGCTTAATCTGAGGCACTACATATTGTGTGAGGAGGAGATTATAATCCCAATATATTGTGGCTGTCATCTCCATTTTCACGAAAAAATTCCTCTTTTTTGTTATGGATTTTTGCTCATTTACTATGCTTTCTTTAACAATTCCGCACCAATTCAATGCAGATAGCTGCATTTTCTAAGACGTTCGGGTAAATGTAAAAATTACCGTATACGATAAATGAATCAGATGTTGACCGATGGTCTACTGAGGGAGCCTATGGTGCCCTAAATTGACTATTTTAGCTGCCCAATTTTAAGGTACAAGAACTGTTTCAAACCAGCATTGTTGATGAACAATGGGATTGCATGGCAGATTACGCTAATTTTTCAGCTTAAACAGCAATACGCTCCACTTTGGCAGGTTGATGTAGATATTGCTGTTATTCTGCGTATACGGTTCATAGAAGGCGTTGCCGGCGCCTTCCCAGCCACCAAAACCGGCGTCCTGGGTACAAAGTAGCTGTATCCATTGCCCGTATTGGTAGTTGGTGTGAACCCCGTAACTATGATTTTCGAAGTTGTTTTCGCTCATATTTACCACCACTAACACCACCTGCTTACCGGACCAACGTTTAAAGGCAATTACATTATTGCTGTAATCTTCCTGCGTGATAATCAGGCTATCGCTGCGTAAAGCGGGAAGTGACCAGCGTAGCTGATTAACGGCTGATACAAGGTTTCTCATGCTTTGGCCGGTTACATCGCCGGCAATCGACCAGTCAAAACGGTGATCACCATTATTATCGACACCATCGTGCCAGTAACCCCAGGCCATATTGGGTGAACCCATATGGCATTCACCACCCATAAACATCAGCGGTGTACCGGGCATAAAACCATTTAGCGCCCAGGCTAAGCGGCATTTGGCCCGGGCATGCCAGTTTTGGCGCCCGCCAAACTGATCCACCAGATGCCGATGTCTTTTATCCCAGTTATGCAGGCCATCCTCGGCATCGCCGTTTTCACTGTCTCCGCAGTCATCATGCGAACCTAAGGTGTATTTCACAAGATTCCAGGCATGATCAAAACCGTCCCAGCCCAGAAATGACTTGATACGGGCAACCGAGTTGTCGCCATTCAGTGCCCGCTGGCATTCATGGTGAGACCTGGCCAGCCAGGTGGCATTAAAATTACCAAAAGTGGTAATCCAGCGATCAGCGGGTAAATGCTCTGCTGTGAGAAATTTATTGGCATACCGTTGTTTTAATTGCCCCATCATCTGACTGAGATGGTTGCCGTTGATGTAGCGCGTGGCATCAAAGCGCAAGCCATCAACCCTGTACTCCTCGAAGTACATAGAAGCGTTCTCCAGAAAATAGTTGAGTACCTCCTGTTTCCACCAGGCTGGACCGGTACCCCAGGGCGTCTCCTGGCCACCTTCAAAGTAAATACCGCCGACTGTGTCATTTGGTGGAGCAGAACAGTCAAAATCCCATAGTACGCTGTCACCCGGGCCGGCATGGTTGTAAACCACATCTAGGATTACAGCAAGACCTTTGCTATGAGCTGCTTTAATAAATTCACGCAAATCATCGGGTGAACCGTAAGCAGATTCGGGTGCAAAGAACGAACCCGGGTTGTAGCCC
>CAJHXT010000325.1_pt1 | contig 22131 bp, 17 predicted proteins | sample 9198451 | NCBI WGS metagenome assembly CAJHXT01 (sample SAMEA7708326, study PRJEB35096) | sediment metagenome | biome: marine neritic benthic zone biome [ENVO:01000025]; feature: sediment [ENVO:00002007]; material: shallow marine sediment [ENVO:03000034] sea grass bed [ENVO_01000059] ... | reverse complement strand
CAACGCCCTCTCCAACCCATTCAATATCGGCAGCAAGTGATACATCGCCTGAGACTTTTTTCCAGACATAATGCAGTTCGTCATTATCGAACCACATATTGGTACCGCTTCCAGAAATGGTGTAGGTATTCTGGTTTCGCTCAAAGACTACCGAGCCGGCAAACTTAACATTGCCAATATCACCATTCTCATCGAATAGGCCTAATTCAGAAGTATTATTGCAAGATACGATAGCCGCAATGGAAATAATTTTCAGAAGGTATTTGTATTGTCTTTTCATGAAATGTACCCGCGTTATGCGCCAAGCAATGGCAAATGTTTAACCTTGTGATACCGCAAAGCTATTGAAATGCACCCTTTTAGCTCAAGAGTTGGTATTGGCCCAGAAAGTGGGAGTACAAGCTCTCTAGTGCCAATAAATAGAAACGTATCTTTATATATTTCTCTAAAGGTCTCAACTAATATTGTTTTGCAGTTAAAATAGATAGATATTTGATCCGGGGTTTTTGGTTTCCAGTCCATTCTGATCGGGCTGCCCAACTTAGATGAATAGCTCGGCTCACCCCATTTTAGAGTTTCAGTGATTTCACCTAACTGCTCTTCATCAGCCACTTCGAATATCAGCCCTCTGATTTTCATGAACTGATTGCGCGCATTGTTTGGATATGAATCAAGCTTTTGTTGTATGTTTTTGTCCATTAATCTCTTGTTATCGATATCCGGTTGCATACAACGTTTAGGCTTAACGGGCGGCTTGCCCGCATCTAGCGATGGTGATTTGTTGGTCTTACTTTTCTTTTGACTGCCAATGCGGATAATGTTTACGCACGATTGCATTCAATTTTTTCTCAAATTCTTTTGCTGTCAAGCCTTCCAGTAGCAGTTGGTTTAGTTCATGCTCAATACTGTCGTCACCGGCAATCTTTTTATCTTCTGTTATTTGTAAGGCTTCGATAACCATGCCAGCACCAACCGTTAGGTTGGTTAGTCGGTCAATTACAACAAATGCACCGGTGCCGGTACGCATGCTATAGGCTTCGGCAACAATGGGTTGATTGAGATGCACGTCCACGACAGCAATGCCGTTCAAGCCTAGAGAATCAGCATCATGGTGTTCCTGGGTATTGACGTCAATCTGGTAATCGATGTTGGCGACATGACCGGGAGTGAGTTTGCTGGCAAATTTAAACAAGTAACCGCGGCTGGTATTTAGCTCAGACTCATTCATCCAGACCAGATGGGCTTTTAAGTGATTAGTAACGGTTGCCTTTGAATCAGCTGGTGCAATGACATCCCCGCGGCTAATATCAATTTCATCTTCCAGCGTTAAGGTGATGGCCTGGCCGGCGAAAGCCGAATTAAGATTACCTTCGTAAGTAACAATCTCCTTAACCGTGCTGGTCTTGCGCGAAGGCAGGGCCATAACAGTGTCGCCAGTATGAACCACACCCGAAGTAATCGTGCCGCAGAAACCACGAAAGTCCAAATTGGGCCGGTTAACATACTGAACCGGTAATCTAAAATCACTGATGTTTTTATCGCTGGCTATTTCTACAGACTCCAGGTACTGCATCAGCGCTGGTCCGTGATACCAGGGCATATGTTCACTGTGATTAACAACGTTGTCGCCTTCCAGGGCAGAAATAGGAATAAATTGCACGTCGTTAATATTTAGTTTGTCCGCAAAACCAAGATAATTTGCTTTAATTTTTTCAAATACATCCTGGTTATAGTCGACCAGATCCATTTTATTAATAGCAACAATGGTATGTTTAATGCCCAGCAAAGAAGTGATGTAACTATGACGCCGGGTTTGTGTGAGTACACCATGACGGGCATCGATCAATATTACTGCCAGATCGCAGGTCGAGGCACCGGTGGCCATATTGCGTGTGTATTGTTCATGGCCGGGAGTATCAGCGATTATGAATTTACGTTTTTCGGTAGAGAAATAACGGTAGGCGACATCAATGGTAATACCCTGTTCGCGTTCTGCCTGTAGGCCATCAACCAGTAAGGCCAGATCAACGCGGTCACCGGTAGTGCCATGTTTTTTGGTATCGGATTCAATGGCGGCAAACTGATCTTCATAGATCATTTTTGAGTCGTGCAGTAAACGACCAATTAAAGTACTTTTGCCATCATCCACGCTGCCACAGGTCAGCATGCGCAGCAGTTCTTTATTTTCATGCTGTTTTAAATAAGCGCCGATATCTTCGGCTATTAATGCGGATTGATGTGACACTAGAAATAACCTTCTTGTTTTTTCTTTTCCATTGACCCAGCACTATCGTAATCAATCACACGGCCCTGGCGCTCGGAGGTTTTTGTTAACAGCATTTCCTGAATAATTTCAGGCAGGGTATCGGCGGTGGATTCAATGGCACCTGTCAACGGGTAACAACCCAGTGTTCTAAAGCGTACGGATTTTTCTTCGATTTTTTCGCCTGGTTCCAGTTTCAGTCGATCATCATCGACCAGTATTAAAGTGCCATCGCGCTTCACTACAGGACGTTTCTTTGAGTAGTACAAAGGTACGATAGGAATATTTTCCAGATAAATGTATTGCCAGATATCCAGCTCGGTCCAGTTGGAAAGCGGAAAGACGCGAATACTTTCACCTTTGTTTACCTTGCCGTTATAGATATTCCACAGCTCAGGGCGCTGATTTTTCGGGTCCCAGCGATGATTTTTATCACGAAAGGAATACACGCGTTCTTTGGCGCGAGATTTTTCTTCATCACGTCGCGCACCACCAAAGGCCGCATCGAAACCATATTTATCCAGGGCTTTTTTCAGGGCTTCGGTTTTCATAATTGTGGTGTGTTTTTCGCTGCCGTGGGTAAACGGACCAACCCCCATTTCCACACCTTCCTGATTGATATAGACAATCAGGTCCAGACCCAGATCTCTAACCCGCTTTTCCCTGAACTCAATCATTTCCTTGAATTTCCAAGTGGTGTCCACATGCATCAGAGGGAAGGGCGGTTTGCCAGGATGAAAAGCCTTCATCGCCATATGCAACATGACTGCTGAGTCTTTACCAATGGAGTAGAGCATGACCGGATTATCGAACTCGGCAACCACTTCGCGAATGATATGGATGCTTTCAGCTTCCAGCTGCTTGAGATGAGTAATGCGGTATTCGGGTGTCATAGGCCTGTCTGGTTCTGTTGCACGGTCTGTAGCTGCTTTTGATCTAAGCGGCAGGATTATATCGGGATTAGCGAAGCGGTGGAGGCAAAAACCCTGAAAAATCAGGTATTTGGCTAGACTGTATTTTTATATTGATATTCTATTTTCGAATATGAGAATTAGTTGGTTATATCTTATTGGAATAAAAATGAAATACTTCCTCCGCCTCTGGGGAAGGATTGAGATGAGGGGATTAGAAAATCTAGATGTACAAAGCAGGGTCAGACTCGACTTAGGTATAAAAAGCAGTGATTATATGGTTCAGATGAACAGTTGAATCTAAAGCTACTTATTGATTTGGCGGGGTGCCTTAAGATGTATACCGCAATTTCGAATCAGGATTAGATAAATATCGAACGTTCATCGAAATTCCCGGTTGAGGGTGGTTTTGCTTGTAAAGAAAAAAGGGGTGTCAGGTTGAAGATTCTACTTATTCTTGTGTGTGTTGGTTTACAGGCTGCTTGTTTTGCCAGCGAAGCAAAGCAGGAAATTCCATTGCTACCGTCTGATGCTTTTGGAAGTCTTCCGGATGTCAGTTCATTAAGCCTTTCTCCGGGTGGCAAAAAAATCTTGGCGCGGATTCTGGTTGATACAGCTGAGGTGAAGGGAACGGCTTTGCAGGTAACAAACCTGGAAACCATGAAGAAAAAAATCGTGCTTTTTGCTGACAATATAAAATACGATATCAACTGGACACGATGGAAAAATGATTCAACTCTTTTGGTTGGGATAATTTTTCCGCACTCCAGAGATCGAAACTATGGCCCACAAGCTAAAACTAGAGAAACCGATCTGCTCGTAATACATCTAGAGGATGAAAGAATAAACAATATTTTTTCCAGTATTTTTCTTGCAAATAACGAAGTCAAACCAGCCGGGAGAGATAACCTTATTGATATTCTACCCGATGATGACGATCATGTATTAATGTCTCTGATCCGGTGCCGAGAAATGCGTGATAAGTGCTACTCACCAAGTGTCTATAAAGTCAATATACATAATCAAAAAGTTGATCTAATTATGCCAGCTGAGGACTATGTGGCTGGATGGATGACGGACAGGCAGCATCGCGTAAGGCTTTCTATAAACTATAGGGACGATGAGACATACATTCTTGTTCAAGATATTGATAGCGAAAAATGGAAAGAGCTTTGGCGTTTTCGCTATTATTCAAAAGATTATGTCGAACCGATGGGTTTTACGTTAGATCCGAATATTTTGTATATAAAGGCATATCTCAACTCATACCTTGCGGTTTTCAAGGTTGATCTGAGAGATCCGGATTTGAAGCGTAAACTGGTTTACGCAAATGAAAAATACGATGTGGATGGATCTTTAATATATTCAAAATCCAGCAATGATGTGCTTGGTATATCCGCTTCCTATGGGGATGGGGTGATTTATTTTGATTCGCGCTTTAAAGGATTGCGGGATCAGATAAAAAAGGCCTTGCCAAGCACAGAGAACTATATTTACTCTGTTAGCGTTGATGAGAAACGCTACCTGGTATTTGCATATAGCGATACCGTATCCGGCATTTACCTGTATGGCGATCGAGAAAATGGTTCTCTTAAAACAATGGCGTACCGATACAAAAAACTTTTACCTGAGTATATGGCTTTAACGCAACGATGGAACTATAAAGCTCGAGATAATAAGGTGATCGAGGGATTCTTAACCGGGCCGCGTAATACGGAACAGAAAAATCTTCCTGCAATTATTTTTCCGCATGGGGGACCCGTTGCATACGATGACATGAGTTTTGATTATTGGGTGCAGTTTTTTGCGAACCGGGGGTACGCAGTGCTACGGATTAACTATCGCGGGTCGGCAGGCAGGGGTTTCGCCTTTCGAAATGAAGGGTTGAAGACCAGAGAGAAAGCAATGCAAGATATAGAGGATGGAACTCGCGAGCTTATTAAAGCTGGCATTGCAGATCCGAATCGAGTATGTATTGTTGGTGCAAGTTATGGAGGTTATGCGGCTCTATACGGAGCAACAAAAACACCAGATTTGTACGAATGCGCAGTCAGTTTCGCTGGAATAAGTAATATTGAAGATACCTATAAGTTAAATGAAAAGGAAGAACTGGTAAAAGTTCGAAAGTCAGCCAAGCGCCTTTCGCCTATTAACTATGTTAAGAATGTCAAGATTCCGATTCTACTTATTCATGGAAATCAGGATAGGCAAGTTGAGGTAAAGCAAAGTGTAGAGATGCACAAGGCACTAAAGAAAGCCAAAAAAGACGTAACATTTGTCGAGCTAAAACATGAAGATCACTATTTAACAGATAACGAGAATCGTAGAACTACGTTTAAAGTAATGGATAAGTTTTTGAAAAAGCATTTACCCGTAATGAGGTAGCGTTATGGGAAATCTGGAAAAATTAGGATACAGCTCCTGGTTCGAAAATCATACTGAGACTGAAAAAGTACATGCCCATGAGTTGGCTCGTGTGATATCTGTACATAAAGATAGTTGTGTAGTAACCAAGGGAGATGGTGAAGTGCTTGCTCAACTATCTGGACACCTTTCCTATACGATTGATTCTGCTTCTGATTTACCCACTACCGGAGATTGGGTGTATGCAGACTTTTATGATGATGATACTCACGCAATAATTCATGATGTTGTTCCTAGAAAAACACTTTTGAAAAGAAAAACAGCCGGAAAATCAGTCGATTTTCAACTAATTGCAGCAAATATTGATGTAGCCTTTATAGTCCAGTCTGTCGACTACAATTTTAACCTTAGCAGGATGGAGCGATATCTGGTTATGGTTAATGAGGGAGGTATTACTCCAGTAATTCTATTAAGCAAATCAGACTTGATATCAATAGATGAGCTTAAGGAAATAAAACAGAGTGTAAACCGTATCGCCTCACAGGCAATGGTATATGAATTTAGCAATGTGAGTGGCAAGAATTTAGATGCCATTAAGGACTCTCTATTGCCTGGTTACAGCTACTGCCTGCTTGGCTCATCAGGTGTAGGTAAAACGACATTATTAAATGGCATCTTGGGAAAAGAGAAGTTTGAGACGAAATCAGTAAGCAAAAAGGAAAATAAAGGAAGGCATACGACGACAAGGCGGGAGTTAATACAGTTAGATAATGGGGAAATGATAATAGATACGCCAGGCATGAGAGAGCTAGGCAATATGTCGGTGAATGCTGGTATTAATGAAACATTTTACGACATATTGAATATTGCACGAGAATGCAAATTTGGCAATTGCTCGCATACTAGCGAAAAAGGCTGTGCAGTATTGGCTGCTATACAAGATGGCGAGATATCTGACAAACGCTACAAGAACTACATAAAAATGAAGAATGAATCGGAATTCAATGATATGTCTTATTTCGAGAGAAGAAAGAAGGATAAAGCGTTTGGAAAGCTAATTAAATCAACCATGAAGGAAAAGAATAAACGTGTTTAGCAAATAGAGGGTTAGGTATTGTATTGACCTCATATAGGACTTCGATGCAGATAAAGAAAGGATCTGAACAGCGCAGAGTATATTTTTTGTTAGAGTAATTTCGCATAGAAGCGATGCAAGGGAAGTGGTTCGTAGATATTTTTCTACGGTAATGATTGTTTCGTACACCTATCTGCCCAGGATAGCGTAAAGTTCCAGAGCAGAAGGAGTAAGCGCTTATCTGTATTAAGGCGGAGTGCTAAGCGGTGTATTCAATATCGATATAGCTATATAGGGGGGGCTGGCTACTATATATCGAATTTAAAGTTGTAGATTGCGAGCAAGATGATGCTTGAAATTGTGGAAGCAGCATACGCTGAAGCTATCCACATCTGGTTTTGATAAATGAGGCCTGTAAAGAAAAATATATTACCAAGCGACAAAATCAGATGGCCACCCAAAATAACAATTGAAGTAAAACTTTGATCTGGCATTGCCTTCATTTCAGGCAGGATGCGATGAAAGATGGAAAAACAAAGCAGGGAAATCAATCCCGAAAGGGCAAATCCCTTTCTAACAATTTCTTCATCCGCTATATATATAGTGATAAGAAACACGAACACCGCAACGAGTGCTGAGATTGCTATTGTGAGTCCAATACTAATATTAAGACGCGAATACATACTTCACCTCAATTTAGCCTTGATAGGAGAAAACGCAGGAATTCAGTTTGCCACGAATTGTACTTAAGCTGCAACATATTGAGCGCATCGGTGTTATCGGCGGTGGAGCAGATTTTTGGGGTCGAGCCCAAATTAAAGGAGAGTAGAGCGAAGTTTTGCTGAATGGAGGCAGCTAGAATATGTTCCTGTTTTGTTACTATAATTTATTGAAAAATAGATAGAAAACAGTGGCTTATACTACGATTTGGACATTATTGGCTTAAGTTTTGGCCGCCTCTTTTTTGCAAAATAAGCGGTCTTCCTGGGAGAAATGCCTGAATCAAGTCCACTTAGACTGTGGTGTACTGGAGAAACTAATTATGGTTGATATTAGGTAATAATAACCTTGATTATTTTCTAGTTTTGCGTATTAGGTTTTTCGATAATTTCTCTGTATAACGATAATAGGGTGGTTGCTGCATTGATTACCTATATGAGTGTTATTGGTAACCTAGTTATTCAAAAAGAATTGAAAGTGCTAAGAGTAGCAAGTTTGATCGCATCCATGCGATACAAACGTCCGTGAGTATAATTGGTGATCATCATGCGATATATAGCCGCCAGGCTGTAAGATTTTATATCAGCTATGGTATTGTTATTTTAGTTGACGTAGTCGACGAGTTCCCAGACTTCAGTGTGCACTACTTCTCTAAAACGTCGCAATTCTTTTTCTATAGCACGCAGTTTTTTTCTTTTGTAGACTTTCTTTAGCACTTCGTGGCTATAGGGATTCTCCAGGTCTGAAAAGCTCTTAAACTCATCAATGGTAATAAAATTTATCTTATGCTTGCTGCCAGAAGGCAAATAAACTGAGTACAGGCTCCAGGAATGCATAATACCGGTCTGAATCAGTTCTTCGTGAATTGGTTTCCAGGTTTCTCGCTCCAGTTTGATATAACGGTCGATATTTTCTGGTTTAACACTCATGTAGTTCACTACCGAATATTTACTCGGTTCTGTTGGATTTTCTATATCTGAAATTTCATCGATAAGTGCAAGAATATTTCGATTCATCAAGGTACGACTTGCGTAGGTTCGGTTTTCAATATCGACCATACTCATGCCGGGGAGAGCTTCGGTAAATACTTTTGTAGGATAAGAGCCGACCAGATTTTCGAATTTATTAATCCGCGTAACTGTTGCAAAGTTATAGTCGTGTAGGCTCCCTCCAGGAAAGGCAATTGAATACAGATACCACCCTTCAATCAGTCCAGCCTCCATTCGTTTTTCATGGACTTTCCGCCATATTTCTTGCTCAACGTCTATATATTTTCTCCAGTTTTCAGGCTCGACTTTCATTTGTTCAATTTTAAGGTAGGCTTTCGGATTGACTTGAGAAAATCCTGAAAATGAAATACCCAAAAGAATAACGACAACAAACAGGTGTTTGTAGAAGTGCTTGAGTGGTGTCATCTGAGTCTCCAGTACATGTTTCGTGCTTTCAAAGCTTTTCAATTAAAAATGACCGAAATTTGTGTTGAGGCCAAATAGTCGGGCTGGAGAGATGCAAATACAATGGTTCGCTATAAAAAATTGCGACCAGGATTTAACCAAACACCGATCGGTTAGAGTATAGCTCCTTTGCAGGGTTTCGTGAATGTGGAGGGTGCGGATCTTGACTGCAGGAATAATGGAGCGGACACCGATAGGACGCCATATGTAGGACAAATACATGAATGCAGGAGCTAGCGCGACATACGATTCCACGGAAGAGGAGCTAGAGCGAAGCAGGATACCTAAGCTGAGGATACCGAAGCAAAGGCAAGCTGTTACAAATCGCCCGCTGCATATTACTAGCAAATTTCTTTAAACAGTATGGGTGCTGAAGGTGGATAGCCAGCCAGACAACAGGGTATAAGCCAGAGATATAGCCATTATTCGTAAGTGGTTGATAAGTTTAAGAATTTTAATTGACAATAATGGTGCGCTAAGTCCTAGAGTGATATCTTTGATAGCGGATAGGTCAATCTAAGAAACTCGTGTTGAATATATAAAATAGACGACAAGTATCATATTGACGCTTGTAAAGAATTGCTATTGAATAGCCTATTGATTTGTAAGGTGAGCTACTTTAAAAGTATCACTATCCTACAGGACATTTATTGCTACCAAAGGTGGAGAACTATGAACAGGACCATGACCTCCCGCAGAAAATTTATTAAGACACTGGCTACATCAACTATTCTGGTTCCTGGCCTTTACTCTCCATTGGTTTTTTCTCTGTCCAAGCCCAGAAAGCTCGGTGTCGCACTGCTTGGTTTGGGTTACTACAGCAGGGATATACTGGCGCCTGCACTGGAAATGACTGAGCATTGCTATCTGGCGGGAATCGTTACCGGTAGTCCTGAAAAAATTCCGGTTTGGCAAAAGCGCTATGCTATTCCAGACAATAATGTTTATTCCTATGACAATATGCACGAGCTGGCCAATAACCCGGCTATAGATATTGTGTATGTTGTGGTGCCAACCTCGTTACATAAAAAATATTCTGTTATTGCTGCGAATACCGGTAAGCACGTCTGGTGTGAAAAACCAATGGCTATGACGGAGGCAGAGTGTCAATCCATTATTGATGTTTGCAGTAAAAACAAAGTGAAACTGAGCATTGGTTATCGTTTGCAGCACGAACCTAATACGCAAACGATTGGAGCTTACGCGCGCACTAATCCTTTTGGTGCTATACAACAAATTACAGCCAAGGCGGGCTATTGGTCGAGGCCACCTGCACCAGGTAACTGGCGATTGAAAAAGGCAATGGGTGGTGGCGCGTTGTACGATATGGGGGTATACCCTCTAAATGCTTCGCGTTATGCAGCCGGTAAAGAACCTATCAGTGTTAGTGCCCGACATGAAACCATTCGTACCGATGCCTTTAAGGAAGTCGATGAAGCGAGCTACTTTACGCTGCAATTCCCAGATGGTGTGATAGCCAAATGTGCAACAAGCGTCGGTAAAAAAATGAACACCTTAAATGTGAAGTGTGAGAAAGGCTGGTATAAGCTCGAACCGTTTCAATCCTATAGTGGCGTTGAAGGGATCACCAGCGCCGGCATTAAGTTAGACAAGACGATCAATAATCAGCAAGCCAGGCAAATGGATAACGATGCACTGTCCATTATTAGCCGGCAACCCGTGTTGGTGCCTGGTGAAGAAGGGCAAAAAGACATTCGGGTAGTCGAAGCTGCTTTAAAGTCAGCGGCAAGCGGTGAAATAGTAAAGCTATAAGTAAATCGATCATCTGGATTCCCAGGAGTGAGCGGACAAAGCGGCGTCCCTGCCGCTAGTATCCTCGGTTCGAGGATGCGTCACCGGGCCTCGCTGTTTGAACTCTGTTCAGATAACTGATTTTTAACATGTAAAACCGATTTGGCGAGCTTGCCGTGTAGCTCGTACAGGCCGGTATCTGTCTGTGGTGGCATTTTACTTTTCTCCTCAAGATAACTAAGCAATGCCAGCACATGGCCGACATGATCGAGTGTGTCGATAAGGTTTTTCTTGCAGGCAAAGCGGAATTTCTCTTCTCGATCGATATTCATCCCGAAAAGGTATACCAAATATACCTTCAGGTCAACAAAAATGTATGACATGGTATATCCATGAAAAACAAGGTAGCCGAAAAGAAGACAGAATATATCAGCGTTCGAGTGTCCAAGAGCGTGAAGGCTGACCTTGAGGTGATCGCAGAAGAAAATGACAGGCCGCTATCCTGGGTTGTCAGCAAGGTTCTTGAGGGTCACGTCGAAAGAAAGCGATCGAAAAAATCCAAGATTTAAATTGTGCGTCCCTGGTTAGTCATTAGCCTTCAATTAAAAACAGTTTCCGAATTGCATTACGCAGCAGGGCTGGCGTTAATCATCCAATTATAAGATGTGAACGGTGAGGGCGGTCTAGCGCGTCAGGTGTGGATAGACGTAATCGGAGTCGCGCTTTGGTTCTGCAGCGAATTGCTTGTTACTGAGAAGTAGCCGCGGTATTCCGGCCATTTATCAAAATTCTACAATTGTTTACCCGCTAAAGTTGGCACTTTGTCCGTGCGGGTTTCCAGTTTCAGGTAACTGATTAGACGCACGCAGTCTTCTTTGTGCATGGTCTCGTGAATTTGTTTGACCGCCGTTAGGACATCGTCCAGCTCGCCTTCGAGATTGGTGCCAGAGGCATGATTTTTTACGAGCAAACTCTGGTCTTTCAATAACTCGACGATACGGGTCACTTCACGCCTGACGGATACTCCAACACCTATGGGAATAACCTGTAAGTCTGCGATTGCCTTCATTGCAGTTCTCCCGAAATATAAGAATTTACCGCATATTTTACTAGAATCCATCTCTCAATACATCGAGGCCGCGGAGATGCGTATTTGAATCTGGAAATGAAACTAGTGTTAGGGGTTAGGTGATTGGTGGTTTAGGAGTGCATAGGTTTGTCGTATGATCTGGTTATCCGACTAGTGTAAAGTGGAGGCGCTTTAAGCGGCTGAATAATGATTGCAGGCAATCCAACCAGAGATCTTACATCCAATTTAACCTATAATAATTGGCACTATAAGGTGAAATTGTATATATGAGGATAATTATGAGTAGAGTATTTTTAGTTTTTACAGTGCTATTGTGTCTGATTTTGTATGGCTGTAGTGAGCAGGAGGAAAGCAGAGAGAAGGTAGAAAGTGTATTTAAACATCAAATAGAATCACTTGAAAAAGCGAAGAAAGTTGAAGGTGTATTCCAGGATGCAGAGAAAAAATTAAGGGAAGAAATTAAAAAACGTGAGCAGTAGTTTGGTTTTCTGGAGTGCTTAGTGCGGAGTAACCAAAAATAGCAATCATGTAGATCGTGGGTATTCTGGTTTATTCATTGAGATACTGATTATCGGGCTACGCTAACGGCATGGTTTAACCGAGGCTTTGCCTATACCCAATATATTTAAAATGGTTGGCGCATGATGTATCTCTTAGGGTGTATATTCCTTTTCCAATGGTATTTTGCTGGTGGCATCTGCCAGAGTTCTATTAACAATCGAAAGCAATTCATGCAACCTTATTGGCTTCGCCGCAAAAGCGCTAATACCTACTTTTTTTGCGCTAAGTTCATCAACTAAAGAACTGTATCCGGTACACAGTATGATAGGTATATCTGGGCGTACATCCAATAGTTTTTTTGCCAACTTATCACCAGTTAGATTGGGCATGGTTTGGTCGGTGATAACAATATCAAATTCTGACGGTGATTTGGTAAAAGCTTCCAGTGATTCAATGGCATCACTATAGTCATAAACGTCGTAACCATTTTCCTCAAGCGCTTGACGAACAAAGCGTAATACAATTTCTTCGTCATCAACCAGCAATACACGACAGGCTTCTTTTCTTGTGGTCAGACCCGGTGAATCTGGTAATACCTCTTCACCTCTTTCTTGGCTTTGCTCAGATTCAAGCGCCTTGAATAGCAATCGAAATACGGTGCCCGCTTTCTTTCTGGATTCAACAATGATATGGCCGTTTACATTCTGCATTACACCATGCAAGACAGACAATCCCATTCCTGTTCCTTTTCCAACCTCCTTCGTTGAGAAAAACGGCTCAAATATACGATTAAGATTTTTTTTGGAAATACCGCAGCCGCTATCTAGTACAGACAACTCAACGTACTTTCCAGTATGCGGGCCATTGCAGCAGCATACATCTATTCTATTTAGCCTGGTGTCCAAAGATTCAAAAGGCATACCGATAACAGGCGGCATCAGCTGCACCTCTCGCAAAAAAACATCAATATTACCAACTTCCGACATTGCATCTCTGGCGTTAATGCACAAATTCATAATTACCTGTGTTAACTGGGTTGGATCAATCAGGATTAAAGGTATCTTCTCACCGATATCAGTCCGGAGTTGTATCGAAGACGGCATACTGGCTTTTAGCAACCTCACGGTGTCGAGTATTGATTTTTCAGCTGATACGGATTTTGGTACTTCAGATCCGCCACGCCCATAAATTAATAATTCTTTTACAAGCTTGGCAGCGCGATTGGCTCCATTGATGACTTGATGTACGTATTCACTTAATTCCTCATCATCCACTTCTGTAATTTTGTTCTCAGCAAGTTCAGCGTAACCCAATATAGCAACCAGAATATTGTTAAAGTCATGAGCAATCCCGCCAGTCAGTTGCCCAATAGCCTCCATTCTTTGAGCATGGTCAAGTTGGTTCTGTAGTCGAAGTTTGCTTTCTTCGGCTTTCTTCCGTTCACTGATATCTTCACACACCAGCAACACAGCCGGATTTCCATCACTTGCTTTCATGATGCTGGCGGTCTCTCTCAACCACAAAATAGATCCGTCCCCACGTTGTTTCCTTGTTTCCCACTCATGAATACTTTTATGATCAGAGAAGCATTTATTCAGATTAGCCAAAAGTCTATCTGCATCTTTGGAGTAGCAAAATTCAGTTATGGGTTTACTAATCAAATCATCTGCTGCGTAACCAAGAATTTTTGCGCCATTTCCATTAACAGATAAAATATGTTTTTCACTGTCTACAGTAATTATTACTGTGGGATTGTAGTCGTACAGTGCCCGATATCGTTCTTCGCTGGCTTCTAATGCCTGGCGCGTTACGCTCATATCCTTTAAGGCCTGTTGTAGGTCCTCAACCATTTCCTGTAATTGAGAAGTCATAAAATTCAAGCCAGATACGAGCACACCAATTTCATCATTTGAATTAATATTAATTCGAGTGCTCAGATCGCCATTTGAGACTTTTTTGACTGTGTCGATAATATTCAATATTGGCTCTGATATCATTTCCTGCATTCGATTTGACAAATAGTAGGCAACGATAAATACCACAATTATTAGTGCCAACAAAGTTAATACACTTTGTAGCAAATACGCATCCAAATTACTTAAGTCGGACTGTACATAAATACTTCCCAACAGATTATTCTCGACCGATATCTGTTTCTGAAATTTAAGTTTATTATTATTAAAAATGTATCCATTGTTGGGCACTTGATCCAGTGTATCCGGTTCTGATGGACGCATTTTTCGACGATATTCTGCGAGCAAGTCTCCTGAGGAAGTATATATTGCCGCGTATTCAATACTTTCCTTAGACTGAAGCGACTCCAATATCTTTTTTGCATCTCCGAAGTCATAAAATGCAAGTGCCGCTATACTATTGTCAGCTACTGTTGAAGTTAATGCAGAAAGATCTTTTACCATCTGCTGACGATACCCAAACCATTGATAGGTAAATAAAGCAGAGCAGACTAGCGCCAGGACTACCGTAGTGACAATTAGCATCATCGATATCAGTTTGCTTCTAATGGTAAACCGAGCTTGCCATGGCAAAACAAACTTCCCGGTCCGTATGGGGTTATAGATCCTATTTCGCATTCTCGTCCTCAATTATTCGTGATGCTATTCTAAGCATTTGTGAACGAAGTTTGATTTCAACATCATCCGCTACGTCTTTATTAACTTCGAACTGCATGGCGTCGCCTGATCGAACAAAATTTATTATTCCTCCCAAGTGAATAAATTCCTTGGTTTCTCCTATAGTTAACACCGGTGCGCTTTTCAGACTTACCAGCACGGATTTTATAATGCTGTTTTTCTGTGAATTAATAAATAGAGCGTGGCAGCGCTGAAGTTTATCGACAGGTGTGCCGATTTCGTGCCATCTAAATTCCAGTTCACGTCCATGTATCAGCCTACCTTCGACCGTCCTGAAGATATGTTTTGCAGGCCTGCGGCCAAGAACACAAAACATGAGATTTTGTTTAGAGGACGAAAATGCGAATGCTGGCCACTCTGAAAAGAATAGAAAACGGTACATAAACGCCGCTTTCACCTTGTATTCCATATTGAGTGGTGAAACAGAGGGCGCCCCAAGGCTAGCACTCATCAAGGTAATGCTGATAGCCAATAAAGCTGCTATATATTTAAGCTTCACATTTATCAGAAAGTGATATTGGCAACGGCAACCACAAGCCATGTTATAGGTGCCCGCCAGACGCTGAACAGCTGTTTCCGAGTTGTGTACTGCTTGCTGCCTACAAAAGCCACCATGCCTCTCCTTCCTTTCCTTGTATGGCGTAACTGGCTTCGAAAAGAATACCTGATAATATTAGCCCTATATTTAGCAATAATCCAGAACAGAAGGGTGCCATCTATTTATTTTCCAAAAGAGCTTGTCTATACTCAGTTGAGGTAATCCCTTCAACTGTCTTGTTTGTTACAAGCTAATTTGCAGGACAGTAGGTAATTTCTATTTTTCAACAGGGAGTTGAAAAATATGCCCCATAGGCTGCTGGTAAGGTGTAAAGGCTCTTTATTTGCCTGTTTGCTGCTTGGTTCAATTTTGCATTGGCCGGGAGCGAGCACTGCAGCCCCTGAAGATCACTCCGCTGAAGAACTTTTTGAGCTGTCGTTAGAACAATTGCACGCTGTTAAGCTTTATGTGCCGGCGGCGATTACCAAGCTAACACGATTAGAGCAGCCTGCCTCTATTACAACTATTAGTGCTGATGATATTCGATATGCTCCCGCGCGAAATATATTTGACCTTATCGAAATTTACGTGCCGGGAGCACTCTGGATGAACAGTGAAGAGGGACCGTTGCTTGGTATGCGCGGTAACCTGGTTAATCGCAATTTTAAATATTTGCTGCTGGTTAACGGTCGGGTAATGAACAGTAAAGCTCACTTTGGGGCAAAATCAGAGTTGGAGCAGTGGGATTTGTCGGATATTGAAAGCATAGAAATTGTTCGAGGGCCTGGATCGGTAACCTATGGTGCAGGTGCGGTTTCAGGAGTTATCAGCATTACAACGGCCGACTCTGAGTCTAACCGTAGCGGTGGTTTTGCAGTACGTGGGTTTAGCAAGTACAACAGTAGAGGTCTGACGTTCCAGGACACCTATAACGGTGGGCTTTTTAAGCTATTTACCTTTGCCAGCATAACAAAAACAGATGGTTATAGTGCACCTCACTTTATTGTCGACGACAATGATATGTTGGGCTATATCGGTACAGATTTACAGACTGACACCGAGCCGTTGGACTATTTTTCTGATTACCAGGATGAGCCTCAGCTCAAGTTGCATTTGGATTCCACTATCGGTGAGCATTGGCGTCTTTGGTTTCGCTATACACAACAAGGTTCAACCTGGCGCGGGAATGAGGCTAAAACTTTGTTTAATGGTATCGCGCTAAATCAACAGTCAGTACGTGATCGGCAGTGGACCGCTACACTAAGTTATAAAAACAATATTCATGAAAATCTGGATTTCACCAGTACGGTCAGTATTGATTCATTTGATGCAGAACGTCGAGGGGGAAAGGCACGCGACCCCGATCCAGAAAGTGCACTTAATTTTAAGCAAGATTTTAGCGAGACAGAAATATTTCTACATACTCAGCTAAACTGGAACGCGGGTGAAGATTTGGAAATTGCCTTAGGCGCAGAATATTCACGAGACCGTTTTGGTGCGGGCTGGAATGATGATGATCGGAACATGCGGTTGGGCGGTAACAACGATATCATCAATGGCCCCGATTCCAATGCGCTGTCTCCCATGTCCCTGGGAAGTGCCGATAGAAACGGTCCGGCGACCTATGTTGGTAGTGGTTGGAATATGGATACATACGCTCTTTTTGCCGAAGCTAATATTGCTCTATCGCCTAAACTAATATCATTACTATCAGTGCGCGCCGATAAAACCAGCTACTCAGATTGGTTGTGGTCACCACGAGCTGTTCTAATTCACGAGCTAACAGAAGGTCAGGATTTAAAATTTATTGCACAACAGTCCCAGCGTTTTAATACCGCTTCTCAGATTCTCATAGAATCCAGGCAAGGCGAAAAAGCCAGCAGTGAGTCTTTGACAGGTTTTGAGATCGCCTATAGTGCTTATTTGAAAAGCGGGCTAATTCTCAATTCAGCAGTTTTTTGGAACGACATGGAAATTATATCCTGGAATGGAGATGACAACCTAATTCAGCATGTTGGAGACCTTAAATTGGGAGGTATAGAGTTTGAGCTGGAGCATCATTGGCAGACAGGAAAAATAGGTGCCAATTACTCCATCGTTAAACAGATAGATTGGGAGCTCGATTCCAGTTTAACGCGTAGCGGAATAAGTTATTCCGATTACCGTCAACCGCTTCAAAATACTACTGCTATACAAACAGGTGTTGGTAATGATCTTAATAATTGGCCCAATCAGGCGATAAAGTTTTATTATCAATGGAAGCCAACAAGTAATCTGGTGCTTCACCTTGATGCGCACCTGCTTTGGGATTTTCAGGGTGCGAAAGATGGTATTACTGGTTTGAAAAATGCAGTTCGCGGTTTGCCCGAGGAGCAGGGGGTTTTGCAGGCGGTGGATGCTGTTGAAGCCAAGGATGTATATGATCATGACTTTCGGTTGAATGGCTCAGTGTCGTATAAATTCAGTTCGGGAATTGAGGCTATTCTTTATGCACAGAACCTGGTGGGTTCTAACAACTATCGATACGCAGAGGACTCAGGTAATTCGAGTGCTTCGCCGCGGCGAGTGAGGTTTGTCGAAGAGGCGCGCGTATATGGGCTTAAAGTGGATATTGGTTTTTAATGATGCTTTCCTAAGCAAGGAGCTATTAAACCAAAATGCTTTGGTGCATTCAAATTAATTAAATGGCTACAAAAATGGCGACTATGTATCGGAAAATATTTTTGGGCTGGCTCTAAGGGGCGCTGAAGGTTTTTAATCGTGACAAAGGCATAATTTGTTTCGGATTGATGCTGGAAATTTTGAAATACATCGTATTCCTTGCTTGCTATTGTGGCTGCAAGTATTGTATAAGCGATATTTACTCTAATCTAGCTTATTAATCTCTAGAGATTAATCGTTAGATAGCGAGTTGGTCAACAGGACTTCAGGGCAGAGTAATAAGACGTTGTTTTAGCAAGCTAATTCTTATGAAGTGGCATGTCAGAAATAGCCACAAATCACGCATGACTAATTAGAGCTGCGTATGGGTATTATTTTTAGCGATTTTGTGAATCTGTATGATTGATTGAAGAGCGTGTGAATCAGCAAAACTATTGAATAACAAGAGGAATAATTATGAATTTAGTATACAAAAATGAGAAACCGTTATTTACGATACTTGCATTGATTTCATTTTTGCTTTGGCTGGTGTTTATTGTCGGTACGGTTGGGATTGCATTAATATACGTTTTGTTGGGCTACATTTTTTTTCTATTTGCGCAATCAGCTTTTATCGCCTATTTAAAGGGAACGGGGGTAAAAGTTACGAAAGACCAGTATCCCGAGCTTTATGAAAGCCTGATTAATGGGTGCAATAAAGTTGGCCAGCAAACTGTCCCGGATATGTATCTTTTACGAACGGATTTCTTTAACGCATTGGCGACAAGATTTCTGGGTAGGCACTATATAGTTTTGTTTACTGATGTCCTTGATGCGCTTGAAGACAAACCAGGTGCTATCGATTTTTATATCGGTCACGAGCTAGGTCATATTCATCGCAAGCACTTGTTATGGGCACCTATCTTGTTCCCAGCAATGTTGCTTCCAGTATTGGGCGCTGCCTATCGTCGAGCAGAAGAATATACTTGCGATCGCTATGGTGTTGCCTGCTGTGAGAACGAGGATGATATTAGGGCTGCCTTGGCCACAATTGCTGCTGGTAATACGCGCTGGAAATCAATCAATGTCGACGCCTATTTAGGTCAAATTAAGGATACCAGTGGGTTCTGGATGTCATTCAACGAACTGACCGGAGATTATCCGTGGTTAACAAAGAGACTGGCGGCATGTATTGCATTTAAACGGGGTGGAAGCGTTAAGAATCCACGACGACATTTTTTTGCGTGGTTGTTGTCTCTGATTATTCCACGTACAGGAATACCCGGTGGTGGTGGACTTGTTGGATTAATGATGCTTGTCGCCATTATTGGTATTCTGGCCGCAATTGCCTTGCCTGCCTATCAGGATTATACCTTTAGGGCAACAAATACTACTGCTTACATTGAGTCTACTAAAGTTAGTGAGAAAGTTACCGAATACGCGATGGCAAATCAGCAGTGGCCAACAAGCCTGGTTGATCTTGGTTATATAAGCGAGGAACTGGTAGGTTTAGAGGGCAAGTTTGAAATAGGGCTGTACGAGAATGGGATGATTGGGGCAAATATGGGTGAAGATGCAAAAGGCGAAAGTAAATATATTGTGCTTGAGCCTGCCATATCTGATGGGCAGATCACCTGGTCCTGTTACGGTGAAAATATTAGCACCAAATTATTGCCTCCCAAATGTAGATAGCAGTCGTGCATCCTGGCCGGTTTATGCTTGAATCGGCCAGGAAATGTTTTTAGTTAAGCATGGATTTAAGCAGGAAATTCATACTCGAACTACAATGAGTAAGGAATACTATGAACCGGTCAGCCAAGTTTTGGGACAGGATTGCAAAGCGTTATTCGAAACAGCCGATTGCTGACGAAGCGGCGTATCAGAAAAAACTGCAGGTCACTCGTGAGTACTTTAAGCCAGAAATGGAAGTGCTGGAGATAGGTTGTGGAACCGGATCAACCGCTATCATCCACGCGCCATACGTGAATCATATTCGGGCAATCGATATTTCGTCAAAAATGATCGAAATCGCTCAGGGTAAAGCTGATGCAAGTAATATTAAAAACATTACATTTGAACAGTTAGTTATCGATGAGCTTAGTGTAGAAGATCAAACGCTGGATGTTGTGCTGGGATTGAGTATTCTGCACCTGCTTGAAAACAAGGAAGGGGTGATCACAAAGATCTTTAACATGCTTAAACCAGGTGGCGTCTTTGTGTCCAGTACGGTATGCCTTGGAGACAGCATGAAGTTCATCAAATATATCGAACCGATTGGCAAGTTCCTGGGGCTGATGCCTATGGTCAAAGTATTCACTGCGAAAGAACTGGAAACAAGTCTAATAAATGCCGGTTTTAAAATTGATTATTACTGGTATCCCGGAAAGGCTAAGGCCGTGTTTATAGTGGCGAGGAGAGCCAGGTAATAAGCTTGCTTGGGATATTTTTGAAAATATGATAACTAGATCCAATAGGCCAGCTTACTAGTCTGAAAAAATATGTTTTGATTCGAGATAAAGTAATGGGCTAGGATGGTGCGAATAAAAAGGTAAGATAATTGGTTTAAACTTTAGGCTAAAAACAATATTAATAGTGAGGAGTAATCCTAATTTGTCTTTGAAAAGGAGAGTGTGATGACACAACTAGTACTAACCCTTGTCCTGTGTGTTGCAGGAATATTAATGCTAAGAAGCAATCTGCAGTTTCAGCAAAAGGCATTTAAGCCAATTGCTGTTGGAGCCATCGCGTTAGGTGTTTTGGTTTTGATAACGTCTCTGGTAATTACTGTGCCGGCGGGTCATGTCAAGGTCGCGACACTTTTCGGTAAAGTTCAGGACGACACATATCACGAAGGCCTGCATATTGTTAATCCACTACTGGATTTTACAAGCTTTGATCTACGCCAGAAAACCTATAAGGAAACCGCTGGAATTCCTGCCGAAGACAAGCTGATTACCAAAATGGATGTTTCCGTTCAGTATCGAACCATTGGAGAAATGGCACCAGACATTCTTAGGAATACCGGGACGACAGAGGCTTTAATTCAAGTTCATATGATTCCCAAGCTGCGCTCCATTCTTCGCGAGCAGGGTAAAGGTGTGGCGATGTCACAGGATTTCTTCAGAGAATCGATTCAGAAGCAATTACAGGAGACGCTGCAGTTAGGTTTGGCAGAATTCCTTGCACCAAAAGGACTGCGGGTAGAAACCGTGCTAATACGTGACGTAGAACTACCTGCGGTAATTCGCACAGCTATCACTGAAACGAAAAGGCGAGAACAGGAAGTATTGAAACAACAAGCGGAACTTCAACGTTTTGCTACTGAGCAGGACCAAAAAGTTAAACAGGCGGAATCAGAGCTTAGAGCTGCAAAGCTGGAAGCGAAAAAAATCAAAGAACTCGCCGACGCGGAGGCTTATAAAATCAGTGTTATCAATAAGACCTTGGCTGAGTCACCCAACTACATTGAGCTGAAAAAGGTTGAGCAATGGAACGGCGTCTTGCCCGTCTATACCGGTGGTGACAATATTCCGATGATTGATTTAAGAAACGCTAAAAAGTAGTTAATTCAATCTAAGCCGAGATCTTTGACGCGGCCAATAGGTAAACTGAATATGTGCCTGCAACAAGCTTTATAATGATTTCCAACCATTTCAAAGACTAACCTGGGAGAAGGTCAGGATGAGGGAGTTGAAAAAACGGGCTGTTTGCAATCAGTAGCTTATGCCTCTCTCCCTGACCTTTCCCCCCGAGGTGGAAGGAGTATCATGACAAATTCAAATTTATGCTATTGATGACTTGCATAACATCTATTTACAATCATGTATCCAATGCTTTTCGTGCGCGAGACAGCAGTGTATCCAACAAAGATACATGCCTGGGTAATTGGGTAATACCCGGATTTCTCATACTGCAAAGTATTCAAGGCTGACATTGGGTGCGACAGATGATAGTACTGCGTTTGTTACATCTTCCTGGCTGATATCGGTTTTTGCCTCGACCAATACTGCTTCTGTAATAGTAAGTTCTTGCTGTGGTGGTGAACTCATATTCATAAATGCCAGGGCGGATTCTAAAGGCGACATGCTGGGATTGTATGCTACGTTTTCAGCATAGCGGCCGGTGTGAATTGTTGAGTCTGCACTAGCCAGTGCTACACCGCAATAGTCTTT
>CAJHXT010000334.1_pt1 | contig 22138 bp, 20 predicted proteins | sample 9198451 | NCBI WGS metagenome assembly CAJHXT01 (sample SAMEA7708326, study PRJEB35096) | sediment metagenome | biome: marine neritic benthic zone biome [ENVO:01000025]; feature: sediment [ENVO:00002007]; material: shallow marine sediment [ENVO:03000034] sea grass bed [ENVO_01000059] ... | reverse complement strand
CAGATTCACCAGTCGTTGTTGTACCTTCGGGAAACAACATAATATTTTGTTGTGCCAGTAGCCGCTTAGTCATAGCGGCCTGAATCTGCTCAAACGATTTGTGTTTGCCGCGCCGAACAAACAGTGTATTCCCCTGGTGCGCAAGCCAGCCGATAAGTGGCCAGCTTCGAATTTCAGACTTACCCACGAAACCTGTTGCGACCATGGATTGCAGCACGATGATGTCATGCCAGCTTATATGGTTAGCCACCAGCAACTGTGGGCAACGCAGGGCCTGGCCTGAAGAATGAATTTTTAGCCCCAGTATCCAGCATAAGCGCCTCATAATGCCAGTTATGATTTTCCAGTCCCTGCTTGTGCGATCGGATGGGTCCCGGCCAACAATCGTGCAAAGCAGGGCAATCCCGCAAAGGATTAGAAAAATAAGAAGAACCAACCTGAATACACGTCTAATAAGTCTCAATTGTTCACTACCTTGTATCGAACATTATTGCTTGTATTACAGCGATAATATGGACGATACGATTTTGTCGCCTGTCAGGCAAATTATTGCTCTAATTTGTTTTTCATATTTAATTTTTATCCATGGATGATAGAATTCCGCAGACTTTCCTGATACTGAATCGCTATGTTTGTTCACCCTGATTTTGATCCAGTGGCTATCTCGCTTGGCCCGCTTAAAGTCCATTGGTATGGAATTATGTACTTGCTGGCCTTTATTAGTGCCTATTGGCTGGTTCAATATCGAACACGAGTACAACCCTTAACACGATCCATGACCCCGCCGCAGGTAAGCGACTGGCTGTTTTATGGTGCTATCGGTGTCGTGCTGGGCGGCCGTATTGGTTACTGCCTCTTTTATCAGCCGCAATTATTTCTGGAATTTGATAGCAGCCTGCCTTGGTGGGGAGTCCTGAAAATACACCAGGGAGGCATGTCTTTTCATGGTGGATTACTTGGTGCATCGCTCGCGATGTGGTTGCATGCCAGATCAATTGGTGTTGGTTTTTTGCACCAGGCGGATTTTATTTCGCCAGTTATTCCGGTTGGCTTGTTCTTTGGCCGTATTGGCAACTTTATCAACGGCGAACTTTGGGGTCGGGCGACAGATGTTCCCTGGGCCATGATCTTTCCGCGAGTGGATAATGTGCCTCGGCACCCCTCAATGCTCTATGAGGCTTTTCTGGAAGGTTTGGTGCTCTGGGCATTATTATGGTGGTTTAGTGCCAAAAAGAGACCGCGAGGCGCAGTAAGTTCGCTATTAATTATCGGTTACGGTGTCGCACGATTTGTGGTGGAGTTTGTACGTGTACCGGATGAACATCTGAATTACATTTGGTTCGATTGGGTGACTATGGGGCAAATCCTGTCCTTACCCATGATTCTGCTTGGATTGTTCGTATTCACACGCAGCTATTATCTTTCGGTGAAGAGTCAGTAATGAAACAGTATCTTAACTTCATGCGTCATGTCCGTGATCACGGTGTCGAAAAGAGCGATCGTACCGGTACCGGGACCTTATCGGTGTTTGGTTATCAGATGCGCTTTGATTTAAGAGAAGGATTTCCTCTGGTTACCACCAAGAAATTGCATCTGCGATCCATTATTCATGAGCTGTTATGGTTCTTAAAAGGTGACACCAATACTCGATACCTTAAGGATAATGGAGTGTCGATTTGGGATGAGTGGGCGGATGAAAATGGTGATCTGGGTCCGGTATATGGTTATCAATGGCGCAGTTGGCCGGCAGCAGATGGCAGTCATATTGATCAAATTAAGGAAGCCTGTAATACGATTAAGAGTAATCCGGATTCAAGGCGAATCATCGTCAGTGCCTGGAATGTTGCAGAGCTAAATAACATGGCTCTGGCACCCTGCCATGCCTTTTTTCAGTTTTATGTTGCTGAGGGGAAATTATCCTGTCAGTTGTATCAGCGCAGCGCAGATATCTTTCTCGGTGTGCCTTTTAATATTGCTTCTTATGCATTATTGACTCTAATGATGGCGCAAGTATGTAATTTGGAGGCGGGTGATTTTATTCATACCTTTGGGGACGCGCACCTATACTCAAACCATCTTGAGCAGGCTGATGAGCAGCTGGATCGTAAACCCTATTCCCTGCCAACCATGAAAATTAATGCTGATATAAAGGACATGTTTCAATTTAAGTTTGAAGATTTCGAGTTGCAGGACTATCAGTTTCATCCGCATATTAAGGCGCCAGTTGCGATATAGCCTGGTTGGTTAGCTTTTCACAAAATAGCCAAGCAAGTCGTAAAATTACGTTTGTGAGATAGATCGTTAGTTGAGCGATTACGGTTTGTGTTCAGCACCTGTAATGCAGACTAATATTGCACGCTTATAGAGATTTGTTTTTAGTAAAGAATAAGTGCGCAACTTATGCTTAAGAATGTTGCTTTATAAAAGCATAAAGCAGCCAGAGATTGTGAATTAGTGCCTACCGGAGAATGCCTAAATGTTATCACTAATTGTGGCGATGGATAAAAACAGATTGATTGGTAGCGGTAATCGTTTGCCCTGGCATTTATCAGAAGACTTAAAACGTTTTAAAGCAATTACCATGAATAAGCCGATTATTATGGGTCGAAAAACCTATGAGTCAATTGGCAGGCCACTGCCGGGAAGGCGGAATATTGTGGTGTCACGCAACCCTAATTTCCAGGCAGAGGGATGTGAATGCGTGGATGACCTTGCCAAGGCAATCGATTTAGCATCAAACTCCGATGAAGCAATAGTCATAGGTGGTATGCAGATATATCGTCTGGCAATGCCTCTGGTTCAGCGCATGTACATCACGGAAATCGATTATAGTTTTGAGGGGGATGCCTGGTTTCCTGAGTTTGACGACAGTGAGTGGTCGTGTATAGAAAATCAGACTTATCAACACAATATTGAGCCGTTAAAGTATGCTTACAAGTTTATGGTGATGGAACGCATTGTGCGATAAGTTCTAGCGCTATGAAATTTTTGATGTGCTGGTTTTCCTGTTCATCGGATGCTATGACTAAAGCTGTTAGCATATTTGGTATTAAATTATAGTGTCTTTTAGTAGGCATTATTTAGATGTGGCTAGAGGTTGGAATGCATAGAACAGTAGCAGGTATTATATTTTTGTTTAATCCGATGCTGGTTTTTGCGCATGCATCCGGAGCTAATATTGGTGGTTTTGTCTCTGGGATTAGTCATCCTGTTTTGGGTTATGATCATTTGTTAGCAATGATTTCAGTTGGGGCGCTAAGTGCTCAGCTGGGAGGCAAAGCAATCTGGTCAGTACCCTTAACGTTTGTTGTTTTAATGTTGCTTGGTGGTCTGCTGGGAATTAATGGCGTTTCACTAATTTCCGTTGAGATTGGAATTGCTGTTTCCGTTATCGTGCTTGGTGTAGCTCTGGCGGTGAATAAAAAGATTCCCGAGTTATTGACCATGCTGTTCGTTGGATTTTTTGCTCTATTTCACGGTCATGCGCATGGCACCGAGATGCCAAATATGGCGCAACCTGGATTCTATATACTTGGGTTTGTTCTCGGGACGGCCACTATTCATTTATTTGGTGTGGCGCTCGCGTTAGGAATTAGTTTGCTGCCAAAGGGAGATCAGGTGTTGCGTTTGTGTGGTGTTAGTATCGCCTGTGTTGGTACAAGTTTTTTAGTTTCTTGATTATTCCGCTGCGATAGCAGTCAGCTGGTTTTTTTAAACTGAATCTTGGAGATAGTATTTTGAATAAGTTATTGGTTGAATGGTTTGCCGAGTATAAGGCAATCGTTTTTAGCATAACTATTTCTATAGCAGCTTTTTTACTGTTTCTGGCAGGCTTTGCAGTTCATGAGTATTTTGAGGGGGTGAAGCAGCTTAAACAGGAACATCAAGTTATACAGGCGGTTTATCAGGAAGAGAGTGTTTTGTTGCATGACCGATCAATTTCTGTTCCCGAGCTTCCAAAAATAAATGGAGTGAGTCTTGCGGAGGCATTTAATGAAGAATTCGCTACCGAAGAATGCTTGATTCTGGCAAACGAGGATAACGCGAAATTGCGTCCGGAATGGCTAGCCATCGGAAATATTACCGTTTTTGATGATGAGTGGTATGAGGAAGTCAGTAAGGTCGCCAATTTTCAGCAGACGTTGTTTGCAGAGGGCTATTTTGGGGTAATCCGCATAAGCCGACCCTGTTACAACAAAGCAGGTGACCGGGCTATTCTTTATCTGGAACGTGACTGTGGGGTCGGATGCGGAAGTGGCGAGGTGGTATTGCTGGTACTGGAAGCGGCTGGCTGGCGCCGATTCACAGAACGCATTATTTGGGTGGGTTAGTAGCAGCACCTGAATCCACGGTTTTGAATTTGTCCAGATACTGGATTGACTGGGGATACTACTTAACGACTGCCTCATTTTAGTGCGATATGCTGCGGCGAATTCCTAGCAACCGTTTTGGAGAATATCGTGACTGAAGTCAATCAAGTAGTCCAACAGGACACTACCTCCAATCCCGCTCCTTTGGGCCTATGCGCTTTTGGCCTGACGACCGTATTATTAAACCTGCACAATGCTGGTTTTTATGCATTGGATGCCATGATTTTAGCTATGGGTATTTTCTATGGCGGTTTGGCTCAAATTATCGCGGGTATGATGGAGTGGAAGAAGGGCAATACTTTTGCCACTACAGCATTCACATCTTATGGATTATTCTGGTTGAGCCTGGCAGGTATTTTAATGCTTCCAATGCTTGATCTGGGTGTCAAACCAGATGCGGTAGCCATGTCAGCTTATCTTGCAATGTGGGGTGGTTTTACCGGCATCCTTTTCATTGCAACCTTAAAGTTAAGTCGAGCTTTGCAGGGTGTGTTTTTAACATTGACCATACTCTTCTTCTTATTGGCTATTGGCTATGCCTTAGGGAGTGCAACACTTATGACCATCGCTGGCTGGGAAGGTATCCTCTGTGGTGGTATAGCGATATACACCGGTTTAGCGCAGGTACTCAATGAAGTATATGATCGTGAAGTTTGGCCTCTGGGCTAAGTAATTAAAGAATACGGTGAAAGCCGCGATCGTGTCGGCTAGGTTTTCGGTTTACGCCGTTGTATGCAGTAAGGGCGCTTTTGGCGCCCTTATTGTATTATGAAATAGGTTCTAATATTTCAACACTTCCATCACAAGTATTGTCTAATAAACTATTCGCTAGTAGAAAGCAGGACCAAAGCATTGCAATGTAATATTGTTGGAGCTTGCTCATTTAGTATCACTGTTGAAGTTTAAAAATAATGCGGTGGTATCTTGAAGCATTCAAATACAAACAGAAAGAAGGGAATACATTGATAAGGGCCATATATGTTTGAGTTGGGCGTTAACCAGCAGGTATAGACGACTATATCTGCGGTGTAATCAAATTCTGCTCGATGGTTGGATTGTCAGCGTTTTCATCGCACCACTGACCGGAGAAAAATATGAATAAGTTGGTTTGTTTGCTAATGATTGGGGCAATAGCAGCAGCAAGTTTTGATGTGCATGCTCAGGGAGATGCTGGTTATTTTGGGTTAAGGGTTGGCCCAATGAAGTTCGATTCTGATAGATACGAAGAGCCAACGAATCTTGGGTTGGTTGGCGGATATATTGGTGATAATGGCCTTGGTTTTGAGGCTGAACTTACTGCAACCGTGTCTGATGGAAGTATTAGCACGGTCGTACCTATCTCTGGCGGTTACACTTCTAGAACTTCTGACATTAACATTTACACATTGGGAATATATAACGCAATTCGTTCGCCTGGAGATGCCTATATTAAATCGAAATTTGGGATTGTTTTTGAGTCAAAGAATATTGGTAGATCAAGCGTAATTAATACGAATGCTTCTTTAGGTCTTGGGATTGGTATTAATACCAGGGCCGGAATACTGGAAATTGAATATACGATCATCGAAGAAGGTGTAAATTTTTTAAGTATCGGATTCTTATTTTAAAATACAGACGATATTGTATCGCTGAAAAAGGGGAGCTTCGGTTCCCTTAGTTCATACCTTACTAGTAATAGAGCATTGTCAGCCTTCCTCTGTTCCTTATCTTCTTAAGTATTAAAAGCAATAATCCAGTTGGAGTTCTGGTGCTACTATACGTTCCCACGAAAAAAAGTTTTGTTAGGGAGCCATGGCAGGTCACTATCTCAACAAATTGTTTGAACCCGGATCAGTCGCTATTTTTGGTGCTAGTGAGAAGCAGGGATCGGTTGGTGCGGTTGTTACCAAAAACATGATTGATGCTGGTTTTAAAGGCCAGATCCACCCTATTAATCCCAAGCACTCAGAGATTTTTGGTATCCGCTGCCACAAGGATCTCGATGAAATAAACTCTCCGATCGATCTGGTTGTCATCTGCACGCCAGCAGCAACTATTCCCAATATTATCGAAAGCTGTGGATTACATGGTGTTAAGGCGGCAATTATTATGTCCGCTGGGTTTCGGGAAGCGGGAGAAAAAGGCAAGAAGCTGGAAGCGCAATTAATTGAAATCGCGCGCAATCATGGAATTCGGTTTGTCGGGCCTAACTGTCTCGGAGCGATGCGGCCACGCGTCGGTTTGAATGCGACCTTTAACAAGGGCTTTACTGACTCCGGCAACCTGGCGCTGGTTTCCCAGTCAGGCGCTTTATGTACTGCCATTCTGGATTGGGCAGATAACCAGGATATTGGTTTCTCTACGGTAGTTTCCATAGGCGCATCAGCTGATGTGAATTTTGGCGAGGTACTCGATTACCTGGTTGCTGATCCGCATACCCACGCCATCTTGCTCTATATTGAAGGTATTTCGGAAGCCAGATCCTTTATGTGTGGCTTGCGTGCTGCAGCAAGAGTGAAACCGGTGATTGTCGTTAAGGTAGGCCGTCATCAGGCTGGCGGCGAGGCTGCTATGTCGCATACCGGAGCACTGGTTGGTGCCGATGATGTGTTTGATGCAGCGTTACGTCGTGCAGGTGTTGTCCGGGGTATGCATATAGGCGACCTGTTTGCGGCTGCGACGGTATTGTCCGGGGACAAGCGACTTAACGGTGAGCAACTGGCTATAGTCACTAATGCCGGTGGTCCTGGTGCAATGGCTTGCGATAGGGCAAGTGACCTCGATATTCCCTTAGCAAAGCTGTCAGAGCAGACGATCGCCGAGTTGGACAAGGTGTTACCGGCCATGTGGTCACATGCGAATCCAATCGATATCCTTGGTGATGCGGGGCCTGAACGGTATGGCGAAGCTATGCAAGTCTGTGTAAAGGATAAAAGTGTTGATGGTGTGCTCGTTATATTGACACCGCAGGCGATGACGGCGCCAACCGCAGTTGCAGAGAATGTGGCGAAAATCACCAAAGATGTCTCCAAGCCGGTTATCACCTGTTGGATGGGGGATTCACAAGTTGGAGCAGGCAGAGCTGTTTTTACTAAAGCCAATATTCCAACTTTCAGGCTGCCTGAGACAGCGATTCAGGGTTACGCGTATCTAACAAATTTTTATCGCAATCAAAAACTGCTACTTCAAACCCCGGGTCCATTATCCGATAAAGATAATCCCGATATAGAGGGTGCACGCTTAATTATTGAAAATGCTTTAGCAGAAAAACGTCAGATTCTTACCGAGCTGGAATCCAAAGCCGTGTTAGCCGCATTTGGTATTCCGGTTACGCAGTGTGTGCTGACACGTTCTGCCAGTGAAGCTCTGGTTAATGCTCAGGCTCTGGGCTTTCCGTTGGCAATGAAAATTCATTCCAAGGATATTACGCATAAATCAGATATTGGTGGCGTGAGGCTGGGCTTAAGTAATGCTGCTGCAGTGCAGTCTGCTTTCAAAGATATGATGGATTCGGCCGCCAGGCATTGCCCGGATGCTGATATCGAAGGTGTGGTTCTGCAAAGAATGCATTCACCACCCCATGGTCGTGAATTATTGGCCGGCATTATATCTGACGCGGTATTTGGTCCCGTTATAACCTTTGGTTTGGGTGGCACCGCGGTAGAGATTATGCGAGATCAGGCCATGGCGTTGCCGCCGCTGAATAGCTTGCTGATCAAGGATCTGGTCGGTCGTACCAAAGCCGCGAAACTGCTAAAACAATTTCGTAACATGCCGGAAGCAAACATGCAGGCGGTAGAGAGTATCCTGTTACGTATGTCATCAATGGCATGCGAGTTACCCTGGATTAAGGAGCTCGACATCAATCCACTGGTTGTAGACGAACATGGTGTGATGGCCCTAGATGCACGCATTATCGTCAAGCACTATGGGTCCGAGCAGCGGCCGTATTCTCATATGGCTATTCATCCGTATCCATCCCATTTGCTTAGCAAGATGCAGTTGCCGGGTGGGACAGAGCTATCTATTCGTCCTATCAGGCCGGAAGACGCAGAAATTGAACAGAAGTTTGTACGGGGCTTATCCGATAAAGCCAAGTTTTTCCGGTTTTTCCAACCGCTGGATGAACTGACTCCCGCCATGCTAGCCCGTTTCACACAAATTGATTATGACCGGGAAATGGCATTTATTGCTGTGGCTGAGATTAAAGGCAAGGAAACGGAAGTCGGCGTAGCGCGCTATATAACCAATGCAGACAATATAAGCTGTGAATTTGCAGTGGTGGTAGCCGATGACTGGCAGCATAAAGGTATTGCGCGTCGCCTGATAGAGCGGCTGATTGAGAGCGCACGCGATCATGGTCTGCAATTTATTGCCGGCAAAGTGTTATCTGAGAATAAGGATATGCAGGCTCTGGCTACGTCTCTAGGTTTTAGCACCAGGCATATGCAGGATGACGAAGTGTCGATTTTAGAGGTGCGTAAATCGCTGCAATGATCTGGCGCTGTTTTCAGTCAATGTCCAGTTTGGTGGCGCTATTGACAGAAATGTATTCCGGATCTGGCGTGTCCAGTCGCATCGCCGTTAGTTTTCCGCCCCAGACGCAACCTGTATCCAAAGCATAAACATTATTCGCGCTTATCTTCCCAAGCGTTGACCAGTGGCCGATGATTACCCTCTCTTTTAGACTAGCTCTGTTCTCGATATTAAACCAAGGTATTAAGTCGGTTGGCTGACTACCCGGTGCGCCTTTGCAGGCAAAATCAAGCTCTCCATCAGTCGTACAGTATCGAATACGTGTCATGGCGTTAACAATAAATCGTAGTCGTGCAATACCCTGTAAAGAACTGGACCAACGAATCGGTTGATTACCGTACATCTGTTTAAAAAAGTCCTGGTAGTCCGGGCCGCGAATATAATTCTCAACTTCGTTCGCCAGCTCAGCAGCTTCCTGTATTGTCCACTGTGGTGCGAGACCCGCATGAACCATGGTAAAGCCCAGCGCTTTATCTCTATAAAGCAGGGGCTGGTTGCGCAGCCAGAAAAGCAGTTCGTCACAGTCCGGTGCTTTTAGTATCTTATCCAGCGTGTCTTTATTGGCCGTTTTTCGTATACCAAGATACGAAGCGATAAGACATAAATCATGGTTCCCAAGCACGGTTACTGCACAGTGCCCCAGCTTTTTTACAAATCGTAGGCACTCAAGCGATTTGGGGCCGCGGTTTACCAAATCACCTACGAAATAAATCCTGTCTATAGCAGTGTCAAAACCAATTTTATCCATGAGCTGCAGTAGCTCGTCGTAGCAGCCCTGAAGATCACCAATCGCGTAGCTTGCCATAGAACAGTAGTTAGCAGTGAAAGAGCAAATTAATGCAGAGTACGGGGTACGGAAAGGACGAATTCTGGGATTTCTGCATCAAAAGGTTCGCCGGTTTCATCAACCATTTGATAACTGCCACCCATCGTGCCAACGGAAGTTTCGATAAGTGTACCGCTGGTGTATTGATATGACTCTCCAGGAGCCAGTTCAGGCTGCTCGCCAACTACGCCTTCTCCTCGGACTTCCTGAACCTTGCCGTTGGCATCAGTAATAATCCAGTGACGTGTTAGCAGTTTTGCGCTGAGATGGCCTCCATTGAAAATGGTTATCGTGTAGGAGAATACATAGCGGTTCGCATCGGGCTCAGATTGGCTCTCAATATATTTTGTTTCGACTTCAATGCGTATAGGTTGTTTTTCCGGCATTAATTCATACCTTAATTATGCAATTGTTCACTTAAGCAAAATGGAACCGATAGTATACTTGATGCTGGCTAGGCTGCCAGAAAAGGTTGTTGATGTTTGTAGAAGTATCGGGGAAAGATGATCAGAGAATAGAGAGACGGCGATGGTTTACCTCATCGCGGGCTGATTTATATCTCTGGCAGAACGCATCCGGTGATATAGAGAGCTTTGAGTACTGTTACAGAAATGAATTTGGCGAGAAAAGCGTGCGTTGGCACTATGATAGCGGATTTGAATTTGCAGATATTGACGATGGTGAAGCTACGCCTCTTAAAAACAACACACCAATATGTATTGCCAATAATTCCCCCGATTGGGGGTATCTTCTCCGGCTTTTTTACAAGGAAAGCTCTACGGCTGATGCCGAACCTTTTCAATTCGTTTTTTATAAGCTACTTACGGAAGTGTTTGGTAGTTAAGGCGAACAACTACAATAAACGTTGGACAATCCGCCACCCTGCTCAAGTGTAACTAATTGCTGGTATGGCCGTTAATTTGTTTTTGCAGCGCGATAAACTCATTTAGTGATAATGTTTCCGCGCGACGCGAGGATTCAATACCACATTTCCCTAGCGCTTCTTCTCCGGATATCGGTTTTAAGTTATTTCGTAATGTCTTGCGACGTTGTGAAAAGGCCAGTTTCACAAGGTCCGCAAAATCATTTTCATGAGTATCTTTTAACGCACGTTGTTGGTGTGGAATCAGACGTACTACTGCTGAGACAACCTTGGGTGGTGGTTGAAATGCGGATGGGCTCACTTCGAACAGTTTCTCAATACGAGAGTAATATTGCGCCATTACAGACAGGCGACCATAGTTTTTACTGCCTGGCTTCGAAACCAGGCGGTCAACTACTTCTTTTTGCAGCATAAAGTACATATCGACGATATTGTCTGCGTAATTAAACAGGTGAAAGAGCAGGGGCGTAGATATATTGTAGGGTAAATTACCCGCGATCCTAATAGAGCTGTTTTTGGCGATTGATCGAAAATCAAAAGCAAGTACATCATCACAGTGAACGGTTAATTGACCTGGCTTTGCAAGTGAATTTGCAAGGTCTCTATCGATTTCGATTACGGTGAGTTGCGCCACTCGTTTTAGTAATGGGTATGTGAGTGCACCCCGACCGGGACCTATTTCAACAATATTATCTGCTGGTTGCGGATTTATGGCCGAAATGATTTTGTTAATAATGTTTTTATCAACAAGGAAGTTCTGGCCAAAACGTTTTCGTGGGTGCTGTAACATTATCTCTGTAATGAAGCGGCCATTTTAAATGCAGCTTCCAGGCTTTTACTGCTTGCTTTACCTGTTCCAGCCAGATCAAGCGCCGTGCCATGATCAACTGATGTACGAATAATAGGTAAGCCCAATGTTATGTTTACCGCATGACCAAATCCTATATGCTTAAGTACTGGTAAACCCTGGTCATGATACATTGTGAGTATGGCATCACATTTATTCAATTGTGGTGGTGTGAATAATGTGTCCGCTGGTAAAGGTCCATGTAAAAGCACCCCTTCTTTTTTAAGCGACTTTAACACAGGTTGAATAACTTCAATCTCTTCGTGCCCCAGATGACCGTTCTCACCTGCATGCGGATTTAATCCGGCAACAGAGATCCTGGGTTGAGGTATGCCAAACATGCTTTTCAGATCATTATTCAGAATTCGTATAACTTGTTTCAGCCGCTCTTTTGAGATGGCTTTACTGACGTCTTTAATAGGTAAGTGTGTAGTGACTAACGCTACTCGTAATTCATCGGAAACCAGCATCATTACGGGGAAACCATTAGTAAGTTGCCCGAGATATTCGGTGTGTCCCGAGAAGGAGTGGCCAGCTTCGTTGATGATGCCTTTATGAATAGGGCCGGTCGTCAGCGCGTGGAAACTCCCACTCACACAATGTTTAGTCGCGACTTCCAGGGTTTTTAATACATAGCCGGAATTTGCGGAATTCAATTTACCGCATTGCGTTGGCTCCTGGAGTTCAACATCCATTACGGACAAGGTGCCCGGGGTATGATGAGTGCCAGTTGAGTTTTTATTGAAAGGGCTAATCTGAATACTAATATTGCATTCGTTCGCGCGCTGTTTCAATAATTCAATGCTAGCTACAGCAACCAGAGGGGCTGGCAAATTTTCCTGTGCAAGCTTAAGCAGTATTTCAGGGCCAATACCGGCTGGTTCACCAGGGGTGATAGCTATCGGGGAGATCATCGATAAATCAGCAAGTTCCGATTTAATCTAATCGTATATCGACAAATGCTTCGCTGCGCAATCGGCTAATCCAAAGATCTTCTTCAATCATCGATTTACGATTGTATAGATCCTGGAAAGCAGTTTCTCTTGCGATATCGACTGTCTTATCGTATTCGCGACGACCCAAAACCTCAAGAATATGCCAGCCGTAATTGCTTTGGAATGGCTCACTAATTTTCCCGGTAGGCAGGGTTTCCACGACTTTTTTAAATTGCGGAGTAAATGACTTAGGTTCAGCCCAACCCAGAATTCCGCTATTTGCCGCTGAACCGGGATCAATCGAATGTTCTTCTGCCAGTTGCCCGAAATCGGCGCCATTAATAATTTGATCCCGGATATCAGATAGTTTTTTTCTAACCTGTTCATTGGTAACGAGTTTGTCTGCACTAAGTAGTATATGGCGCGAATTGACTTGCTGAACGATGACTCGCTCAATCCCCTTGGTTTCGTGTAATTTTAAAATATAGAGTCCATGCTGCATCTGGAATGGATTGCTTATACTTCCTGGTGTCAGATTTCTAATTGTATTAGCAAATAGCTTTGGCAGCTCGCTCAGTTTTCGCCAACCCAAACTCCCACCCTCGAGAGCATTTCGCGCATCCGACTCACCAATTGCCACTTTCGAAAAATCCTCGCCCTGGAGCAGGCGTTTATAAATGGAGCCAATTTTTTCCTTTGCTAATTCAATCGACTCAGCATCTGCATCTTCACTTACCGAAACCTGAATACTGGATATTAGATATTGACTGTTGCTGGCCCGCTCGTCCTGACTGGCAAGGTAATCGTCAATTTCTGCTTCAGAAACTTTAATGCGGCTACGAATTACGCCTTGTCGAAGCTGATTCAGAATCAGGTCCTTTTTAATATCCAGCCTAAAATCTTCATAGCTCATGCCATCTTTAATTATTTGCTCGCGCAGCTGATTCAGGCTTATGCGATTGCTGGCAGCTAATCTGCGCATACTCTCATTTAGCGTAACGTCATCAATAGTGATGCCATAATTATCCGCTTCGTCCAACTGGAGTTTTCTAACGACCAGACTTTCCAAAACCTGTTTTTGTAATTGTGCATCAGGAGGGAGCTCTGTATTACCGCTGAACCTTCTCTTGATTGCGACAAGTTCTTTCTCCAACTCTGATTGCAACACGATACTTTTATTGACTACAGCCACAATTCTGTCAATCAGCACAACTTCGTCTGTATTGGCGGCATTTGCCAGAGGTAAATAAATACTCAGGGATAAAACTGCAAATAAGATTTTTTCTACTAATTTAATCATTTTATTACTCAAATGGATCTCTATAACCGGAAATATTTTGTTCAAGACGCTGGCCTATACTACCACCCGAACGGGCTAATCCCTTAAAAATAACTTCAAAATAGATGGACTTATCAAATTCTCGAGTGTTTGCCTGGCCGGGTATGGTCGACGTATTCTGTGGGAGCAAGAACTCGCGCCCCATAATTCGAAATGCCCAACAACAACTCTCATATTCGAATCCAAAGTATTTATCCAGATCAAGTTTCTCTTCAATTGAATGATTCCATCTGCCAATAACAGACCAACTATTACCAACGGGAAGACTCAAGGAAATATCAGCTTGCTCAAGGGATTGATTATTACTGTCGGTGTCCCTGTGATAGCGATATCCTACATTAAAAAGATATCGGTTATGCTGGTTATATCGCAATCTGAACAATCCTTTATCTGTTTTCTTGGTAACGGGATTCCATTCCAAATTCAATGAGCTGCTCCAATAACTGGCAAAACTGGTGCTAATTTCTGCCAATATTCCTGAGCGTTTGTCTGTCGCAATTTCAGTGTTCCATAGACTGACTTTGCGGTCATCAAAATAGTAAACCTGACCCAGGCTGGCGCGAAATTGTTCTGCCCCAGTATCTCTTCTTAACCAGCGATTGGTAAAAGACAGGGCGGCCTGATTGGCATCGCCGATTCTATCGATGCCTGCAAAGCGGTTTTCCTCATACAACTGATACATCCCAAATGCAGGTTGCCTGGTGTCGAAAACAGGTATGTTTTCCTGTTCCCGAAAGGGTGTCCTCAAATAGAAAATGCGGGGTTCAAAGGTCTGTAGATAGGTATCATTTTCTGCAGCCATACGCTCAAAGATTAGCCCGCTATCAATGCTTACAGTTGGAATAGACCGCCTAATTTCATTATTTTGTTCGGTGGGCAAATCGGCACGGTCGAGATTATAGGAAGTGAATCGACTGCTAATTGCTGGAATGACAAACCAGCCACTGTTTCCAAATGGTCTGCTAATGCGTGGCCGAAAATCAAATCGATTACCTGAAGTTTTATTGTTATGTTCAAAAACGGTATATGAGCTTTCAAGTTCAAGTTCTATATCCAGACCAATATCTGGATAGTAGCCACTTAAGCTTATATTGGGTCTTAAACTATAAGGCTCGTTATTTTGAGAAATGGTTTCATCGACGGTTTGATAGGACAGTAAACGAGTGACTAGTCTCCATTGATTCCACTGACCGGTTAAGGCGGCAGATTGTGCTAAATGTGTAATGCTGGTGGTGTTCAGGCTTGTTCCAAAATCCATTAAATAATCGGTATCAGAAATCTCAGCACCGCGAATGGAGGTACTCCAGTATGTAGCAAATCTTCCGCTGTGAGTTAGGCTGGCACTAGATCGACGACCGCCATAGAGGTCATCGTCAAGGTACTGGTACTCAATTGTATTTGTGCTCCACGAGTTTAAATATCGCCACTCAGTATCAAGTTTCAGTCCGCGTTCGTGCATATAGTGCGGTGTAATTGTGGCATCGGCCTGAGGTGCAATATTCCAGTAATAGGGGAGTTCAAATTCCACACCATGGCGTGAAGAGTCTCCTACTGTTGGAAATAAGAAACCGGATTTACGACGGTCATCAATTGGAAAACTTAATGCAGGAAAATATAAGACAGGGACATCCTTTATCCTTAAAGTCATATGCTTTGCGAGTCCCATGCCTTTGGAGTGATCAAGCTTCATTTCTTTCGCTTTAAAGTACCAAAGACGGTCATCCGGCTGACAGGTGGTGTAGGTTAAATTCTTTAAATTCGTTATATCTTCACCCTGCCTAATAACGGTTTCCGCGGTACCGTTACCGTGATTAATCGGTATGAAAAAATCTGCATTTTTGACCTCCATGTTCTTAGGAGCGCTAACGCTGATCATTGAGTCAGCATTGAACTCAAATTGATCACTGCGATATTGCACATTGCCATCTAATTCCATTTTTTGCTCGTCTAGGCGATAAACGGCGTTGTCTGCATGTATAAGGTCTACGTCACTGGTTATTGATACGTTTCCCTTAAGTTTTGTTACGGTATCACCTTGTGATTCGATGCTGTCGGCATCCAGTAATAACTGGCCGTTGAGAGGCTTACTCTGTGCAGGTTCAAGTATCGGCTGCAAGCCAGCTGCTGGGCAGAGTCGCCATATATTGACTTCATCCGGTTTTTCTTCGGATGAGGTTTGAGCGTTTGCATGCACAAAGGGCACGCATATCATTAGAATTATTGAACCTGGGCGAAGCATCTGCTTATTTGCTTGACCACTTTAAAAGCGATTAGTTTAGCCTAAATTGGAAGATGAGACCTTCCGCTGTCGTGTGTGTCTGCTCGGCGTTGCAGCAGCAAGTCATAATCGTTGTTTGTGTGGAGTTACCATCCTGTTACTTCTGCCAGCGCATCGCCTAGCAGTGATGGAGAACGAACAGTATTTACACCTGCCTTCTCCAGCGCCTCAAACTTATCTGCGGCGGTTCCCTTGCCGCCAGCAATAATTGCTCCTGCATGCCCCATGCGTTTGCCAGCGGGGGCCGTTACACCTGCAATATAGGAAACTACGGGCTTACTTACATTGTGTTTAATAAATTCTGCAGCTTCTTCCTCGGCGGTGCCGCCGATCTCGCCCACCATAATGATGGCCTCAGTTTTTTCATCCTGCTCGAATAGTTGCAGCGCATCAATAAAATTTGTTCCAGGTATTGGGTCGCCGCCGATGCCTATACAGGTACTTTGACCAAAACCCTTGTCAGTAGTCTGTTTTACAGCTTCGTAGGTCAGTGTGCCCGACCGAGATACGATCCCAACTTTTCCAGGTTGATGAATGTACCCTGGCATAATGCCAATTTTGCACTCGTCTGGTGTGATGATTCCCGGACAGTTTGGGCCAATCAATCGAGCCTGGTTATCCGCCAGAGTATATTGGATGTCCAGCATATCCAGTGTTGGAACGCCCTCCGTAATACAGACAATAATCTCAATACCGGCATCAATGGCTTCCAAAATGGAATCTTTGCAAAAAGCGGCAGGGACATAAATTACCGACGCATTGGCTCCAGTGGTGGAAACCGCTTCCCTTACGGTATTAAATACTGGCAGATCCAGATGGGTTTGCCCCCCTTTGCCCGGCGTTACACCACCGACCATTTGTGTACCGTATTCAATGGCTTGCTCGCTATGAAACGTGCCTTGTTTTCCGGTAAAACCCTGGCAAATTACCTTGGTGTTTTTATCAACCAATACACTCATTACGCTGTGCTCCAGTACCACATATTATTATTTAATCGCCGCAATCATTTTTTGCGCTGCATCTGTTAAATCTTCGCCTGCTATAACATTTAGCTTGCTCTTATTTAGTATCTCCTTACCCGTTTCAGCATGATTGCCTTCCAGCCGCACGACAACAGGGACGGTTACCCCGACCTCCTGAACTGCGGCCAATATACCTTCGGCAATTAAGTCGCAGCGAACGATACCTCCAAAAATATTAACCAATATCCCTTGCACCTTTTGATCTGAAAGTATGATTTTGAATGCTTCGGCAACCCTTTCTTTAGTTGCGCCACCACCCACGTCCAGAAAATTTGCCGGTTCCCCACCGTGTAGCTTAATGACGTCCATTGTAGCCATGGCCAGACCTGCGCCATTGACGAGACAGCCGATATTGCCGTCAAGTGCGATATAGCTAAGGTCCCACTCACGGGCGTGCGTTTCACTAGGATTTTCCTGGCTGCTGTCCCGCATATTGACCAGGCCTGCCTGGCGAAACAGTGCATTTTCATCTGCATTTATTTTGCCGTCGAGACAGATAAGATTGCCGTCCTCAGTGATAACCAGTGGATTGACCTCGATCAGACTCAAGTCGCATTCGGTAAATAATTTGCACAACCCCTGTAGTATTTTTGAAAACTGTTTGATCTGTTCACCTACCAGACCTAAACCAAATGCCAGTGCGCGACACTGGTAAGGCATAATGCCTGTCAGTGGATTGATGGTGGCTTTAAGGATTTTTTCGGGCGTCTCTTCAGCAACTTTTTCGATCTCCACGCCACCTTCGGTTGAGGCCATAACGACCACACGTTGACTCGCGCGATCAATAACTGCACCCAGATATAATTCTGAAGCGATTTCGCAGGTTTCTTCTAGCAGTACCTGATTGACAGGTTGTCCCTCTTTTCCAGTTTGGTAGGTAACCAGACGGGAACCAAGCATTTTTGCGACAATCTCTTTTACCTCCGTTGGATTATTGCTCAACTTAACCCCACCGGCTTTGCCGCGCCCGCCTGCATGTACCTGAGCCTTTACAACCCATTTGTTACCGGGGAGCGCATTGATGGCCTGATCAACTTCTTCGATTGAGCTAACTACCTGATTCATCGGAACCGGTATGGCGTAGCGATTAAACAATTGTTTTGCTTGATACTCGTGCAAATTCATCCAGATAATCCCTGATAGATTGTTAAGATTTTCTCTGTACGGTGTGTAAAGCGCGATTATGTACCGATAATGCCGCTTCGTGTACCGCCTCTGATAGCGTTGGGTGGGCAAATACCGTTAAAGCCAGGTCTTCGGCGCTAGCTCCAAACTCCATTGCAATAACAGCCTGTGCGATAAGTTCTGAACTATGTGCATTCACAATGTGGACGCCCAGGATACGGTCGCTTGTTTTGTCGGCCAGAATTTTTACCATACCTGAGGTATCGCCCATTGCGCGTGCCCGACCACTTGCAGTAAAAGGAAATACGCCGACATTGAACGCTATTCCAGCCGCATTTAGCTCGTCTTCCGTTTTGCCAACCCAGGATATTTCCGGATTAGTGTAGATGACAGACGGGATTGTGTCGTAATTAACATGGGCAGAATTACCAGCGATTAGTTCGGCAACCATTACACCTTCTTCAGAACCTTTATGCGCCAGCATTGGACCTCGTACCACATCGCCAATGGCATAAATACCCGGCAGGTTGCTGCGACATTGATCATCAACATGTACAAATCCGCGCTCGTCAAGCAACAGGCCAGCTTCATCTGCTGCAAGATTATCGGTACAAGGGCGTCTGCCAACTGCGACAATCAATTTATCTACAGCTTCTATATGGTCTCCGGCGCTATCCTGGTAGTGAATCTTGACTCCTTTAGCACCGATTTTGGTTTCCGTGACACGCGTTCCGAGTCGGATATCCAATCCCTGTTTTCGAAAAACCTTTAGGCTTTCATTGGCAATTTGGCGGTCCGCCATAACTAAAAAGTCATCCATCGCTTCCAGTACAAGCACATCAGCACCCAGGCGCCGCCATACCGTACCCAACTCCAGGCCTATTACTCCAGCCCCAATCACACCCAGGCGATTGGGTACATCCGAAAATTCCAGTGCGCCAGTAGAATCAACGATTAGGTTTTCAGTGTAGGGGGCGGAGGGGATTTCAATTGGTACGGATCCAGTTGCGAGGATTATATTCTCAGTGTCGTACACAATCTGTTTTTCATTTTTATCGGTAACCAGAACCTGTTTGTTCGCCAGTAGCTTTCCATGCCCCTGCAACCAGCTAATCTTATTTGCCCCAAAAAGTTGCTCGATGCCCTGAGTGAGTGCACCGACAATACCATCCTTCCGTCGCATCATCTGTTTTAAATCGAGCTGAGTTTTGCTTGTGGCAATACCATGTTCGCCTAATTCTGCCTGAGCAACCTCGTACCAATGTGATGACTCCAGGAGTGCCTTGGAAGGGATACAGCCAACGTTCAGACAGGTGCCACCCAATGCCGGTTTACCCTGTTTGTTAATCCAGTTTTCGACACATGCAGTCTTTAATCCCAGTTGAGCCGCTCTAATTGCTGCGACATAACCAGCCGGGCCACCACCGATAACGATGACATCAAATTTTTTACTCATACGATTTTACCTACTGTGCAGCAGGAGTCTCCCAATAAAAAAGGTAAGTTTCTGGTGTAACCAAACAGTGCCTGATATATATCCCGATGCAAATCATGACTGTACAGCCAAACCGGACAGTCCTATTCGATATCAGGCGGTTAGATCTCCAGCAATATTCTTGCCGGATCTTCCAGCAGCTCCTTGATGGAGATAAGGAACTGAACGGCTTCTCGACCATCAATTATTCGATGGTCATAAGACAGTGCAAGGTACATCATTGGACGAACAACAATCTCATCGTTTACGACTACTGCACGCTTTTCAATTTTGTGCATTCCCAAAATTCCACTTTGAGGTGGATTCAGTATGGGAGTTGATAGTAACGAGCCGAAGATTCCACCATTTGAAATAGTAAACGTACCGCCGGTCATATCGTCCAGTGCCAGCGATCCTTCTTTGGCTCGGGTGCCAAATTCAATAATTTTCTTCTCAATATCCGCCATACTTAAATGTTCGGCGTTGCGCAGTATCGGTACGACCAGGCCACGGGGAGACGATACTGCAACACCAATATCGTGGTAACCGTGGTAGACGATATCGTTACCATCAATAGAGGCGTTAACTTCGGGAAACCGCTTTAAAGCTTCCGCTGTAGCCTTAACAAAGAACGACATGAATCCTAGTTTTACGGAGTGCTGTTTTTCGAAGCTGTCACGGTACTTTGCGCGCAGGTCCATAACGGGCTGCATATTGACTTCATTAAACGTAGTTAATATCGCGGCATTGGCCTGGGCCTGCAATAGTCGCTCTGCAACTCTTGCACGCAATCGGGTCATGGGTACACGCTGTTCATCCCGAATACCAGAGTCAACGGTTGTTGTTTGCTTGGTTTTAACGGGCTGCTCAATTACCTTAGGTGTTGGCTTATCTTCAGTTTTCTTTGTTTTAGGCTTATCAAGGTAGTTCAGAATATCTTCTTTTACGATACGTCCATTTCGGCCAGTCCCTGTGATCTGTGATGGATCAAGATCGTGTTCCGCCACCAGTTTGCGCACTGCCGGACTAAGAATTTGTTCTGCATTTGCTGGTTCTTCGGTTGGCTTTTGCTCTTCCTGGTCGGCACTAGCGGATTTTTTGCTGGCCGTTGAGTTGGCACCGGCGCCCACTTCTACAATGGCGATAACCTGATTAGCGGTAACAGTTGCTCCGGTGTCCTGCCTGATTTCCTTTAAAACGCCGCTATCTGGTGCTGGTACCTCAAGTACAACCTTATCTGTTTCTATATCAACCAGATTTTCATCGCGGCTAATAGTGTCCCCCGCTTTTTTGTGCCAACCGGCGATGGTCGCATCGGCTACGGATTCTGGTAGCACTGGAACCTTAACTTCTATGGACATTCTTGCTTTCTCATCTCTCAATTTAATTAAGTTTATTCTTTAAACAAAGCCGCAGAATTGTAACGCAGAAGTCGGTGACGCAGAAGTAAACTGCGTCATAAGATCAGTGATCGTTGCTATTGAGGTGTTAGTTAGGCAAATGCCTGTCCGACCAGTTCTTTTTGCTGCTGGACATGCAATTGACTATAACCCACTGCTGGTGAAGCAGAAGCCTGTCGCCCTACATAGCGTAGGTACAGATCTTCCCGCAATAGACTGCGAATATGATGCTGACTTGAATACCATGCACCCTGATTCATTGGTTCTTCCTGACACCATACAACGTCTTCAAGCTTTTTATATTTGTCGAGCTCTACTTGCAGCAATACTTCAGGAAATGGGTAAAGTTGTTCAATACGAACGATGGCAGCATTTTCGTAACCTTCGGCGCGGCGCTTTTCGACGAGATCGTAATAGATCTTTCCGTTGCATAAAATCAATTTCCTGACTTTACTTGGGTCGCTGATTTCGTTATCCGCAAACACCGGCATAAAGCAACCATCAGCCAGGTCTTCAAGGCTACTTACAGCCTGTTTGTGTCGCAACAGGCTTTTCGGAGACATAACCACTAGCGGTGTACGCCAGTTGCGTAAAGCCTGCCGGCGCAACATATGAAAGGCCTGTGCAGGTGTCGTGGGTGAGCAAACCTGCATATTATGCTGTGCGCTCAACTGCAAAAAGCGCTCAAGTCTAGCGGAAGAGTGTTCGGGTCCCTGGCCTTCGTAACCATGTGGTAACAGCAAAACAAGCCCGCTTAGTCGGCCCCATTTTTGTTCGCCGGAACTGATAAACTGATCAATTACAACCTGAGCACCATTGGCGAAGTCACCAAACTGAGCTTCCCAAATAACAAGACTGCCTGGGTCGTTGGTTGAATAACCGTACTCAAATGCCAGCACCGCTTCTTCCGATAGAACAGAATCAATTACCAGAAAGTTGGCTTGATCTTCCGATAAATTGCGAAGCGGACAGGATAGTGGCCGTGGGACTTTTTTTCATCGCCACGCTGTACTGCACAATCAACGTGACGGATCCAGTCACATTCCGCTTCGCAATTTATCGGAAGATCAAGCCAACTTTCTGGTAATTGATTCTGTTCTATCGGAAGAAGCGGTGCTGGCATT
>CAJHXT010000173.1_pt1 | contig 23489 bp, 26 predicted proteins | sample 9198451 | NCBI WGS metagenome assembly CAJHXT01 (sample SAMEA7708326, study PRJEB35096) | sediment metagenome | biome: marine neritic benthic zone biome [ENVO:01000025]; feature: sediment [ENVO:00002007]; material: shallow marine sediment [ENVO:03000034] sea grass bed [ENVO_01000059] ... | reverse complement strand
CTACCTGGGTTGGGATATTGAGCTGGAAGCCAGTACCAGTAAAACCGAGATAGAGGATATTTTTGCCTGGGTGCTGGATGAATGCGAACTCATTATCAAAGCCCCAGAGCAGCCAATAGAACCAGAAAATATAAAGGCTTCACCCGCCATTGCTCCAGAACCATCTGCTAATGCAAATCAGCAAAATAGCGGCGCCAATGCATCAGATTCGATACGCGTAAGTATAGATAAGATAGATAACCTGATTAACCTTGTTGGTGAGTTGGTCATCACCCAGTCCATGTTAAGCCGATTTGATAGTGGCGACACTGAGCTCGACCTTGAAGCACACCGCAACGGTCTATCACAACTAAACCGCAATACGCGTGATTTACAGGAAAGTGTCTTACAGATTCGAATGTTGCCAATAGGATTTTGTTTTAAACGGTTCCCCAGGCTGGTGCACGATATATGCAATAAACTGAATAAGCAGGTGGACCTCAAACTATCGGGCGAGGATACCGAACTGGATAAAACTGTGCTCGAGCGAATTAATGACCCACTGGTTCATCTCGTTCGAAACTCTCTCGATCATGGAATGGAAGATAAAGAAACGCGACTGAAAAACAATAAGCCAGAGACAGGCACCATTGAGCTTAACGCTTACCATGAGAGCGGCAATATTATTATCGAGGTCATTGACGATGGAAACGGGCTAAACACATCAAAAATTAAAGAACGCGCAATTGAGCGTGAAATAATCGGCGAAGATGAAGAATTAAACGATGATCAGATCAATAACCTGATTTTTCAGGCAGGGTTTTCGACAGCTGAAGCTGTAAGCGACTTATCCGGTCGAGGCGTTGGCATGGATGTAGTTAAACGCAATATCAATGAATTAGGCGGAGATGTATGGCTGGAATCCAATCAAGGTATTGGGACGAAGGTTTCCATCAGATTGCCATTAACGCTTGCCATCCTTGACGGACAGATACTAAGAGTCGGCAATGAGATTTACGTCATACCGCTTAGCGCGATTATAGAGACATTACAAATAGATCCGGAGCGAGTTAACACTCTGCCTGGTGACGCTCAGGTATATCGACTTCGTGATCAGCATGTGCCCATTATTCGCCTTGATGAGGCGTTCAATACTGCTGCAGAAGCAGACAACCTGGAAGATGGCCTGTTAATAGTCGTCGACTCCGAGAGACAGCGCTACGGTCTCTGGGTTGACGAACTACTTGATCAGCAACAGGTAGTTATCAAAAGCCTGGTTTCAAACTTTAAGCAAATTCGAGGAATTTCCGGTGCAACAATTCTTGGTGACGGTAGGGTTGCTCTAATTCTAGACGTAACCGGAATTGTTACAGCATGCGGCAGGCGATTAGCGATGCCTAGCCTTGCGATCGCCTGACAAAAGGAGCAAATAAAATGTTTAGCGATGTGGCCCCAGATTTAATTGCATTCGTTGACCATGCAGCCAACCAGTTTTTGACGTTTATGCTTGGTGATGAAGAATTTGGTATCGATATTCTACAAGTGCAGGAAATCAAAGGCTGGGGTAATGTCACAAAAATACCCAACATGCCGGAATATATATTAGGCGTAATAAATTTGCGCGGAACTATAGTCCCCATAATGGACTTAAGAATACGCTTCAAACTTCCAAATACAGAATTCAGTGCGACAACAGTAATAATTGTCACCAAGGCAATTGATGAAGGTCACGAGCGCACTGTTGGCATGGTGGTTGATGCCGTATCCGAAGTTTATGATATGAGTGAAGACAGCATGAACCCAACACCTGAGTTTGGTTGCAACATTGATACCGATTTCATTCAGGGACTGGCAAATATTGATGACAAAATGATAATACTGATGAATATAGACAAAATTGTTTCACAGGAGGTTAGAGATCACCTGACCGAAGCGAAGTCACAGTCACTCAATACAGAATCATCTGACAAGGCATAACTGTTATGGCTTTAAAAAAGAAAAAAACAGCTGCCAAAAAGAAAGTTATCCGTAAACCGGCTGCGCCAAAAAAAATTGTTCTGGATACCAACCTCAGAATCTCATGCGCTAAAGAATTGAAAATAATGCTTAAAGGCTTTGTCAGGCGAAAAAGAGTTTGTATCGACGCATCAAAACCCGAAAGAGTTGATACAAGCACGATGCAGTTACTTTCAGCATTCCTTATAGAAGCTGAGAAACGCTCGATTGAGGTCCAGTGGGAATCACCAAGCCCATGTGTTTTGAATGCCGCAAAACTACTGGGATTAACAGAAACAATGAAGCTGCCATCGGATTGGGAATAAAGGCAGCAACATCACAGCGAGAACTTATCAATGTCTTCAAAACCAGAAAACTTATTTCCAGGACACTTTAAGGTTCAATGGTCTGAAACAATGCATATGTTAGATCTGTCAGCAAACCAGATCGATTTAACTATTCAGGAAGGGAACGAATCAATGGAATTGTTGATGGATAGTTTCAGTGCGCTAACAGACCACCTCGAAGACCTGGAAGGTATGCTGACTGCATACCGCGAAAAATCGAAAGGTGATACTAACGACCTGGATAAGCATTGCCAGGAAACAAAGAAAAAGATTAACCAAAGTGTTATTGGATTACAGTTCTATGATCGGTTTACACAAAGACTTCACAACGTGCGCGAAAGTCTTGCTGTCTTAGCAGCACTGATTGATGATCCTGAAAAGCAGAATGTCCCTGAAGAATGGACTATTTTGCGCGACAAAATAAAATCGAATTACTCAATAGAACAACAAAAAACTATCTTTCATGCACTAATGCAAGGCGCCGATATTGACGAAGTATTCGAGCTTTTTGACAACGATTAACTTTGAGAAATATTGATGGCTATACAAGAAAACTCAACGCCATCTCTCAGCGATCCAAGGGAAGTTCTCGCTTTCTCCGACTGCGATTTCATGATAATCAAACGATTGGTTCACGATTACACTGGCATTTACCTTGATCATACCAAACGGTTTCTCGTTCAGACACGACTGGCACGTCGTCTAAAACAGTTAGGAATAGAATCGTTTCGCGAATATCGTTTATTGCTGCAAACCGGAAAAACAGACGAACTTGAACACCTGTCAAACGCCATCACCACAAACACAACCAGTTTTTTTCGCCATGACAACCAATTTAAGTTTTTGAAAAAACTATTTCAAAAAATGCAGGCTAACGAAGACTTCCCAGAAATTAGAATCTGGTCTGCCGGTTGCTCATCTGGAGAAGAACCGTATACGATAGCCTGGGTAGCTCACGCAACGCTTTCAAACGACAACTTTAATAAAGTAAAAATCCTCGCGACAGACCTTGATAGCGAAATCCTAAGAACCGCGCAGCGTGGCGTATATTCGCAGGATACAGTCTCCAAACTATCTCCATCAAAGGTTAAACAGGCATTCCTTAGGGGTAGCGGCCCCAATTCAGGTTTTGTAAAAGTTAAGCCAGAATTAAGTTCAATCGTTACTTTTAAAAAACTCAACCTGATTAACGAGTGGTCTATTACCGGACCATTTGATCTTATTTTTTGCCGCAATGTCTGTATTTACTTTCACAAAGACACCCAAAGAGCACTAATGGAAAGGCTCGCTGATATGCAAAGAAAAGGAAGCTATTTATTTATTGGCCAAAGTGAAAGTTTATTTGCTACCTGTAATCTTTATAAAACTGTTGAAAACGCAATTTACCAAAAGATTTACTGAAAAATACTATGCAAATTAATCCGCAAATCAGTGACAAATCCTTTACTCGCCGAACCAACATCAAATCCGGTAAAGATACTGTGACTATCAGGATGGGTGGATTTTATGTGACCGACAAAGATGAGATTATCTCGACAATGCTGGGATCCTGCATTGCAGTTTGCGCAAGAGATCGCATAGCCAAAGTTGGTGGCATGAATCATTTTATGTTGCCTACTTATTCGGTCACGGAAAACCGTCATTGGGAAAACACATCTGTGGATGCCGCTACACGCTATGGCTCATTTGCTATGGAATACCTTATAAACACCATCCTAAGCAAAGGCGGAAGGAAAAATAACCTGGAGTTTAAGGTGTTTGGCGGTTGCGATATTCTAGGTTCACTGACATCAATAGGTCCGCGAAATGTAAGCTTTATAAAGGAGTATATGGATACCGAAGGGTATGGCATCGCGGCAGAAAGCCTGGGGGGCTCTCACCCAATAGTACTCAATTACTACTTGAAATCAGGTAGAGCCAAAATCAAACGGCTCGATGAAAAAGCATATGATATTGCATCCAGTGAAAAATCCTATATGCATGAGCTGGAGGTAAATGAAATTGAGGGTGATATCGAGCTATTTGAGTAAAGCGCTGGGTATTGCCCGGTCGTTTAAAACAGATTACGCCATCACACCTTGATCCGATAATTACTGAAATGATGACGTCTGTTGTGACTAGTGCGTCGTCTCTATTTTTGCCGTTTTTTGATGCAGCGCTTTGGTGCCCTGACCGGGGACAGACTGGCGATAAGCGTCACCAGCCACATACGAATATCCTGAACAAATATTTGGACAAAATACATATTCAATTGATGACGAGAGTCGAATCAACGCCTTATCATAGGCAGTCGCGGCAGCAAGCGACAGTTGCTTAACCTGATATGAAGCCAGTGCTTTTATCGCTGCCTTTGCCAGAGTCGCGGTTGTAATTCCTTCATCAATCAGTAGCACATCGCGGTTGCGGAGACGTTGAAGAGACCTGGAGGTAATCAGCATTGCATTGCGTCGCATAGTCGCCAGCGCCCGCTCTATACCTTTCTCTATTTCGCGCTGACCCAGCCTGTTGCGCTCCACCATCTCATCATCCAGGTAGACAGTGCCATCAAAGGCCACAGCTGCGTAATCAATTTCGCCATCCCAGGGCAGGGCTACATTCTGTACAGGCGTGAACTCTACATCCAGATCGAGGACATCAACCAGTTCGGCGGCCATAGTGTATCCTGCGGAAGAAATCGCGAGTAATAGCGGCTCACGCGCCAGGTACCAAGACGGCAACAATTCGACCAAGGCGTGGATTGCTTCCTGCCGGTTGTTGAAAATCCGCGTGCGATTACGCAATTTGGGTAAATCAAAAATTTGTTGCGCAGAAACCCTGTTAGACGCCGTAAGTTCCATTTTTGTTTCTCCATTCCATTGCGGTTTTCCAATAGGCAGTTCCCTGGGCACAGCCGTCAATAAATTGACAGCATCAAATGTGAGGTTATCGGCCAGATTGCATGAAAATGCAGCGTGACCATACAACAAATATAGACAAGATTATTTGCTTCTGCAGAGTTTTGCGGACAGTTAAGTCTTACAGAAAAACCAGCTTACGGACAAATAAAAAATGGGTATTTAGAATAAGAATAAACCGGCTTCTACAAGCGATCTCAGCGAGTGTAGGTTGCTGAGTTACTGCTGGTTCTATATAAGGTTCCCCCGCTAGGCGCAAAAGAATCGCCAACCTGGTCACTGAATACCGCGGATCCAGATCGCTGGGCTAATCGCGACCATGTGTAAGATTCGTGGCTTTTCCGGCGAAGACCTAATAAACAAAATGGTGTACGCGCAACGAACTAAAATACCAATACTTCATATGTGATGCCAATACGGCGATCAAAAGCAGAGCTACAAGTAAAAATCCATAGCAGCGGAGGTACAACTTTCGGTCTACACTATGTTGCCTTTGCCTTTCTTATGGCTGTCTGTGACGCAGTTGCTAACGGGACGCATCCCAAAATATGTTACTGCCGACTAGGGACAACCCTTATGTTTGCAGGCTCCAGCCTCTTGCAACGCCAAACTACCATTCATATATTTTAAAACAGCCTGCTCCGGATCCTGCTCCTGAGTAATAACACCGCTAATACCGCGTCGGGACAGACGATTAACCAATCCCTGCCCCATACCGCCTGAGATCAGAACATCTACAACATCGAGAACGTGTTCTTCGTGTCTGGGACAATCATGAAAAGACTGTTCTTTGGGTAATTCAATTAAAGTACGATCGGATATTTTTTGGTCATCGACGCTAAATACCCAAAAATTTCGACAGCGACCAGCGTGGTCGGTAATAGATTTTTTATTCTGGCTTGTTACTGCAATCTTCATTTTATAATTTACTCCTAATAATCCATCGAACTATATTAGAAACATCCGTCATTCGATGCAGCAACAGTCCATGACTTAAATCAATGAAAACAGATAAATAGATCTCGCAATTTTCACGTGGATATTTCAGTTGTTGTCTAAATAGAACTTTTTTCGGTACTAACCATCCAAGCCAGTCCCAACAATGTAGTAATTGATAAATATCAAAATGAAAACAGTTATTCATAGAAAGGATGAAAGAGGAACTGCCGAACACGGTTGGTTGCATGCCAGACATAGCTTCTCATTCGCCAGTTACTATAATCCTGAAAAAATGGGCTTTGGTAAACTGCGTGTACTGAATGACGACATCATTGAACCAGCATCGGGGTTTGGCACGCACCCGCATGAGAATATGGAAATCGTAACCATAATGTTATCGGGAGAATTGCACCACGCTGACAACATGAATAACTCCTATACCATTCAACAAAATGAAGTACAGATAATGTCCGCAGGAACTGGTATTGCTCACTCAGAAATTAACCAATCGAATAATGAGAGCGTCAATCTACTGCAAATTTGGGTACTCCCAAAAACCCAGAATATTAAACCCCGATATGCGCAAGATAAATTTCCGCCGGAAAACAGAAGAAATCGATTTGCTACCATTATCTCACCTGAAAATGAAGGCGAAAAAATGTGGATCAATCAGGATGCCTGGTTTTCTTTAGGCGACTTTGACGCTGATCGGCTTTTCGAGCACAGCCTGCATATGGAGGAAAATGGGGCGTACATCTTTGTGATTTCAGGCCAGATTAAAATTGGCGATGATACCCTGCGCGAAAGAGATGCGATTGGAATCACCGACACAGATGGTATTTCGATTCAGACGGAATCACCAAGTCAATTACTGATCATTGAGGTGCCAATGAAGTAATAGGTTGTTCTGTTGAGAGCCCTGGCTGTCGTGGTACTTTTTGCAGAATAAATTTATTCTATGATTTTCTAAATCAGTTAGAGTAGTTTTTTATTGCCGGCTTTTTATAGCCCCCGTTACTGACAGTAGGGCCCTGGAATTCAACATCAGCCAGGCACGATTTGATATTAAAACTATCATCGTAATAGGCGTGCACCTCACAGATCTTCCGTTTGAAATGCTGCTTTGCCTTGCAGCTAGACATGCCGGATGCCTGCTTCTTTTCGGCTTTATAACACTCCTGGACGCCAGGCTGAGACAGATCATCTGACTCATTTATCCACAGACAATAATCGATCACCCAATGATCAACCTCCCCGGGCACCGGACATTCTTCAGCCAACACGGTGCTCGACAATAACGCTAGTAAAACTACGAATCTCATGCCTGTTCTTGTTTGATTCCTGTCAAAATCTGCCGCAGTAATACGTTACCTGCAAATGCTAAGGAAAACAAAGTATAAAATATGTGAATTATTACTGGCACTCCAAAATAGCCAGGAAAAACCAGTGGCTTCGCCGATACTTTCTCTGTTTGCTATTAGTCTGACCCACTTAACCGGAAAACAGTTTAAAAAACCCTCGCCATACCATTGCCCGCAAAAGCCGGGATCCATTGGCTGAGCTATTCAAGTGCGATACAGGTTCTGAGACCGGTCATCTGGATACCTACTAGGCCTCGCTCAGCTGACGCTTTGGTATGGTGCTGCTTGATGTTACCATCGCAGCACGAATCCAGTTATCAATGACCCTATCTGAAATAGTAACTCACCCAGGTTGACGCCACGCTGTGATATTGCGGCAAATATAGCACTACAAGAAACAGAATTGCTGCAAGCCAAAATTTTAAATACTAAGGTAATAATGACTACACCAAGAGCAAAAATTTTACTTTCTATTTTACTGCTCTCACTCTCATTCAGCTTAAATGCTGAAGAAATAGCCGTAATTGTTCATCCCGCATATGATGCATCTAAACTTGATAAAGAGAATATTGCCGAGATTTTTCTTGGCAAAAGCAAGCAGATGACCCCATACGATCAACGTGAATCCTCACCCATAAGAGAAAGGTTTTATCTTCTTGCAACGGATAAGTCGATGTCACAGGTAAAATCTAATTGGGCAAAACTTGTGTTTAGTGGTCGCGCCAACTTGCCTGAAGAATTGCTTAGCTCCAAAGCGGTAAAACGTACGATTGCTTCTGATCCAAAAGGTATTGGCTATATTGAGAAATCGGCTGTTGATAGCACAATCCAGGTTGTGCTGACTTTGGAGTAGTAGCTTACAAATCGGCTACCAGCAAGCCAAAATCTGTATCCACACCCTCTGGCGCGGGAATTCGTAACTGGTAACCCGATCCCGGCGCCTCACTCATGGCGCCGCCATCCTCATTTTCGATGTTTTTTAAAACAAACCTGTGATTGCCGTCTGGCAGCAATAACTCAAGTGTTTGCCCTACTCTAAAATTATTCTTCACATCAATTTCCAGCATGTCGCCAATCTTACCAATTACCTCACCGACGAATCGCTGGCTCGTGTATTGTGAAGAACCCTGTTCATAGTTTTGTAAATCTTGCGGTTTATGCCGCTGTAAAAATCCGTCTGTGTAGCCACGACTGGCCAAACCATCCAACTCAAACATCAGATTCTTATCGAATGGTTTACCGGCCGCCGCATCGATAATGGCTTTGCGATATACCTGACATGTTCGCGCCACGTAGTAAAAAGACTTTGTACGACCCTCAATTTTCAGAGAGTCCACACCAATATCAGCCAGCCGTTGAACATGTTCAATTGCCCGCAGGTCTTTTGAATTCATAATGTAAGTGCCATGCTCATCTTCATGCATGGGCATTAGCTCACCGGCGCGACCAGCTTCTTCGATCAGGACGACATCGCCGGTATCCTCCTCCTTGGCCTCATGAGTTTTGTATTCCCAGCGGCAGGCATTGGTACAAACCCCCTGGTTCGGATCGCGACGGTTAAAATAACCTGATAATAAGCACCGGCCTGAATAAGCAATACAAATCGCACCATGTACAAATACTTCCAACTCCATATCAGGGCAGGCCTGCCGAATAGCCTCAATTTCTTTAAGCGATAACTCGCGCGACAAAATAACGCGATCAACACCCACTGAATGCCAGAACCGGACAGCCGCAGAGTTTAAGGTATTAGCCTGCACCGAAAGATGAATTGCCAAATCCGGCCATCGTTCGCGTACCATCATCATTAAACCTGGATCTGCCATAATCAACGCGTCGGGACCCAGTTCTACCACAGGCTCAATATCTTTTAGGTAGGTTTTTATTTTATTGTCGTGTGGCAATACATTGCTAGCCAGGAAAAATTTCTTGCCGTGTTCGTGCGCATAGTCAATTCCTATCTCGATATTATCAAGCGTGAATTCATTGTTTCGCGCACGCAGGCTGTAGCGCGGTTGCCCTGCATAAACGGCATCCGCGCCATACGAAAAGGCATAGCGCAGTGACTTCAAGGTGCCGGCCGGCGCAAGTAACTCTGGAGCTTTGGCAGTCATTTCATTTATTTAGTTCGATAGTGCGCGGATTTTAACAGGTACTGATGAGTTCTGTTATGGCTTTATATTACCCTGATTTAATTAGGGTTTATTAAACACTATCCAGCCTTTTATATGCCAATTCAGTTACGCCAAAATACGCGTCTTCAGCCACAACCGCTTCAACCTCACTAAGCAGTTATTTACCCTTAATCTTTCTCAGGAACGAAAGTTCTTAAGCTTCAGTGATCTATTGCATCAGCACTCTTCGCCATTCGAACCAACTGTACAAACTCCGATCGATAGCCATACTCATCCTGTCCCTTGGAATTTTGTGCCAATGTTATAACATCATCATAGCTGAATTTATCGAGATACTTCCCGCCCAAAAGAAGCTGACCAAAAGCCGCCACTGCTGTTGCAAAATCAGTTTCTTGCAGCAAATTGGAATCCCGGCTGGCGCCAGTCAACGTTATATCCTGAGCCTTACCAATGGGTTGAGTGATTAAATCTGATTTATCACTATCCGGTAACTTATAACGAATTTTAAGAAAAGCATATTCATCGCTGATTTTGTCGGCCGTACTGCTTGGTACTGACTTATTTGTGTAACGGCTTTTGTCAATGAGTTTCGCATCTGAGCCAACAGGCGTTATTTCATATAACGCCGTAACGGTGTGGCCAGCCCCAATATCACCTGCGTCGACAGCATCGTTATTGAAATCTTCCTGATTCAGCATGCGCGTTTCATAGCCAATCAACCGGTACTCAGCAATCACTCTTGGATTAAATTCAATCTGGATTTTTACATCTTTGGCAATCGGAAACAGTGTTGAGGTCGCTTCATTTACCAGTACTTTTTGTGCTTCACTTAATGTATCGATATAAGCAGCAATACCGTTACCATTTTGCGCCAGGGTCTGCATCATCGCATCATGATAATTACCCTGCCCAAAACCAAGAACCGATAGAAAAATACCGCTCTCTCTTTTACGTTCAACAAAAGCCTGCAACTCTCTGCTGTTCGTAATACCCACGTTAAAATCGCCATCAGTGGCCAGAATCACCCGATTCACGGCATCTTTTTTGAAATTCATTTCAGCTAGCTGATAGGCAAGCTGGATACCTTCTGCCCCGGCAGTTGAACCGCCTGCCGATAACCTGCCTAAAGCGGCAGAAATCTTCTGCCTTTCACTGACTGGAGTTGGCTCAAGCACAGTTCCTGCCGCGCCGGCATAAACCGCAATAGCAACCGTATCGTCTGGATTCAGGTTACTTAACAACAGCTCCATGGACTGCTTGACCAATGGCAGTTTATCCGGGCTATTCATCGAACCGGAAACATCAAGCAGGAAAACCAGGTTTGAACGGGGCTTTTCCCCGGGTGCAATATCGTAGCCCTTGATCCCAATATGCAACAGTTTTTTGCCTTCTGCCCAGGGTGAATCTTTAATCAGAACCGATGCTTTAAACGGCTCGCTATTGCTTTTTGGCAGGGCATAATCGTATTCAAAATAGTTAATCATTTCCTCAATTCGAACGGCGTCTTTCTGCGGTAAAACACCACGCTTTAACTGTCCACGAACAAAACTATAGGCCGCAGTATCGACATCAATCGAAAATGTGGAAACCGGTTCTTTACTCACCAGTTTAATAGCATTGACTTCAAACTCCTCAAAACGATCCCGGCCAATATCCTTATAGCCCGGAGACACTGGCAAAGGCTCATCAGCTGATACATGAAATAACTTGGCAACATTTTTATTACGCGGCGCGGATAAGGCCACACCAGCTTCTCTTTGTAGACTTTCAGCAACTGATTGAACAGGCATTTGGCCGATATCTTCTGCAGAAATTGCCGATACATAGAGTTCAGTTTTACGCTTGGTATCCATTGACCTCTCTAGCGATTTTCTCCCCCCAGTCACAACAATTTCTTCAAGTTCTCCGTCAGAGCTGACTGTGGGAGATTCATCAATAAAGTCCGCAAATTCATCCATTATTTCAGAGCTTAATTCTGGCGGTCCAATCACCTGAGCAAAAAAGCTGAACAGCACAAATCCGATGCAAAGGGTCGCAAATCCACTGATTATCAGGCGTTTATGGAATCTCATTGGCGCTCTCCTACGATTATTGTCTGCGTTATCTGTAGGACGCAGTAACTGCCAAATTCCTTGGAAAATACTTTTATTTTCTACAACGTGCTCACTCTGAGCGGCTTTAAACTCGTCGACTGCCCGCTTGATCGATGCTTTCTTGGTTGATTCATTGGCATCAGGAGATTCCAACCCATCAAGTGCCTGACGTATTTGAGTATCGATTTTTTTGTCTTCGCTAGTCATATAAATCCTCCTGATCGAACATCAGGCGTAACTGCTTTCTTACCTCATGCAGTCTCCAGGATATCGTGCTTTCCTTAACCTTAAGAATGCTTGCTGCTTCACTGTGCGTACGACCTTCGCCATGCACCAGCACTACAGTTTCTTTAAATCCATCTGACATGGTGTCCAACTGCTGCAATATCTGTAAGGCCATCAACTGATTTTCTGCCACCTGGTTGCAAGGATTAGTCTGTTCCTCAGTACTTGTATCCTCCTGCTTGACAGTATGTTTTCGCTGAGATCGCTGCCAGTCCTTTGCGCAATTGATAAGCAATCTGTATAACCAACTGGTAAATGTCGCTTCAAAACGGAATTGTCCGATAGAACGAGCAATCTTTATACAAGCCTGCTGGGTAATATCTTCTGCATCCATACGCGATCCACACCACTTATAGGCGAATTTAAACAGAAGGTCATAGTGCATACTGAGCAATCGTTCAAAAGCCCCAGCATCACCTTTTTGCGCCTTTTTTATCAGCGCATTTTCCGACATGAAATCAACTCCATATTAGTTAGACGCAGCAAAACGGTAAATCCTTGGCTAGTCCAATCATCTCATTACCCCAAATAGTTCTTATTTATGGGTATTCTCATATGATAAGAGCTGACAGAGTGGTTAATGAACCACTTCACTATTGTCGCTAAAAAGCCGTACAGTGAAGAAATATCAAAAATACCTACATCAAAGCTCTCGCCGAAATCCTCAAAATCTTCTTCACCAACACGCTTATAAAACAGAAAAAGATCAAGAAAATCCAGCCCCGATTCACTCAACGGCACAAATAGATTTTTCATAAACCTTTTGCCCACAAATTATTTGCGACGATAGCATAGCCCTTACCCGGTCTGTTTTTACCACATCAAATCATCCGGAATCTTGTAATCCTTGTACGGATCATCTTCATCTACCACTTCCAGCTTCTCATTCAGCAAGACAAAATAATTTTGATCGCGTGTTAGTATTTTTTCCGCCACAACAGCAGGAACTAACGCGTAGCTTTCAATATATTTCACAATAGCCAACTGTCCCCGCACTAATTGCTGCTGCACCGTACTGGAAACCCTAATTTGTTTCACCATATTTTGGTCAGCGAAATTGTAGCCCACAGCCTGTTCGCTATCTTCCTTCACTCCTTTATCCTGACGATGCGCTTCGATAAGCTGTTTGATTTGCGCGGCAACCGCCTTACTGTCGGCAGCGGCTTCGCGCTCTGCATTCAGCTTTCGGTCGCGTTCTCTTTTTTCTTGCTGTAATCGTACCGCCTGCTCGGCGACCTCTGATGTTGGCGTGCCACTACCACTTTTCCGCTGTTGTTTTATCTGCCGTTGTTTTTCAGCGCGCACCTTATGCGCCTTTTGCTTATCCACCAACCCTGTTTTTTTAAGCTGGTCAAACATGGATTTAGTCATTTAGGCTATCTCTTAACCGGGTCTTCTACTGACGGATAATGGCGCGTAGACATTAAGCAAGCATAGTGCCTATCTGGTGATCCAGACGGCACTACCTGCTTACTAGTTATTCACAAGGCATCAGCAATGTGTTTTTCAATGCTACCGCCTAGAGGCTGCTCTTCTTTATTAAAATGCTTTATCGCCTGACCATCTGCAGAAACGAGATACTTATTGAAATTCCAGTCGGGTGCTTTACCACTTTGTTTCGCCAGATAAGCAAAAACACTATTGGCGTCTTCGCCCTTTACCTTACTCGGCGCAAACATGGTAAAGGTTACGCCATAGTTTTTGTAACAGATATCCGCAGCTTCCTCTTCAGACTTGGCTTCCTGATTAAAATCATTGGAGGCAAAACCAATAACGTGAAATCCCTGATCCTTATACTTTTTATATAAGGTATCTAGCGGCTTAAACTGCTTGGTAAACCCACAGTGGCTTGCAGTATTAACAATTAGCATCGGTTTTTCACTGTACAAGCTGCATAGATTAAGGGACTTGCTGCTATGCAACAGCTTAAATTCAGCATTAAGAAAATCCGGGCACTGAGCCTCTTGCTCTGCATTAGCATGCTGTATAAATCCGCCCAGCAGTGTGACTGCAACCAAAGTTAGTATATTTTTCATAAAATGTTTCTCCTTCCAGTTGGGGCATTTTTACACCGTAGACCTTAATTATTCAATCACTAAGTGCGATTAACCCCTAATTCCAATTACCCCATAGCAGCCAAGGCCCGACAGCTCGGGCCTTGCTAACCAGTGTTGCTGTTTTGCAGCCTTCCTATGAATTTAGGACAAACACATATTTCTCCAGCAATCCTGTGGCTGGGACGGCCTGCCCGTTTACCATTCGGGGAGTGAAAGTAGATCGCTTAATAGCCTTCAACACGTGACGATCAAAAATCTTCATGGGCTGCGCTGAGACAATTGTTGCATCAGTAACATTTCCCAACTCATCGATACTATATTTAACGGTAACCTCGCCTTCTATACCCTGATACCGCGCTTTGTTAGGGTATTTTGGAATAACCATATTCTTCCATGAATGGTTTAAAACAATGTCTCCTGATGGCAGCCTTTCTAAAGCTGTAACCAATTCTGCTTCGAATGTAGGTTTGGAACCCAACTCTTTTCGCCTCAGATCACCAACGGCATCTTCCTCTAATACCGCCTGCATCCCCGTTTGAATTTTCGGGGTCTCTTTCTCCACAGGCTGATTTAGCGCTGCCCATTTTTCGCTTAAATCCGTTTTTAACCTGGCAATGACTTGTTCTTTTGAAAACCTCTTAATTTGAGCAGTTTTGCCTACCATAGGCAACTTAGTAGAACCTTTTACAGTTGAGGGTTTAAGCGCCGGTGTAGCTTGTGCATCCTCAGGAGAATTGACTTGCGGGATCAAGGCGTCTGGATTCATACCCTCTGTTTGCTTTGCTTCTGCGCCCTGACCGTACTGACCACCATCAATATAGAAATTTGTTTCAGAAACTTCTATGCGCTCAACGTAATTAGCTCGCATACTTGCCAAGGGAAGGAACACACACAGAAAAGCCAGCAATGCGAATATAACCTGCAGTCGTGTCATAGAACAGCGATATCTGTCAGGATTTAGTATCGCGATAACTCTGTCGTGAAGTTGGCTATGCTTATTCCGGATAGCCACTGCCATGGCAAGTGCCGCAAAATTGTATTTCTGGTTCATTAACACATGCTCTGCCACATTAACAAGATTATTGGCATAGTGTGTTTTCATGATTCCGGCATTGATAGTCATATCATCGCAGGCCGTTTCAGCATTTATACAAAGCTTATTAAGAGCCTTCCAGCAAAACGGATTTACCCAGTAGAAAGCACAAATCAGTCTGGCAACTTGTTGAACCAACCAGTCAAAACGTTTGATATGTGCTAGCTCATGTAAAACGGTACTACTAATTAAATGGTCTGGCCACTGTACTGCATTACTTGGCAGTAGTATTACCGGACGAAAGACACCCCAGGTTGCAGGAGAAGTAACCAGGCGAGAATGCAATATTCTTATCTCACGCCTTATCCCTATTCTTCTTCCATACCTTGATAATGCTTTCTTCCAGTAGCTTTGATCTACTGGCTGACAGACATTAACTAAAAACATCATCTCCAGGTTTCTTAAGATCACACGAAGTGTGAGTGAGACTACCCCAATGCAATAAACTACGACAAATATCGCGCTTATCATATCAATCACAAATGTGTTGCTTGACACGTTTGCTGTAAAAGCGGGGTTGGCGATGGATGCGATTTCGGAAGTATTAACAACGACTTCAAAAGATGGTGCAAATTGAGATGATATGGGAAGCAGGAGAATAGAGCCAATAGCGACTGCAATTAGCAAATGTTGTATTGCCGCAGAGCCCTTAACTATACGTATAGTAAGAAAGCAACAGCTTAAAACCATCAACGCCCTGAAGTTAAAAATCAGTATCTGCGATAGTATGTTTGCTGATGTGTCGCTGTTAATTACCAGGTGGCTGAATAGTGAAAACTCCATCATTACAGGCTCCACATTTTCTCAGTCTTCTCATCTATATTTAGTTGTAATTCACTTTTTTGTAATTCGTATAAATCTCCATCAAATTCGCATTAAGACCTATTGTTCATTCTTCTTGGCTTTTTCAATTATTTTGCTCAGTTCATTCAGTTCCTCTTCAGAAATCTGCTCTGTACTCATGCCCAATAACGCCGATACTGTAGCGGCTGTTGAACCACCAAAGAATGTATTCACTATGCGGTCTAAAGCAGTTTTCTGGGCTACTTCCTGTTTCATCGCCGCTGCGTAGACATAACGGAAGTTTTCCTCTTTCTGTGTGATATATCCCTTTTTAAGCATGGTAGCCAGCATTGCTCTAACAGCAGAATTGCTTGGTGGGTTCGGTAACTGCTCGCGAACACCCTCAGCGGTCGATGTACCACGACGAAATAAAATATCCATAATTTGTCTTTCACGACGACTTAAATGATTTAAAGGGTTTTTTGTCAAACCAATTTCCTCTTCACAAGTTATTTTTTTAACTCTCTGCTATTTTTATAGCACATCAAAGTTTTCTGTCAAGCCTGGTCAGATTTATCCTTCATAATCAAAGAGATAGCAGAAAAGTAGTATTGCGATCCCACGTGCCCCAGGGAAACAAGCATGCTTATTTCAGCTGGATTTGCTTGACAGGCAGAATATAGCTGCTATTTTTAAAGCGAGATGCTGTAAATATAGCATCTAGTTAGAAAAACAGCATTTCTGAATCATCAGTGTGCAAAAGCGGGCCAGACAGATCAGAGGATTAGTATTATGCAGACACCTATTAGAGCCAGAACAAGAAAATTGCTCCCTACATTGCTGACCTTGGTACATGTTGCGCTGTTTTCGATTTCCCCGGCATTTGCACAAACACCAGCCAAATTCGAGCAAATTATGCAGGTGGAACTGGAATCTCTTGAACACGGAAAACAGACCCAACTGAAAATTGATGAAATTGATGATAAGCGAATGGAACTGGCCCATGAGTATCGGGCAACTCTAAAGCAAAATACGCGCCTGGCTAAATATAACGACGTATTACGTGAATCGATTAAGTCCCAGGAAGGCTCGCTTGTTTCCTTAGAAGAACAGATAAACAGTATCAGCAATCTGGAACAAGACATTGTTCCATTAATGTCGGAGATGCTGGATACACTGGAGTACTTTGTTGCACTGGATGTTCCTTTCTTACATATAGAAAGGAAGCGAAGGATAAGAGAACTAAGACAACTTTTACATGATGGAAATACCACCAATTCTGAAAAATATCGTCGCATACTCGAAGCCTATCAGATAGAGAACGACTATGGCCGAACCATCGAGGCATATGACGGTGATCTGAAGCTGGAAGAAAACCATACACAATCAGTCACTTTTCTTAAAGTGGGGCGTATTGCCTATCTTTACCAGACATTTGATAAAAGCAAAACGTTCCGGTGGTCGGAAAAAGACAAAAGATGGACCCGTCTGGATAACAAATATAACAAGTTGATAGATGAAGGAATAAAGATGGCCAAAGAACAGATCCCGTCTAACCTAATGTTTGTACCAGTCACATCCCCTGCCAAAGGTTCAACTTTATAAATAGAAGGACATCAATATGCATAAGTCAATGTTACCTTTTATCATCCTATTAACAGGGCTTCTCGCTGTCTACAATGTGAACGCGCAAACCGATCAAGTCGCTGCTTCTTTAGATGATTTGTTAGCAACGGTAGTTCAGGGAAAAAATGCGGATAGCAAAATCAATAAACAAAGGCTCGATCGCTTTAGAAAGGCTCACGACGATCAACAACGGCTACTGGCAACGGCAAAAAGTAGAACGGTATACCTGGAGCAGAAGGGTGAACAACTTAATCGCAAAATTGCTGATAATGATCGTCAGATCGGCGTACTGGAATCACAACTATCTGAACGACTGGGGAATTTCGGTGAGCTGTTCGGTGTTACCCGTCAGGTTGCCGGTGATACCAGAGCACAAATAAAAAACTCACTGATTAGCGCACAATTTCCGGGACGCGATATTGCGCTTGATAAAATTGCAACCAGCAAGACTCTTCCGACTGTGGATCAACTGCGCTTGTTATGGATAACCTTGCTGCAAGAACAAACACAGCAAGGAAAGATTGCGAGATTTAATTCATTTGTTGGCGACGAGGAAGGTATTCCTAAAAACCGGGACATCATCAGATTGGGCCCATTTGCTGCCATTTCAGATAAAAAATACCTCAGCTATCAACCTGAGTCGGAAAGACTGATAAATCTGGTTAAACAACCTGCTTCACGCTATGAAAAATCAGCAAAACGATTAACCAATGCTGAGCCAGGCAAACTTGTAAGCGTTGCCATAGATCCTTCTCGTGGCACAATTTTAAATTTACTGGTGCAAACGCCAGGTTTATTCGATCGGTTCAAGCAAGGTGGATTACCGGGCTATGTTGTGAGCACACTTGCTCTCATTGGCTTTGTGATCAGCATTTTACGACTACTGGATTTATGGCAAACCAGTATTCGCGTACAACAACAAACTGAAAACAAAAACATCAATATTAACAATCCGTTAGGTCGTGTTCTCAATGCCTACGAAGAAAGTCCTAATCTAGATATAGAGGCGTTGGAATTAAAACTTGACGACGTCATATTAAAAGAGATACCGAAACTGGATCGCGGCCTTAGCACCATTAAAGTTCTTGCCGCGGTTGCTCCGTTGATCGGTCTACTCGGTACTGTTATTGGCATGATACTGACTTTTCAGGCGATCACGCTCTGGGGAACCGGAGAACCAAAAATTATGGCAGGAGGCATATCTCAAGCTTTGGTAACAACTGTACAGGGCCTTATTGCCGCCATTCCACTGCTACTTTTGCATAATATTACAAACGGCCGTGCCCGTTTCATCCAACAAATACTAGAGGAACAAAGTGCCGGGCTAATAGCACGTCGAGCGGAGCAAGTACATGAGTGACATAACTCAAACTATAAACCCTCTGTACTTGCTCGAAACGCTGCAAAGTTTTCTCGAACAGGGTGGTACGCTGCTAATCGTTTTAATGATGGCTACCTGGTTCTTGTGGTTGCTTATTCTTGAACGATACTACTACTTTTACGTAGCACATAAGTCAATCGACAAGCGGATTATTGCCGAATGGTTGCCGAGGACAGACAAGCAAAGCTGGTATGCTCATAAAATACGAACTCAATTGCTGTCCCAGGCCAAAATTCAGATAAACAAAAATCTCCACACAATAGAAATAGTCGTTGTTATTGCTCCATTATTAGGTTTGCTGGGAACAGTTACTGGGATGATAGATGTATTTGACGTTATGGCAACAGCGGGCTCCAGCAACGCACGTGGAATGGCGGCAGGCGTTTCAAAGGCCACCATTCCCACCATGGCTGGTATGGTTGTTTCATTAACAGGGATGTTGTTTAGCATAAATTTGCAGCGATTAGCCAAATGCTCTTATGAATCACTATCTAATCATTTGATAATTGAGGGTATGAAATGAAAAGACATACCAAAACTCAGTCAAGTGAAGCTGAGGTGAATATGACACCTCTACTCGATATCGTATTTATAATGCTTATATTTTTTATAGTTTCATCTTCTTTTGTTAGCGAAAAAGGACTGAATGTTACATCGCATAAAAATGATAACGAAACCGAGGATTTGAACAAGCAAACAAAATCCATAATTTTAAAAATTTGTTCGAATCGGAACGTGATGGTGGATGGCCGCTCTATAGATGCGCGTTCAGTACGGGCAAACGTAGAGCGGAAACTGGCCGAAGACAATGCGGCGATCGTTATTATTGAGAGCGAAATGGAGGCTCCTACCGAGACATTAGCGCTGGTAATAGATCAGGCCCATGCCGCAAATGCAGTTATTTCAGTATCACCAAACCTGGCACGTTGCAGTGCAGGGAATTTTGCAGTCAATTGAGTTTCCGGGGATCACAGTGAAAAAACACCGAATAAACGCAGAAGAGGAGCTCGAGGTCAACATGACACCTATGTTGGATATCGTGTTTATCATGCTGATATTCTTTATTGTAACTGCCGTATTTGTAAAGACATCCGGTATTAACGTCGAGCGCCCGCAAGCCGTTACCGGGAAAAATATAAAACGCGTATCTACACTAATTGGAATCAGCGCAAACAACAAAATCTGGATAAACAAACGCGAGGCCAAGTTGGAAGACGTTCGCATAATCGTAGCGAAATTAAAGGCTGAGAACCCAAAAGGGAAAGTAGTAATAACTGCCGATACGCATTCTCATTCAGGTTTAGTAGTAGCCGTTATCGAGCAACTAAACCAAATAGGCATAGCAGGTGTCTCTATTGCAACCCGTCAGGGAGGTGGAACATGACTACTAACTTTATCGCTTACCACCAGAAAACATCGAAGTTATTGTGGCCATTGTCAGCAACTTTTATCACAGCAGTGCTATTTCTGCTTATGGCATCGCTAATTACCCCAGCTGGCGACGTACCCCAAACAGAGCCAGATGAAGTAAGTGTTAGTATCTTAAGGGAAAAACGTGACGAAAGTTCTAATTACAAAGAGCGTACACACGCCAAGAAACCAACACGCGAGGTCACACCGCCACCACCAGCTCTTCCTAGAACAAAACCAAGCGCCGCATCCAGCGATAATGCGATATCGGTACAACTACCCGGTATCGACCAGAGTAAGAGTCTATTTGAGAGCAATATGGATCGGAGAGCGACACCAATCGTTCGGATACCTCCCCAGTACCCTCAAGGACCTCTGGCAAAAAACATTGAAGGCTGGGTACTAGTTGAATTCACCATTACCAAAGCAGGAACGGTAACGAATATCCAAATCGTCGATGCTGACCCAAAAAAAATATTTAATAGAGCAACCATTCGAGCAATGAAACGCTGGAAGTACCAACCCAAGATTGTTAATGGGAAAGCAGTTCCTCAACACAAAATGAGAGAACTATTCCATTATCAAATTCAGAACAAGTAAATATCGTTGAATATCAGCGTACTTGCTGAATACGGGAAATGAAAAATGATGCAATCTTATCTGAATAAGGACAGGCACTCAAAACTGCTGGCAATTCTGGCTGGTCTCGCGCGCATTAGGCAGGCATTATTTCTCGTTTTACTCCTGATACTGGTAAACAGCGATAGCGCTTATGCTACTAAGGTCCTATCACTGTCCATTTACAATGGCATGAATGCTGTTCAAAAAGATTTAGAAAAAGAGAAGTACCACCAAGCATTAGAAAAATTGAACGCACTACTTGAACGCAAGGCGAAACTGAAAACCTATGATAGGGCAAAAATTCTGGAAATGCTGGCAGTTGTCTATGGCGCACTTGAAAATTATGCGCAAGCTATTGATGCCGCAGAAGATGCATTGAAGCTGGAAGCTATAGAAGATGCCTCCACAAATCAGTTACGCTACCGTCTCTTTCATCTTTATCTATTCCAAGAGCACTATCCAAACGCCCTTAGACATTTAGAAATCTGGTTTCAATCTGAGCCTGAACCCAATGTACAAAGCTACTTTACCGCCGCGCAGATATATGCTGTAACAGAGCAAATGGGAAAAGCACTGAGCTATGCCTTAAACGGTATGGCTCTATTGCACAGCAAGCCAGAATATAAGCCTCGAGAAACCTGGTTCCAATTACTAATCTCAATTCACCTTAGTTTAAAAAACTATCAGCAAGCAGGAGAAGCGCTTGAACAGGCTATATCACTTTGGCCGCAGCACCTTAACCATTACCTGCAACTCAGCGCAGTGTACCAGGAACTAAACAGGGGGCGCGATTCCTTCGCTGTGCTATCGATTGCGTACAAGAACAAACTGCTGGATAAAGAATTCGACATTAGCCGACTCACACGATTATACCGGTATCACGACTATCCTTATAAAGGCGCGATCATCTTTAACCGTGAGGTGCAGCAAAATAGGATCAAGAAAACGGAAAAGAACCTGGAGCGGATGGCCAAAGCCTGGTTACAGGCCCGCGAATGGTCTCAAGCAGAGAACGCCCTGCAGATGGCGGCAAAACTATCGGACGCCGGCACGCACTGGCTACGCCTTTGTCAAACTTCATTCCAGAATGAGAACTGGATTAAAACTCAAAAGCGATGTCAAAATGCGATTGCAAAAGGCGGCCTGGAAAAAGAAGAAAGTTCAGCTTGGTATTTGCTCGCTCTGGCCAGGTATTACGAGGACAAATTATCCGCGGCAAACAAGGCCTTTACCAAATGTAAAAGTTGGGAGGCTACAAAAAACGAATGTGAACGCTGGAATCTTCATATTGCGACCATATTGCAGGATAGAGAAATAGAAGCCGAGCGATTGAGGAAGGAAGCACAAAACAAGGAAACAAAAAAACAGGAAAGAGAGGAAGGTATTGGAAAAATCCTGCAATTAAAGGGAAAGTCCATTTAGTTTAGGGCAATCTAATCAAATAGCTTTATAGGTCGCACCTCAGCATAGTATATTGGTGCGATCGAGCACTATTAAAAAAATACTGTTTTCACATTTTTAACTCCACAGCGAAAATGCTCCGCATATTCGACTCCGTTTTACGGTATTGCACCAATCGTCTACGCTGTCTATGTGAATCGTTGCTCAATCCAGGCAAATGGATATTGTAATGAGGCACGGATACATTATAATTTGGTGAATCGGCGCCCTAAAGTAACGGTTATGCGACGTAGTTCTCAAAAGGAGTTTTTTTATGTTACGCGCTAAGATTAAGTCAGCCTTTCTTGACTTCCCTGTATTTTCAACAATTAGAATCACTCGCAATAAGATGCAAAGTAGAATCAAAGTTCAATCGATACTTACCTTACTTATCGCTTTTCTATTCACTTCCAGCGCATTTGGGGCAGATAAACCGCGAGAGCGACGACAGAATACACAGGCAAAAGCGGCAACTCTTAAAGATACTGATTCGACCTTCAACTATTTAATAAAGGGTAAGCCCGTGCCACCATGGAAGCTGGTCATTGGCAACAAATATAACTGGTATATAGAGCTAAACAATTTAGAAGGCGAGACGCAGAAAAATGGCTTAGTAGTCAGCCGAGCCAATCGCCGCACTAAAGGTGATGCCATATCAGCTAAATGGAGTGGCAAAACCATGTCGCAGCTTTATTTATTGGCAGAAAAGGTGGATCTGAAAGCTGCTGAGAACATTGCTGAGCTGATTATTGAGCTACGCGTGGACAAAAGACCAAATAAAAAAGTTTTTGTTAGAATGGGCTGCAAAAACGCATGCCAGGGTGAAATTGATTATTCAAAAATAATAAGAGGTCTTCCGGTTGGGAAATGGCAAGTAGTTACCATTCCATTGAATTGTCTGGCACAAGCTGGTGCAGACCTAAGTCGGGTAGACTCTCCATTGCAAATTGCAACAGAGGGCCGCTTTGCCTTGAGTATTGCCAACGTTTTGTTAAACAGGCTACCACCGGGCGTAAAAGGCTGCTCTGACAAATAAACAGTTGAACAGGG